>ENA-UOTZ01001734-UOTZ01001734.1-compost-metagenome-genome-assembly--contig:-NODE-1734-length-13733-cov-19.379394_pt1 | contig 13733 bp, 6 predicted proteins | sample MGYA00238144_ERZ746983 | MGnify/ENA primary metagenome ERZ746983 (study PRJEB28759, sample SAMN06268863) | compost metagenome | isolation source: single cell | place: USA: California, Emeryville, Joint...
CATTTAAAATTCAAAAATCCTGTGAGCAAAAAGAGTTCTCAAAAAAGTTTTAGAAATGAAAGAACTCCAGACCCCCACCGAAGAGACGAGTTACCATATTTTCTTTATCCAACAATCTGATTTTCTTCGAAACAGATCGAGACACGCGGAGACTCAACGAGTGCTGAGCTCGAAAAACACAAAAATTCATACTGTGAGACTCGCAGAAAAATCTTTAAATTCCACTGGAAGAGTAGTGGTACTCGCTTGCTTATTACTTGTACTTTATTCGAATTCAATTGATTTAGAAGAGAAGTCCAAGCAATCAAAGAGAATCTCGATTAACGTTTAAAGATGACCATCCTGAAGTTGATATAAATCATGAGGTAAAAAAAAAAGAACGCGCCTCAGCTCGAATTAAACCGGGGTTATATAGGTGAAACGTCCTGTAAGAGTTTCAGGGTCAAAGAGTCCAGATAGACCTGGGAGTACCATAAGACAATCAAGAGAGTCGTCGTCGCGTAAACTAAAAAGGAGTGTTAGCCGGGATCAAGAATTCCTTGAGAATCATTACAAGTTGCAAGGAAAAGTTACGCATGAGCAACTTATGGAAACCTATGGGAAAGCTTTGGGCTATAAATCAATTTCAAATTTGAAAGAAAGAGTGTCGAGGAGAAGAGGGAGTATTGTGAACAAAGAAAATATGAATCAACTGCTAAAACCAAATGCTAATCAAAATGAGGTAGAATAGAATGCTGCTCTTTACTCTAATATGTGAAATTGAAACCATTAGGAGAGTGCGAGAGTGAAGGTGGCTTCTCCAAATAAAACTGAGGGGCGTAGTCGAAGCGTAGGAGCGCTAAATGGGAACCATAGGACGCTGAGGTCGAAACAAAATCTCCATGATGAGGTTGAGATACAGCAGATTAGTGAATTGCTAAAAGAAAATACACGCTCAAGAAGATTCTAACTCACACTTCTTAACTTAACTACTGTCTGCCAGGATCAATAGAGGAACAACTATCGCAATTTTTCCATTCATAATAATCTATATTTGTGATAGTTCATGATTAACAAACCTATATTACTCCATTTTTACTTAACTACACGCTAGTTTTTGACGGTTTACCACGGAAATATGATGTTACCCTTATTATAAAAGCATAGGTGTGGTAGTTTTCGTATCACTATCATTTTTTTCTCATTTATGAATCGCAGTTCAATCAGGCACCCTCTAATCAACTTGGCTTGAATTCCTTTTGTTTTTTTTAATAATTTGCTACCTCATCCGCGCATTTCTCTCTCACTATTATTTGTTTCATTGGTAAAGTTAATACATCATCACCTTGCTTGAATTCAATCATCAAGAAACGAAAAAATTAGGATGTTGATTAATTTCTATTTTACTATATTTGGATTTCACTTTCAAATAAAACCGACTGGTGTATGAGTTAATTTATTAAGTGCATTAATAGATTCGCCAGAGACTGCGTGGGAAAAAAAAGACCTTCATTTCTAAATCAAGCTCGCGCTGCCTCAAACAGCTCGCTCCGTCTGGACTCTCCAACTTTCCACGACGCCTTTCTCTTTTTTTTGGGATTTCGGATACTGTCTTCTCTTCAAATTCATTCTTTAGCAACATAAAAAGACTGTTTCTATCTCCCTTACCCCACCACCTCATAGATGACAATCTTCTCCTACTCTCGTAACGGTAACAAAATAAGGCAAAACTCCCGTAAAATAATTTTCTCTAATATTGAGAAATCGAATTGAGTCAATCGATGATCGCGCTGGCTCAATTAAAATAAATAAAAACTCTACTGTTTGGCGCTTATGCTCAAACGATTTTCTATAACAAAGAAAAGCCAAAAAGAAGAATCACCCGAGGTTTCTTCTTCAGAGGAAGTCTATAAACCCCTCTTCTAACTTGTTCTCACAAACTTACTTCAACAGGAAGAGTTTTCAGATATCGAAGAGACCGGAGCTCTCATCGAGGATGAAGCAGTTCCACAAGAGCAGCACGACGAAGAGAAAAAGAAAGTGGAGAGTGTAGTTTCTCAAATATCGACATCGAATGAAAAAGGCACCGCAAACATAATTAAAAAATTAGTAAACATGCAAATATGGAAAATTTACCAATAATGAATTGCAGGTATCGAAGCAGAAGATCAGATTCAACACCGACGGGTTTAACTTGGATCTCACATGTAAACAAACAGTGCATGATATTCATCTCAGCGGGATTTGACAGATATAACACCACAGCTGATCGCTATGGGATTTCCATCTGAAGGCTATGAGTCTATCTATAGAAATTCAATGCCAGATGTCCAAAAGTCCATAAAATCATTTAGATTCATATATCATTATCTGGCGTTTGTTAGGTTCTTCAACCAAAGACATCCCGATCACTACAAGATTTATAATTTGTAAGACGAAATCTTGAAATAAAAGCTGATAAACTTGCTAGATGTGCAGAGAAGAAGTATCAATATGACCCTAAGTGCTTCAATGGGATGGGTAAAAGCGACTGTTCGTTACAAATTCGATAAGATTTGTCAAATAGTTGGTGCCTTTCCGTCCTACGATCATCAAGCTCCAAACTTCATCTTAATGTTTCGTTTTTGCCAGGATGTGGTAATATTGTGTTCAAATGCTTTGAATAAATGTTTTTTCAGGACAAATGGTTGAAAGAAGATCCCGCGAACGTTGCTGGTATTCATTGCAAGGCAGGAAAAGTAACAAAAATTAATCAATCATTGCAAAAGTAACATGTAATAGGGAAGAACTGGTGTGATGATTTGCTGCTATTTAATGTACAGGTAAGAAGGCATTGCTCGTATTTTCTACATACGCTCATGCTTTTTCTGATCAGTAAGCAATTCAATCGAGCTTTAGACGCGCTCCGTTATTATGGTATGATGAGGACGAAGAATAAAAAGGTATATAAGCTTCTAACTCAAAGACAGCCTTCAACATAATTTCTTAGGGTGTGACGATTCCGAGCCAAATTCGTTATATTAATTACTTTGAAAGAGTCCTTGAGCTCAACATTGACCCTCATGATATACAAATACCGACAATAAGAATCACAAGAATTCGACTTTTATCGATCCCTCGCTTCGGTATGATGGGAGGCTGCAGTAAGACACGGAAATCAATTTAACACACTCATCATTTTTCAGCACCATTCTTCAAAATTTCGGGCAGTGGCGATTTTGAATACGTTTCTAAGAAACAGTTTCCACCGACAGCATATAAGAACGAACCCTACATCGAGTTCAATGATATACAAGGAGTCGAATTGCCAGGAGATATCCTTGTTGAATTCTTCCACAAGCCTCTTGTGTCTTCGAAAGTAAGCAGAACACATCTAACTCATAAGCTCTAATTCTCGTGATAAAATATAGGAAAAGATGTTCCAGCTGTGGTTCAACACAGGGTTTTTAAGTGCCGATGGCAAGATGACTGTCTCGAAAAACATGCTTGACAAAGCTTATAAAGTAAATTCGGAGTATTAAGGAGGAGACTTATTATTGTTTAGGATAAAAAACATAAAAAATTCAATGCTGACTTCCACATTGAGATCTACTACACCTTTGTCGGAGAAAGCGCTAAACCCACACCGCGTTGATCATTGCTTTTGAGACAAATGTGTTCCTGGATGAGGTTAGGTGTTCAATTCTTTGTTCTGTTTCAGTAGAAACTATTTTTTTTTTTAATTCAGTATATGTTATCGCGAAAAGATGTTGAGTTCAAAAAAAAATTTATTGTAAATAACAGGTTTTTTAGAGAAAGAAGAAACTAATTTTGCTAAATAATTGCCAGAAAGTTATTGTGAATTTCTAATTTCTATAAAATATTATATATATAAAATTGAGAGACGTGAATTCCTATAACTTTATGTGCGTTATTGAGTTGAGACCAAATAGATAAGATTAGATATGTAAGCAATCGTCATTTAAAGAAAAAAAAATTGAATTCATAATGACTATTCTATGTTACCAGCTTTAACTATGAACTATTTCGAGATTCACTATTTAATTCCCTTGATATATTTTCTTCACCTTCAGGTTTTGTTATTTCTGGCTCATTTGTTTCAAGCATCTTCGGCTATTCAATAATACATCAGAGTGAGAATTTTTTGTAATTGATATGAAAAAGTACCTCAGCAATTTCTTCTTTCTTTTCATTAGGAATCTTGCTTTTTCTGCCGTACTCGGCTCTCAGATCTTGAATTATTTCTTGCTTCGTTTGGCTCTTTGTCTGAGGAGAGTTCCTATTAAAGTTTTCTGCTGGAAATTCAGGCCAGTCTTTGAGACTTGTTTGTCTTTCAGGTGTTTTTGATGGCTTGGGATAGTCGGTCTGAAGACGAGTTGCTGATCCTAAAAAACTACTGCTTTTAGCGGTCGACTCGGGTTTCCTGCTCTCGAGATAAAAGCTTGAATATCCCAATCCATACAATCCTGAATTTTTTAGAGTGGTCTCTTTAATTTCATCGATTATCTTGTTAACTTTTGGACTATTGTACGGTCGATCCGGAGATCCTTCACGCGTTATTTTTGAAGGCTCAAATACGAAACCGCCTTTTGAGGTCTGATCATGAAATGGACTTAATTGACTGCTCAAAAACAGCTGCTTGCTGCGACGGAGATCAGAGTCACGCAAGTCCTTCACTAAACTTTCTCGAGGAGGTGACTTAGATCTAGATCGCGTTCTTTGATTGTAAGGAGTAAACCTCTCCCAATTTGTCGCTTTTACCTCTTGAATGATTTGACTAACCTTCGGATCTCTGAATCGATCCTTAGAACGCCTTAGAGCCACCTCCTTTCTCAGAGGAGATCGATGATTGTTCCCTGATACTCGACTTTGAAACCTGATTCTGTTGACAATCTCATCAATTCTCTCTCGATTGTTGCTTTTTTCAGGCACAATAATTGTAGTCCGACCAGCGCTGTCTCTCTTTTCAACAACGCTGAGGTCATTTAACAAAGCTTGAGGGCTAGGTCTCTTGTTAGGATCGACTGCAGTGATTTGCAGCAGTAAATTCGCAAATCGTCCCAGGTATTTACTGCGAATTTGCTGATGAAGCTCCAATAACTTAGCCGCATCGAAAACGTGCTTTCCCCAATGATAACAAGCAGAAGGTTCTTCCAACAGAGCGCCATAAATAAAAATCATACCGACTGAGAATAAATCCGCTTTCCAAGGATCATAGCTCACAGAAAACGACTTGTCTCTGCCGACCTGACTGAATACTTCGGGAGCTATATAGCAATTTCTGAGTTTTTTATGGTCAACATTTGGAGATCCAAATAGAGAAAATTCAAGGAGTTTGATTTCGCCATCATTTGACATGAATATGGCCTCTGGAGTGAGGTTGCCATGCCGAATCTTATTCATTTCGAGAAAACTAAGAGCTTTTATGACGCTGATAAGTGATTCCTCGAGTTCCTCCTCAGCAAAATAGTCCTTTTCTTTGGAACGAGCTTGAAATTCAGTGGCAGCATCGCTGGAAAATTGTTCAAAAAATATTGCGAGCTCGCACAGGGATTCATCGACGAAGTTGACAGAGAAACCATAGACATCCAAGAGATTTTCATGGCGCAGGTTAAGTCTCGCCTTGAGCTTTTCAACATTTTCTGTAGTTAATTGCGCTTTATCGGAAATCACGATCTCTTTTCGAAACAATACTTGGTTTTTAACAGCATGCTTGAATTCATCGATATTGCCGAGTTGAGTGTACTTTTTAGTAGAAATGTGCTTCAAATTTTCTTCAGAGAGTGTTAATTTTGGGTCTGAGCTATATCGAAGAGGATTCGCGGTGTATGAGTTTCCCATAACTTTTATTTCAAGTTTAGAGTTCAATTCGAAATAGTTCTTCAGGACTGTATTTGATTAACGGAATTAAATCTATTGCAAGATCTTTACAAAATTACCTTCGAGTTATTAGACTTGTTTATTCTGAGCAAAAGAAGATTACTCGAGGGATAATGACAGCCAGTTCCGCCCTTCTGCTACCTATTTCCTGCCTGCATTTACTTCTAAATGCTAGATACAAAATCGCACACCAGAAAATTCATATAATAGTCAGAATCAAGACCAATCACCACTACCTGAGGCTGATATAGCCACCTAGCATAGCACTAATTCGTTTCACTTCCATTTAAATGCGCATTTGATCAGTATTGTTTAAGATGGATCTACTTTCGCAATAACCCATCCCGATAGAATATACAAAAAATGTGTTGTCTAAATACAAAGCTTTAAAAGCTGATGCTATTCGTCGGAGTTGCGAGGATTTATGAAGCACTGTTTTAATATAAGTATTTGTCACTCATTTAATGGTCAGCTTTGTTTAAAATTTATACACTATAATTTATCAAGCCTCATTATAAAATAATTCCAAGAACTATCATGGACAAGCCAATGCAGTCAGCACGAGATTTCATCCAAACGAGCACTTTTTACAAGACGCACAGAAACAAAGCACTCTATCGCTTTTCCAAGGATTCGAAAGAAAAATTCGAAAAATTCATGTCAGAAATCTCACATAATCAAAACTCTGAACCTGAAACTGCTAAAACTAATGTTATCAAACCGTCATTGCAAAGCCCCGTGTTTGACTCGTCTGATACTGTCAGGAAGAACCTTGAGGCCACAAGGTTCCCTCCAAGAAAGAAGAGGACAAAATCTCCTGATAATTATAATTTCGAAACCTCAGAAACCAAAAAAAACCATATTCTGGTTACTTCTCACGGCACCAGAGGCAAGAGCGGCAATTTCGCGTTTGTTTCTCCGCCAAGGACAAATAAAAACGGCGAAACTTACCTACTCTCAAATCACGATAATGTTCAGCAAAAATCCTCGTTGACTGATCGGCAACTACACGTTGATACAAATCGCGAGAGAAATTTTTTCAGACTCGAAAATTTTGGTCCGTCTCCGCATAACAGAGATGAGAAAACGGAATTCAGCAGTTATGTCGCCCCTTTTACCGATCGGATCGAACATAAGAAAGATAAAGCCTTATCTGATTTGAAGATGGAGAGCTATCGAATCGGTGATGACGCTGCCTTCTTTAAAGACTTAGAAGCGACTCCGAATCCAGCTTATGGCCTTACACTGCCGAAAAACTCTTCAAGGCTTGAAAAGAAAAAACGATGGAATTTCCAGAGCTCTCATGACGTCTCCTATCTGACGAATCTCAGAAAATCGAGTCCCAATAACAAAGTGCTTCCGAGGCTATTTGAGAGTATCAATAGTAAGATTTCTGCCATTGAGCACTTTGATAGGAACTCACTGGAGAGCGCTTTTTCAGAGAAAAAACTCCCTTGGGGGTCTCCTGTAGGTTCTTCGCCACGAACGGTCTTCTTACAAGAGACAGCCACTCCTTCTAGCCATCGAATATCACATTTCATAGAGCCGATGAATTCGCCGTTTCATGGCAAAGAGGGTGAAACACCCAAAAAAGATATCATGCGTTCTTCTGCGATAAATTTCACGAGAACAATAAAAAAATTCGGAAGCGAGGACCTAACCCAAGCGTCGTTTCCACAGAATTCGCTTTCCGCTACTCAAAAAGACTGGAAAATTGAGACTAGAGAATGCGACAAGATCTCAGACAGTCAGCAGGACCCCAGAGATGAATTTTCGACGAAAAGTTTAGTACATTCGTTGAAAAAAGAGCTTCCGAATATACTCACCGACGCGCCGGCCGCACGAAGCGATGTCTCGGTGTTAGGAAATTGGATGGAAGCGATGTTAATCAAGATTAAAAGCCATCAGAAATTGACTCCTGCTGACAAATTGCATAGTACTGATGACCTGTACAGATTTACTTTGAATGAATTGATTAGGCAGATTTCCTGCGACTGTATCGAGCGAGGAGAGCTCTTTATGAAGATTTGGAAGAGCTATATGAATTTGTTTGACGATATAGTTTCAGATGTGAAAGCTGGCTTCGAGCAGAAGCTCAGAGCGCAGAATGAAGAATTCGCACAAGCGCAGAAGGCATTTTCTATGCAGTTAGAGTTGAAAGTTCGAGATGTTACTGCACTGAGTAACTTAAAAGAAGACCTTGAGTTTAAACTGGAAGGCGCCTTACAAAAGGAAGCTGCAGCTACCTTCAGGCACAATTGCGCGGAAGATACGATAAAGAAAATGAAAATCGAACTGAGGACGCTAAAAACGCAATTTAAGACGCTGAAGGCGGACTATGAAGATATCCTATATAAGTATAACAAACTCAGACACGATACGAATGACAACTCCGACGACGACGATTTTGACCTGGAAGAGTTTGTACAGAAAAAGTATCAGGAAATCCGCGCCGAGGCGAATAGACACTCTCAGGATGGTGCAGACAGTCCTTTAGAAACAAAGAATTTGAGCTTTGAAAAGGTGGTTAAAGAGGAACCAGAACCAGTGAAACCGCAAGCCAATTTCGGTATGTTCGTGGGAAGAAAAATCGTTTACAGCGAGAAAGAAACCCAGATAGATCAAGAATTAATGCAGAGTCAGCCGAAGGAAGCAGAGACTCAGACGTATACTCTGCTGGTCCATCCGAAGTTTGATGTGATGTTTGAAAATATGGCTGTTTTGGAGGAGATAGCCCAAGAAGAGCAGCTGAAAAAGCAGATAAAAGAAGAAAACTTCCAAAATTTAGAAGAGGACTTGCAAGAAGAGATTTATGTGCGAGAATATAAAAAAATGAAACGGAAACTCAAATCTGGTGAAATCAAGGAGCCGGAACCTGTATCGGAAGGCGCGTCTGAGAGCCAGTTGAGTATTTCGGTCTATGAGGAGAAGCCTGAGTCTATGAAACAAGATATTAACAATACCTCACGAAGAAGCCTCATCGAAAAATCTTTAGGATCATTAGCATCAGTGAAAAGTAAGGAAAATCATTCTAGAGATGCCTCGCTGGTGGGGACCCTACAGGAGCTGGAGAAACTCTCTCGCCAGACATCGCTACAAAAAATCGAGAGGCTCTCTCGTCAGACGTCAAGGGCAAGTATCAACACGAGAGAAAGAGCAACATCATATCCTGAGAAAATTAAAGGTAGCATTTATTCTTGGTGAGGTCTTTGCTAATTAATATTTAATTTTTCCAGATCACAGTCAGGATTCGCTGGTCAAACAAAGGCACACAGTCAATATTGGTGAGATGTCCAAAGCACGAGGAAACGAGCAAGGACCTGTTTCGAGTCGATCGAGTTCGAAAGACCTAAGTAGCATTAACCGTAGTAACAGTATCCGGAAGGCGTCGAATTCATTGGAACAAAACCGCCTCAAAAGAGAGAACCCGAGCATCAAAGTCGCAATTGCCTCCTCACGAGTATCTAAGAACGCAATACAGGAAATTCCAGCCGAAACCCCTGCGAAAAGGAGAACCACTAGGAGCAGTACTACTAAAAGTAGTACCACTCTCCAGAGTCCAGCAAGAAAAATCCAAGGGAGAATCTACGAAAAACTTCGAGAAAGCCAAAAGCGAAAGAAGACTCGAAATGTAGAAGCTGCTTGCAATATCCGCTCTCTAGTGGACCTCAAAGAAGTATTAGACGAAAACTCCGAAGATGATGGCTCCCAGCTTCAATTGTCAGGGGATGCCGATAAAAAGGGGATTATGGATAGCATGACAGCTCAGCAGTTCAAATACGTTCGGTTGGCCAAGATGCTGAAGTTTGAGAAAACTAAGACCGCGGAGTTCGAGCAGATTAAGAAGATGCTTGCTCTTCTCTCGAGTCATAACCATCAGTTGTACCGACTGATCAAAGAACAAATTGAAGCGCTTGATTGCAGTAGAGACTCAGAGATAGATAAGGCAAAGATGCTGAAACTCCTCGCCGAGCTGGATACCGCGGACAGCCCAACTTATTCCGATGTGAAAGACACTAGTATCTTACTAAAACGTCAGAGTCAGGTCAGCGAGCTAGGAACGAACCAATCTAATATGCGGGTCCAATTCAGAGCAGCGACCGAGAATTCACAAATGCCGGGGTTAAATCGACTCAAGTCTCGCACGATGACAACAAAGCTTGAAGAAGAGCCAAAATCAGTGCTCAAGGAAGATTCTGATCTTAATATCAGCCCAACCACCACGAGACGACGAACACGAGGCAGCTTCCGAACTACGACGTTTATACCAGCAACTCTCAACGTTATTCAAAGCCTCAGCAGATTTGCAGTGCAACAACCTGTGCAGCAGCAGCCCGCTTTTGGTAAAAAGCTTGAGTTACCTAAAAAGGCAAATGCTATGGCTGAAATAAATGCTAGACTACGGAAAATGATCGAGAAAAACCGCAAAAATGCTGGTGCTATCAGCATCAAAAAGGTCCTCAAGCTGATTACGTCCTTCATTGTAGACAAGATTGCTGCGGCGAGTACAAGCGCGAGTGTCCGGGACCAGGATATGATGTATTTCGTCTATAGTTGCCTCTATAATACGTATGCTGTTGCGAAAATCGCGGAGGCTAAATTCGTGATTTTTATGAATTCATTGCGGCATTATTCAGGCATCCAACGTGTAGCGAATTTCATGAAACTATGCGGCTTACTGGAACCGAATAAAAACTGGACACCGGATGAATCAAAGCAGTTCTTGCAGGGCTACGAGTTTTTGTTGCTGCAGCAGAAGATAGGGATGTCAGTGCAGAATTCCGAGGTTGAAAAACGGCATTATACGCTTTTCGTTAGGTCGATGGAATACGCGAAACAGTTTTGCGAAAAAAGACAGCTTACCCAAGAGCTGCTTGAACTCAAGAAAGAGATGGAAGCGCATAGAGAAAACGATTCGATTAGCCACAACAGGATGGGTGTGATCAAAATTGACACGTTCCTCGAGCTGATAATTAAAACTTATCGCAAGTATAAAGCCAAGCTAAGAGAGGCGTTAAAACCTGCTTTCGAGGCTTGCAACTTTGCCAAAGCGCCTTTGCTTGGTTACGATGAGTTTTGCATCCTTGTGAAGAATATCGAGCCTGAGAAATACGATATGAGGAAACTTGGAGAGATCTATGCGAATTATGAAGACGAGGTGGATGGTTATCTGGGTATCTCTTTGGAGAAGTTCGTTGTGATCGCGATAGAGCATGAATTATTTTCGGCTGAAAAGCTGAGGAGATACGTTGGAGCTTATGATGATAACGAAATTAGAAAGAACTTCGATTTGTTAAAGGGGTTCTGGAACGAGAAGAAGAACCGAATGGGCAATGTGATAGAGTTTAACAAGAAGTTGCATAGTGAGGAAGTGATCGAATTTTGGACTAATGCTCTGGAAGCGTTGGATTTGGGACTGAATGTCAAGAAAACACAGGAGATCATGTGCAGCTTGATAAGATATCGAGTGCTGGTGAATGAATTAAATTTAACTTTTGGAGTTAATATTCCAATATATAAGGAATAGTAATTCATTCCCTTTGTGGCTAAATAATGTAAACTTGATATATTAAATAATATAAAATAAGAGGTAAGAGTCTAATGCTTTATGTATTCACGTTGGCTGTTAGGAATAATTGTATTAAATTTGTTTTTGAAAGCAAATGATATATTTCCCCTACGTGGTGACTGAAAGAGAGTTTTTGGAGAAAATTATGCTGTTTATGATGACAATACGAAATTATGAAATCTAACATTTATGCTGTATAAAATATGCTTTCAAATTTGTAATTTTAAACATATTCTTCTTGCTATTGATGCGAGGAGAACTCATTTGAAGAATTAGAAATCCACCGACATTCAAAAATGGGGGAGTGTAAAATATACCTACAATTTAAATTGCTGAATAATAGTTGCGAGGCTCTTTTTTATCGGTGTCAGTGGAAGCTCTTTTCTGCAATTTTCTGGTATTTTGGAGTCAGACCACCCATTACGACGTTAGAATTCTTCGTTGTTTGGCTCCTTGAAATTGGGACGTAATCATCTGGAGTAGACTAGAAAAATTATTCATTAATAACTGAATCTTGATATTAACGTCCTACTATTTGGAGCGAAATCTGTTGTTGCCTAGAGAATTTCCTTGGGGGCATAACTTCCTCTCTATCTGTGTTGCTCTATCAAATAAATTTAAAGCGAAATGAACTTTTTCGATGAAAGCTTACGTAATCATATTCTGGTTCTGGTAAAACAACCTCCTCAAGCAGACTGCTTATCAAATTCTCTCTTACCAATCTCTGATAGAATTGTTGCATAGTCATACTACACTCTTCGTCTTCCAAAGCAAACAGTATTTCGGAAATAATTGCCAATATTTTTGAATCAATAGTCGTGATATCAACCGTTTCAGCCGTGATCACTCCTTCTTTATTCGTATCTAATTTATCAAAAATAAACTTCACAACTCTTTCTTCTCGTGACATCGGCTCAACTGGCTTGATTACTTTCTCCGAACGCGTTCTCTGAAGAATCGATTCTCTGAGAGATCGTTTCTTTACAGGCGCTTCTTGAGTATTCTGCTTTTCTACCTGGGTCACTACAGGTTTCTCTTGGATATTGATTCGGGCTATCTTCCCAACCGAGGGAGCTTTCTGAAGCCTCTGCTCAGGGTTACCTCCAACGTTTGTTTTATTCAAATTCTGGGCCGCTCTCGGTTTGCTTGTTTCAGCCTGCATAGGTCTGGTAGCGACAGGAGTGTGCTTTCGTGAGTTATCCCCTAAGGAAATCTTTCCTTTCGACTCTGAGCGGTTACTAGACTTGAGTGGCAACTTGATGCTCGGGATTTTTTCCTTTTCTAAAGTCGATTTGTCTTGATTTTTTTTGAGATTCAGCTTCGAATAGCCGCCGCCTGCAATCGGAGTTTTTGGTTTCGCATGGCTGCTCTGGTTAGAGTTCACTCCAGGTTTGCTTTGATTCCTGACGCTTACGCTCCCTTTTGACAAATGCTTAGGAGTGGTTGGCTTACATTCTGAAAAATCTAATTGAATTTTAGTTCTAGCAGAAGCATATTCACTAGCTTTCGGTGTTTTTGTTCTCGCTTTGTTTATTGTCGGGTGGAAAGTCAGCTGCTTGGCTTCTCTTTCACATCTTTCTTGATAAACTGCCGTTTTTAAGTTATCCAATCGGTTCTTTCTATTGTTCGCCTCTTGATACAATCGATTAAACGCCTCATCCTTCGCATTCGAAAACAGGGCTTTAGTGTGAGTATTCTCGAATTCTTCCTCGTTATCACAATATCGAGCAATGTCGTCGTCGTCTTCGATCCCTCTCGCCGTCCTGCTGTATTTCTTACTACTGCTTTCGCGGACTGATTTCGTTGAAAGGGATCTCTTTTTTTTCATCACTAGAGTTTGTGATTTGACTGGACCTGGGCTTGGAGACGATCTTCTTTTATCCTCCAGCAACCTTTGTTGAGATGCCGGGACTCTTGTGTCAGGTCTACTCTCAATGGCTTGATCCTCTTGGGTTATATCTCTGCTGTGATCAAAGACAGCGGCGGTCTTGGTAAATATTTGAGATGGAGTTTCTTGATCAGGCTGTAAGGTGGTAGGTTCAGCATATTGATATTCAATGTGCTGATTCTCGGTTGATTGCCTTCGATCGTAAAACATCTGTCTTCCAGAACGTGAATTCTCATTCGATTGGACTTTCTCTGTTGATTGTCTTCTATCATAAGTCATCTGCCTTCCTGAATGTGAATATTCAATGTTCTGATTCTCAGTTGATTGCCTTCTGTCATAAAACATCTGTCTTCCAGAACGTGAATTCTCATTCGATTGGACTTTCTCTGTTGATGGCCTTCTGTCATAAAACATCTG
>ENA-UOTZ01001737-UOTZ01001737.1-compost-metagenome-genome-assembly--contig:-NODE-1737-length-13723-cov-67.108530_pt1 | contig 13723 bp, 16 predicted proteins | sample MGYA00238144_ERZ746983 | MGnify/ENA primary metagenome ERZ746983 (study PRJEB28759, sample SAMN06268863) | compost metagenome | isolation source: single cell | place: USA: California, Emeryville, Joint...
GTGCAATTGCTCTTGATAATTGATACAGGATTCATATTCTATTGTTTAGTTCAGTCCAATAGGGATTTTCTGGTCAAATTCAATAAATCAATCTAAAAAAGCTAATAAAATCAGATTTCTATGGACGACGTATTTTTCGAAGAGGAAGCTGAAAAGATCATCCATCGCAATGAGATGACACGCCTTCAAGAGTCTTTTAAAACAGTAAACTCAAACCCAATATTCGCCTGGCCTAAGCGTTCAGTAGCTCGGAATAAAAGACGGAATCATCAGCAAAAAATATGAATATGACCAAGATATCGTCAATCAAGCGTTCGCTGAAGGCTTCACTAGCAACCTTAGACGCAGCTATTTGAGCGGAAAGATTGAGTAAACTTTTATCGCCCCCAAAACTCCTTTGTTAATAAATTTTTTGCACTCGATCAGCGCTTTGACATACATAATCATAAATACAGTAACTTTAGATAAACAAGTCGAAGACGCATACATCAAAAAACTGGACACGATCAAAGCTAACTTGAAAGATATAAACTTAGATTGGGTTCAGAGCGAGCTCGAGAAACTCAATGCGGATCTTCTTCAATGCGCAAAGAAATAAATCTACCAGAAAAATCGTCATTATGCTCTGGGTTTGATTTGCTTAGATGGGTCCAGTCCATAAGCTTCGAGAGCCTCGTTGAGACTTAATTCAACAACCTGTCCTCCAACGATGATTTCATCAAGAAACAAGCAAACCTAGTCAATTTTCATGGAATTTTTTTGTTAATACATTGTTCATAAGCTCTGTATTACTTTATCTGGGTTAAAGAGGATATCCAACTCCCATAGATTATCAAACATCTTGTCCAATCCATCGACAATTAGCTAAAAGCATTTATTTTGCTTCAGATCATAATGGATTGCTGATTTTTCTTTACATGAATTAAGTCCAGGATACCGAGTTCAGACTCTTCATCGTCCACTATCATAATGAGAAAGAGATTTGAATATTGCCTGAATAGATTTTCAACATCTGATGATAATGTCTTTAGATACCTGAAAATGAGCTTTGAGCCTTTAAGTACTTCATCGAAGGGAAGAAAATTAGTTGTTTTGCTATCGTTTTTCTGAATCATATCAAATGCTTCGATGGGAATTTTCTTTTTGATTTCACCTAGGACTGATTAATAGCGAAATGCGCTGCGATCGTACTTGTTAGATCACGATAAAACTTCGAAAGGCGTAGTTTGCCTGTGCTGTTTATGATCAAGAAACTTTCTATCATCTGGAAGGCTGGTTTTCTGGCTAAATGATGGGTTTGTCGGAAGGATTTACCTAAGAATATAGCTCTTAATTATAATTTATTCCACATATTCCACACGTAAAAGTAAAGATAACGAATAGCAAGGCATAATTTCCGGGTCATCATGTAATTGATATGTTTTCTCAAAGCTTAGTAATTTACATTTTTGACTACAACAGAAAGAAACGCATTATATATAAAATAGACATTTTACAAAAGCACATTTTAGACGGAGCAGATAGCTAATGAAAGAGGAAAAAAAAATATTATAATCACAGCAGCAATGCTTGATGAATATGAGTGTTAATCTGAGCTACAGATTGCTCTTCCAGAGCTTTCTGGTACGCGTAAACGGGTATTTTGACAGATTCGATTGCACTGAAGAGAGCTTTCTCATTCACGACTTCGGGTAGCTTTTTCAAGAATTTAACAGCTGCTTCAAACGTCATCATTTTAAGTTCAAGCTCGTAATGTTTTAGTATAGCTAGTGTGGTGGTAATAGCAAACACTTCACCATCCAACAAAAAACAGTCCCAGATTCGGGCAATGATGTCAACATCCGAAAACGCGCTATAAAGTGGTATATTGAGTTAAAAGAGAGAAAAGAAATGGCTGTTTACGAGCTGAACAGAGAAACGAACCAATCGAGAAGGAAATTCTCAGAGCTGAGATCTAATCCTTTGAAATGGTTGTAGAGCTGAGGAAGCTCTTTACTAAAGTAGCTATTGAAGAACTGAATTCTCCACTCAACCTTTAATTCCACAAAAAAAGCATATTAGAAACTCACTGTTACAATTTTGAAAAGTTTACCTCACGCAAATCACCTCTAAAGAAAGAAATGAAGTGGTGCGAATGAGTCAGATTAATAAAGCAAGCAAAGGCCTCGTACTCTGGGCAGAACAATAACAGTATCGCTGCTATATTGGACATTCCCTATGATAAAAATAAGAATTATAGCTCCACACACCAAATTCTAAGATTTTCTTACTTTCACATACCCAACATCAGGTCGATAGAAGATAAACGCCTCCAGAATGTTTATTAATGACTAATATAGAAAATAAGTCTGAGGTGGATCATAAGGAAAGATGGCTTACTTGTTTGTGCTCTTCGTTCTTAAAATATTCAAGTTTGGGAAATGTTTCTGGAAGATCCTTTTCCATAGTTTTTAAATAATTTGTAATGGCACTGTTATTCTTAACGCTCTCGCGGAGGTAGCCTCTGGCTTGAGTGAGCAGTATTTCGTAAAGCGTCGGTGTGATTTCGAGTCTGTTCCCGATGGTGATAGGCCAAATGGTCTTTCGTAACCAATCAGGAATTCCTAATCGCCACACATGGAACAACAACAGACTCTTATTTTTGCACATATTCCTAAGATCTTCCTCATCGCTATCGGCATCTTCAATCATAAAGTTTTCATCGTTTTCGCTTCGCACTGGAGTTGGGCTTGGACTCCTCCTTTTAGACTTGCAAAGGAATATAGATGCAAAAGTGCTTGATTTTTTTAGCTTTGGCTTCTTACTCGAAGTGATGGCTTTAGTTGGGCGCTTATCTTTCAGCTTTCCACTGCGCATCTCCTGAACACCTTTTGGTCTATGCGTTTCATAGTCCCAATGCTGATGAAAATTCGGGAGGATATCTGTTTTCCATATTTCAGAGATTCGCTCGCGATCCTTCCTCCGACTGTCCTTCATCTTCTGGATCTGCTCTCTATCTCGCTCTTTGCGCTGGATAAGCATGAATCGGAAGTATTCTTCCCATTTTGCTCTGACCTTTGGGTCAGGAGCTTGGAGATCTAGCGTGCGGCGCTCGGACTCGATTGAAAAAATAAGATTATCGAACTCTTGAGGCGCCTTGTTGCGCTTCAAGACCTGAGTAGAGTTGTATCCAACATGGATATCTTTGACTTCATGCATAGGAATAGACTTTATCTTTGGCTTGGACTGCTTTGGATTCTTATAGTAGATAAAATCTTCTTTCTCTGAGATCCAAACGTATCGTTCATGCGGCTTTCCTCGTCTACCATATTTCCTAAACAGGCCTCCTTGTATCACGTCTTTCGTAATGTTCATGATATGCTTGAGCTATATGGTTCAAAAGCAGATAATTATTTTCAAAGTGTTTTTCTAAGCTTCATTACTGTTTCTCCTTGCAATTCGCGATTACTAGTATCCATTTGAAGCCGATTATAAACCTGCTCGATATCTACAATAAAGGGTTAGGATAGTTCTCACCAATGACATTTACAGTCAGTCTTCGTTTCAAATTTTTCACGTGTGATATTATCATAAATCCTTCCAAGATACGCTGCGTCAACCTTGCAGACTTTGATATTATTATTAACGAACTGCTGTTTTGTCATCTTTCTATTCTTCGGGATTTTTTCTGAATGCGCGTCTGTAGCTAACAGCAGCATCGCATAAGCGAGGACAAATGGAGTGTCTTCGTCCTCAAAAGCGTTTGGATTGTCCTGGTGGTAAACGTTTGCAAATCCTTCAACAATTCTCTCGATTTGTTGCGCTTCGCCTGGGAGTTTGAACCTCGATAGCAAAAGTCTCATTGCGCGATCGAACTCCAAGCCTCTGAAATCCAAAGCATGGCAATATGCCTTGAGGACCTTCAGGTTGCGCTCTTTATGAGAACCCAAATATTTTCCGATCATATCTTTATTCAAGCCTTCGGTAGTAAGGAAGATTCTTGCGATGATTTCAGGACTGTCTTCAATCTATATATCATTATAATTCCTATTAGAGTGATTGTTATAGAGGGATTATACCAGTTCATTAGCAATAAGGAAGTTGATTCCTCTCTCTGCGTCCTGATTGAAAAGAAGTATGAACATCTCAAGCTTTTGTCTGAAAAGCATGTTCATTTGAATATTCTCAAACTCTTCCATAAGTCTATTCGCGTTTTTCGATGGGTCTTTCTTTGAATCAACGTCGGAAAAACCTCCAATGTAATTCCGATTCTTTGTAGTATTTGAGCCCGAGGGGGTTTTTTGCTTCTTAGGATCAATTCCCAATTTTTCAAGGTTGTATATATCGATTGTCTCTCGCTTCTTCGCTGTTAACGTTGGAATTCCCGTTCTCTACATTGATAAGCCATTATTAATAAAGCAAAGTCAAAAATTTATGTTGTACGTTCTGAATGTGAGTTTTAAAGAACCCTTCCATGAACCTTGACGTTTTCTTTTTTTTACTTTCCGAGGTACGGTTCACCAGCAAAGTACCAGTATTCTCTTTCTGCAATGCGGAATCTTTAATATCATTCAGAGTATCTTGAACGCCTTTCTGTGTGGACATCACATTCGGGTCATTCTGTTCATTTTCCAAAGTAGACGTTCGACCGTATCCCTCCTCTATTTTGATATAATTTCCTCCACCGCTTTTGCGATTTCTTGAGCCTGAATTTTGTTTTGCAAGGGCCAAGGTGTCTCCATTGTCATCCTCTACGTATATATGGTTCTCTGATGCTTAAAATTTAATATATTATTACAATGCGCTCGTTTATTGTTAAAAGAACTACCTTTCTTTCTGGAAGGCGTTGCATGAGAATGATCAGTCTGCTCTTTTTGAGGATCGTCCTCTTCAGAATTTGTGTCGGTCTGCGCTTGAAAATCGTCTTCAAGAAAATGCTTTTTATTGGTAGTGATTTCTGAAAACTTCTTGTTTCCACTATCTGAATTTTGTTGGTATTTCTGCGGTGAAGAGGACTGCCGATTTCGAGTACTACCACCTGTATTTTCTAAATTCATGCCTGAGTTACTGTAAGCAAATTTATCCTTTGCAGGACGGTCGCTTTTCATTTCATCGGTATCTGGCTGTTCTACCAACCCGACATCAGTTCTGCTTTGTATCGTTTCAAGATTTTTGACTAAGGGATTGCTGCCATATTCTCTCAATTCAAGCATTTCAGCTTGATCTTTGTGATTTACTGATGAAAAAATGCTGCGATAGTCCCTGTCTTGGGTTGATTCCTGATCGTACCCTATGCTCTCAGGACGCATATTTTGCGCTGGAACTAAAATAAACCATCAATACAACATATATTTTTGATAGCGTTACCGTTGCTATCTCGGTTCAAACTGCCGATAGACTTTTGAAATTGCATGCTTCCCATGTTGTCTCTCAAATCCTCATCTAAATCAGTCCAATTTCCCGTTAATATTGAATGTAGGGCATGTAACTAACTACTTTGATGTGAGAATCGCTCAAATTTTTTCACTGGAGATGAAGAGATGTATTTCTTGCCAGGAGTGAACTGGAATTTGGAGCTCGGTCTGCTAGGTATATTGGTGCCGCTTCCTCCGCTCGGTTGAGTACTGGCGATCCCCATGTCATCTTTATTTTCATGATATAGATTTATGTGTTTCATTTCTATAGTGTCAAAAGATTCTATAAAGAAACATAAGCTTAGAGTGCGCTGTTTCGGATGCGAAATACCATTCAACTCTGCTCCTCGATCCTTGTTTTCAGTGTTTTCAGATATTTCTGCCATGTGAGAATTTTAAATTATATTGGGATGATTGTGAGCAATTCAGCGTTTAAAAAATTCAAAAAAGCTGTCGAATTTTATTTTCCAAAGGGTTTCAGGTGCTACAACAAAATCGGAACGCCCTCCAACTCTCTACTGTGATAGAGCAAACAGCGACTCATGTTTCTGTTGAATTCATTTGGAGTCAAATCTTGTTTACTTACTGTAATTGAATTCTTAACTAACCGACTCTGAATTATTTTAAATATTATGACAAACAGCAGGAATTGAATTTGAGATTTTCCAAAAAAAAGGTTAATTGCAGCATTGGAATCAGCAAATTCTGACTCTCACCTAAGAAACTGAGAGTCGCAATCGAAGAGAGTGAGACTTTCATGATAATACAACGTTTTGAAATAATTAACTGTCAAAGAAGTTTCTCGAAGCTATTAGAATTTCCAGAATTAAAGTCGAAGGGTGAATACATTTCCTAGGTCTTTAGGATAGGAAAAGCTATATAAATTTTTTGGGAGAGCCTGGTGCGAGATAAAACTTATCTCTGGCATCATTTATACGTGGTGACCTCAGAAGGCCATAAAATCAATAAAATTCTGGAATTCACAGGTCGATTGCGCTATTAAATATATTATCAAGGGCTTTTTTAGATATTTTACGCTAGCGAGAAGCAAACAGGAACAGAAAAGATAATTCTGGAAATTTGATTTATAATTTTATTTCTAACAGAGTAGAGATCTTAAAACCAAAACCAGCAAATGTCTTCCTCCTTCAAGAAACTCTTGCCAGCTCTCAACAGAGTTCTCATCAAGAAAATCGAGCCTGCCACAAAATCAAAGGGAGGTATCATTCTTCAAAGCGACCAAGCCAAGGCCAACCTCGGTGAAGTAGTTGAAACCGGACCTGGTGCTTATGATCAAAACGGAAAAGTCATTCCAACCATCGTCAAGAAGGGTGACACCGTCCTCCTTCCTGACTACGGAGGTATCAAAGTCGACCTCGCTGAAGGCGAATTCTGGGTTTATAGAGACTCCGACGTTATTGGCAAGCTCGAGAAATGAGAAGAATTTTCTATGGAATTTCATTTCAGTTGAGAATAAAACGAAACCTAGGGCATTGTTTACATATACTGGCTTATTGTAATTTCATGGTTATATAACGGAACAGCCCTTCGATATTCTTCACATGACTCCTTATTAGAATTCTTTTCATAAGTCCAACGCATCAATCCGTTGCCTTCTTCCCTCGGGAGCCAACAAAAGTAAATTCTTCAGCTACTCAAGCTTAAATAGAGAGGCTATGATTCGAGTATATAATCAATATAAAATCAACATTTAGGCAATGAGTAGTTACGATTTTAAGTGAGGGTGCATGCAGCTTTAATCCGAAGAAGTTGAAGGTGCTTGGTCTCTAATCTAGATTGAGTCAAATTGTTGTGCTAATCATCTAATCTGAAATCAGTAATGAGTGAAACTTGACTTTTTGCTCAGGTTTGGATATGGCCCTCCGTTCGTTAAAAATATGAATTTATCATATCTAAGCTACACATTTAATCGTTAAAAAGTTTGCAAAAAAATTTTATTTTCAATGTCGCAGCGTTTCATCAGGGACTATTTTGATGATGAGTATCTCCAGAATCAAGAACTCGTTGAAAATTTGTATGATGAACTCTACACAATCAACTTCAAAGCCATAAAGGTGAATGATGTCGCACATTTCTGAATTTCATTAACACGCTACTGATCTCTAGTCAGAAAATGATCTTATTAAACAAGTTATTCGCCAGAACAAAGGTTATTTGAGCAAAATACTCGCTCTTCACGATGAATTAACCAAGCAGAGATCTCAAGAACAGCAACCCAAGTAATTGATAGTTATATTCTTAATCTTATCGTAATTCTTTAGACCTTTTCATTCGGGGCTGTCTTCAGCGAAAAGAGGTGATTCAGCTCAGAAAACCAAGGGAAAACCCTCTGATGATCAAGGAAAAATACAATACTTGGAGAACAAAATCGACTATTTGAATAGCCTCGTTTCAGAAATGAAAAAGCAACTGGAGGCCAAATCCGTCTCGCAGAAAAGTCATCAACCTGAGTCAGATAGAACCAATGATAAGATTCAATTCCTTAACCAAGCAATCTCCGAACTAAAAGAGCAAAACAATAAACTCAAGGACGACAAAATCAGAGCAGAGTCTGACCTTCAGGAACTGTTGACAGAATTTAAAACTTTGAAGAGCAAGTACGACAATGAAGTCGAATCCAAGAGAGGTGGAAACGCCGGAGCACCTAATCAGACTCTCGTTGATGTGGATTATCTTAGAGCATTAGAAGATCAGAACAGAAAGCTTGCCGAACAGCAGGAGTTTTCTGAAAGGCTCGAGGATATCGAAAAATTCAAAGACGCCCTGGCCGAGCGAGATAGAAGAATCTCGAATTTACAATTGCAGCTCGATATGTATCGAGTAATTCCATAATTTATCGCAATTAGATGTGCTAAATGATTTACAGAAAGCAGGAGGGAGCCCTAATGACAAGGCCTTGTATTGCACTACTGAACTGAAGGTAACAATCAGGAACTTACAGAAAGAGATAAATGAGCTGCTTATCAAAAATAAGAGTAATTTATTTGTTGCTTTTACATGAAGATTTACCTTACGATTAGTTGAGGGTTATCAAACTGATCTGCTCAGAGAAGACGACGCTACAGATTTGGATTTGGCAGCTCAGATTCAGCACTGCAACAGTAAAATATTCGGTTTGATAGATGCTGTTCGTGTGCTAAACGAACATCAAAAAGCACCCTCATCACGTCAGTCGGTAGCTGGTTCAACGAAAGAGCATGCGGCTTATGATTCACAATATTCATCGAGGGCCAGGTCTCCGCAGCGGGTCAAAGATGCATACCTTAAAACTCAAGAAGAAATTTCAGGGGCACTGAAACACAGCGTGAATCAACTGCAACAAACGAATTATAACGAGATAGCAACGCAATTACAGCTACAAATAGACAAGAATAATGAACTCGCTGATAAGATCGATTCACTCACGAAACATTTGCATAGCCTTTCACTTGTCGCGAATGAGGAACTGCAAAGATGCCTCTACTCCATCGAAGGCGTTCTGAAACTCGATAGCTTGAATAGTCCTAGCTTGACCCTCGTCAAAGCTGACCTCAACCGACTAAAAAACCGCTTCCAAGGAGCTTTTGATAAGACCTCGCTCTCGTTCCCTGAGCCATTTGAGCAGAAGGAGCTGAGAAGTGAGTACGACAAACAAAAGGGTTTCTGGGAAGATCAAATCCGCCAGCATCAAGCAGCATTCGATAGAGAAATCGAAAACTTTAAGGCAGAGTTGCATAAAGAACAGGAGCTCCATAAGCAAACGAAACGCCGATTGGAGGATCAGAATATTGAATTAAAGCATGAGAATGAGCTTAAAACGGCCCAGCACCTCCGCGAAGCATCAACTTTAAGAAATCAGATCGAAAACCTCGTGGCAGACTTAGATGCTACGAAGGAATCGCTCAATGTTAATCTTCAGAGACTCCGAGATGCCGAATCCGTTGCACAAGAGCGTGACCAGATCATCAAAAACTATGCGAATCAGATATCTGAGCTCGAGGCTAAGGTGAGCTTACAGGAGAATGAAAACTATCAACTTGAGACAGATCTTGGGCACATGAGAAGGGAGAATATGGCGTTGAATCAGAAATTGGATGAGGCTAACCGCGTGTTGAGAGACATGCAGAGAAGAATCGACATCATTGAGGATAGAGCTGGCAAGATGGACTCTGATAAAAACTACCTGATCCACGACTTTAACGAGAAGCGAAGAGAGTATGAGCAAGAGCGCAACCGACTCGAGAGAGAAGTAGAAGAAGCGCGTGATGAGTTGAGAAAATACACCCAGAAAACAGAGCTTTCTACGAAAGAAATGAAGGAGAGCTACAACCGCTTAATCGAAGATTACACAAAGCAAATCGAGCAGCTCAGAACCACCCATGAGACCTACAGAAAAGAAAAAGAGAACGACTTACGAGCGAAAGTTGAAGAATTCAGACAATTGAATCTCAACATCCAAACCTTAGAGGAAGCCGCCAAAATGCAAGAAACTGCGTTGAAGCGCAGAGACGAGAAGATTGCGAGTTTGATGGATGAAAAGAGTCATGTGCAAGAGAGAAATACCGAGTTGGAGAGACAACTCGTGGAGCTTGCTAGTCTAAGGGAGAAGAATAAAAAGAACCTTGATGCGATTGCCGAAGCGAATGATGAGATTAACAGGGTGAAACTGGAATGCCAAAGCATTACGCATGAGAAAGAGCGCGCGGAAGCGAGACTTATCAAGATAGAAAAAGAAAACGATGATCGTAGAGCGGAGATTGAGCGGTTAAAGCAGTCGATAAGGAACACCGAATCCAGGCAATCAGATACCCAAAGTGAGATCCAGACGTTGAGAATGCAGTTGGAAACTGAACGGCAAAACGTCCTGAAAAAAGAGAAGGAAATAAAGTAATATTTTGCATTTCACCACACAGCCTTATATCTCTCTAAATATAGGCAATTCAATGAATCAACTTTAATACAATCAAAAGCAACGATTTCATATAAAGACGAATTAGTACATTAGCTTTTTTCCTTGGAGGTATGTTAAACTGACGCTCATAGATTCAACGGTTGAAAGAAGACGTGAAAAGTTTGACTTCTGAATATGAGACTTTAAGACACCAATACACAAAGCTACAGGAAAAATATAACGATGTTACTTCTTCTCATGAGCCACATACCCGAACACACACAAAAGAAAGCAGTATTCCAGAGAAGATCAGCAGCTTCCGTGAGACTGAGACAGTTCCTCAGCAATACAGCGATAATTTATTCGAAGAGATTCAGAGGATGAAAAGAGAGGTAAGAGCTAACCGCAATGGAGCAGAACACTAATTTCTATGTAGCTTAAAAGAAAAGACGAAGAACTTTTCCAAACAAAGAGAACTTACAAGCAGGATGCTCCACTGTCACAGAGTAAATTAAGGGACGCCACGGTGAAGCTTGGATATGAGGACATCGAGCAGGTATAGTCAACTATTCAAATGCAAGTTATAATAATGCATTTTTTCTTTCGTTTAGAGGGGAAGCGGACAGATGTCTGTACGAAAAGGCAAAGATCTCTAACAAATTAACTAATGCATACTGGTTTTAAGATTAAATTTACTTTTTGATCATTTTAAATGTTTAAATGATAATATCCAAGGATGTTTACGAAGTCTATGCATTCTCTTGGAGTAATATCACTCCTTTCAGCAATTAGCTTGAATAAAAAAAAATTAAGAGTTTTTTCATCACCATAAAAATATAAATATTACTGGTAGATGAAGTGTTAAAATTTTTCAGTGCTAATTAATTCGACAAGAGTTTATTTGTGACTTACGTAAATAATCTCACTGAACGTCCATCCACTTCAGGAACAGCTAAACTATGCAGATAAACACAGATATCTCGCCAATTATCAGTCCTAAATCAAACATTTCTATCTCGTTTATGTCGCCTAGAGATATTCTCTTCGCAAATGTCAACTCCACGAAAAATCAGCCTTCAAATCTTGACAAGTCACCTATTGCGGTCAATAATATGACTCCCGGAGATATTCAGGCTAATCGCGGTGAATGTGAGACGTCTCAGAACGCGAATACTACGCAAAACGAGTCTTATTTGATTGGTACACTCTAGAACGTGCCTGTTTGATTTTGATTTACTCTTTATTTCAAAAACGACGCGTCCATTCTAATTCATTATTGCGCATATAGGGAAGAATAATTCAAAGCATATTCCAAGTCTGTCATCACAGTGCAATTTTAACGAGACACGGCGAGAGAGTGATAATGGAGATATAATGAAAGAGAACGTGCAGCTAATCGAATACGAAGAGTTTTGTGTCGACCAATCGGCAGAAATCAACAAAATGGCATCACCAAAGATGTTAAAGGAAGAGTTTCCAGCGCAAGAGGAGCATATTGAGGAGTTCGTGTCCAGTCAGCCTGAGCAGGTTTTTCAGCAGTCGAATTTGAACAGGGTTAAGGAGGCCAGCCACCAACAAGAAATAGCACCGACTCCAAAGACAACAAATAAGAAGTTTTTGTTTAATTTTGGGACTGACGCGCAGCCAAGAGGAGCACATAACAGTGATTCATCAACAGCGTATCAGCAAAAAAGCTCAGTGAGCAGCTCCGTGAACAAGAGGAAGCAGGATCCATTTGAGCTGCCTCTCCAAGAAGCGCATAGCAGACCTACTTCAGTTCCTACTAGTGAAATTGCCAGAGGTAAAGCTTTTTGAAATAAAGAGATCCTATAATGCCAAATTCGTTGACTGCAGGTGAGTTGACTGACCAGAGAAACTTACAGAGCGTGAGAAGTTCTGTTGTAAGTGAAAATGAGCATCAAGGAGAACGACAAACACAAAATGTGGAGCACCAGCTTGCTGAAGTTATCAAAGCAAAAGACGATGAAATTGATTATTTGAGAGCTCGGATAAGATATCTCGAAGAGAAACGGAATGATAAGCAAGATAGTGTTCGTACCAGGCAAGAGGTGGTCAAAAGTGAAAAAGAGACATCGACCAGAGATCTTTTAGAATCTGAGAGGGCTCAAATAAAGAGAGAACTGTCTACGGAAAACATCCAGCTTAAAGAAGAGAACAAGCAGTTGATTGAATCGCAGAATGAGCTGAAAAGAGAAAATACGATGCTTAAAGAGAAGCTTGTCAGTCAAGTAAATATTATACAGTTGATAATAAATGAGATAAATTTTTCTTTTTTGATACAGGACGCGACGGTCACTCAAAAGGAAGATAAAAGCACAGGTTATGAAGGTACAATAGCGAGGCTGAAGGAGGAGTTGAGCGCAAAGGATCAAGAGATTGATAATTTGCTGCAAGAACGAAAGGTGTTGATGACTAAGAAGACAAAACTGAAAAGCCTGCTCAGGCAGCGGGATCAGTTTATCAACGAGCTGAAGCTCCAGATCGAAGAAGCGTCTAAGCTTAATCAGAATGAAGCAGACCAATCGTAAGTCCGATTGAAAGTGGCATTTATTAATTAATCTGTTTGGAAAGGGCGATGAATAAAACTAAACTGTTGAAAGATAAGATAACACAGCTGCAAAAGCAAGTAGAGCAGCAGAAGGAGTCAATTACTCAACGAGATACAACGCTTGAGAAACTGATGATCAAAATGGATTCTATCATCGGGATTAATCAAGAGAAAACCAATGAGATTGATTCATTAAAAAATGAATTGAAGCATTATCAAGAACAAGTAATTTGTTTGTGCTCACTTAAGGTGACATTAATTTTCTATTTCTAGATCGAATTGCTGAAGAAAGATCATAAGCTTGTATCGAGTTATACTCACAGCAAAAAAGGCAGTCGAGAAAATGTAATGTATATTGAGAAAGAGAAACGTAAACAGCAATACCAATAAACATCCTCTTATATATCTATGGGGCCATTAGCAACCGACAAACCTTGGGGATTAGCGAAAAAACTGGAAGAATTCGAAAGGAAATCAGCAGAGGGATTCACGAAAGTTTTGCAGCCCTATCCCCCTAGTACCAAGAACGATCGTGGTAGCCACACGAGTGGGAAACAGTTCCCACAGCTTGAAACGATCAATCCTGAGAAGTAGATCACGAATAAAAATCACAGCCCCTAATTGCTAACTTTATAGGGAAGCAGCGCTTCGCTCCTATGCCTTCCAACTCCAAGATTCAACAACCCCAAAAATCCGTCAATCTGCTCAAGAAAATGAGCACAATAGACTCAGCACCAAGCAAGTAATTTTAAAAAGTGGTGAGGAAGAGGCACAAGATAACGATAAAGAAATCCAAAACATAAAAGTATCTCAAAATTTTAAGAAATCAATCATATATAACTGTTCCACTCAAATTAGGATTTACAGAAA
>ENA-UOTZ01001738-UOTZ01001738.1-compost-metagenome-genome-assembly--contig:-NODE-1738-length-13723-cov-22.477942_pt1 | contig 13723 bp, 13 predicted proteins | sample MGYA00238144_ERZ746983 | MGnify/ENA primary metagenome ERZ746983 (study PRJEB28759, sample SAMN06268863) | compost metagenome | isolation source: single cell | place: USA: California, Emeryville, Joint...
GCAGAAGGCAGGTGATCATGGCCCTGAAGAGTATTTACTCAAGCTTGAAGAGAGCGGACGACCATCCTGGTCGGGACAAGATTCTAAGGGTAATGATAGTCCCAAGGCTGATAGCAAGCGAAAAAGCGAAAGAGGGCCGAATAGTCAGGAGGACTCGAAGTTATCAAATTCGAGAACCGGAAGGAAAGGAAAAGAAGGGTCTTCTCAGCAACAGGATCAAGGCAGCCATTTTAAAGAGGTAAATTGGAAAATGAAAGCTTTATTTTAATTTGATCCTAACAAACATAGGAGTTTTTAAAACTCAAAGAAGATCAGATGAACCAATGGAACGACCTAATTTCACAGCTTATGCTTCTCAAAAACTCCGAGGCAGCTCTAAGCAACTCTGCGCTAAACATTATAGAAACCATGCAGCAAAAACTTGAAAACCAAAAGAAGAAACTCGAAGAACGAGGAATAGAAGCTGATGTTTCAGAATCAGCACAAAAAACTCAAACTTCCTCAGCCAAGGTTAAAGAAGAATCCAGTATAAACCTAGAGAAGCCAAGCTCTAAAAGCACACAAGGTTTATATCATTTATTCCTCACGCAGTCTCTTTACAGTTTCAATTAGAAAATCTCCAAGTCCAGCAAGGCCCTCAGCAAAATGTAATGAATCAAAATGTTTTGGAGTCAGAGGCAGCAACAAAAACTTTGCCTGCTGAGAGTCACTCCGGGAGAACCAAAGGGCCAAGAGAGTTAACAATTGACACAGAAGCAATTAACGAGGAGTTCGCTAACAATACTGCCAACAATGAACAGCAGCAGCAGTCATGTCGCTCAAATGCTTCAAATCGGCGAAGAAACTCACCAACCACGAATCTTGACTTGAGGCAATTGCGAGTGGCAATGGGATCTGAGCAGTTTGTTCGTGAAAACCTCAACACTTCGAAGTAAACAATGTTTGCTTGTGGAATTGAAGCCAATTATCATAATTGCTTATTAGTAGTCAAAGAAGTCTCGAAGGCGACGATCAGCTTGATGAGCTGCAGAGCGATAAAACGCCAGGGTCAGGTCTCTTTGACAGAGACCCATTCAAAGAGTTTGCACAAAAGAAATTCAAAGAGATGCTCAAGCAAGAGAACGTGACTCAATTAATTAGCCTCAGAGAGAAGGTGCTAGACAATCGTCATAAAACCCAAGTCGACACTCTAAAGAAAATGCTCGAGACAAACAGAGTCTCACCGAGGACTTTCCATGCGAAAACTCTTGAGTTAGAAAAGTGGGTCACTAGAGAGCGAGACCAGATCAATAAAAGCAAGCTCGTGATTGAAAAAGGATTGACAGTGTTCCAAGAGACCGTTAAAAGAGTAGACATTTCTCTCCTCTGCAGTTGTTGTTAATTCTTTGAATTGTTATTAGACAAATCGAGATATACTGTTTATGAAGAAGGCCAATATAGGGGAAAAAATGAGCATTAACGATCTCAGTATACCACAGTTGTCGAATTTCGATGATGATATTGGTGCGAAATCAGCTAGTCGAATACGGCAAGTGACCGACCCTTCGGACGGTGAAGGAAATGAGGGCTGCAGCAGTCAGTCCTTTAGAATGATGATGGGAAACGAACCAACTGGAGTTTCAAAAGTGATCAAAATCATCGATCAGTATGAAATGAAAGAGGAAAACCTCAAATCACCGATGGAGAAAACAGCTGGCGGCGACATTCATCAGGACTTTGGGGCTGACTCTATGAGTTTGCCTGATCTGCTCAAGCTCACTAAATCGAAATCTGCCACGAGCATTGACTCTCAGAACCGCAGCCGCGATAACATTGAGGACGGGATAAAATACAAATCTGAAGAGAGAGCCAAACTCAAAGAAGGAGTCGATCCCGTGAAGATCAAAAACAAAACGCCTGAAGATCACCTGGCAGAAGAGATAAGTCCTCTTCTTAAAGAGGACTTGGACAAACTTACTTCAGCCGCCACAAAGAATGAAAACCCGAAAGAAGAGGCAGCAAAACCAACAAAAGAATCTCAAGAAGATCATACAGTGAAGGAAAAAATAGAAACTGAGTCAATAGCTAAGAAAAAAACAGCAATCAATGAAACTCCAAGTGAAGAGAAAAAGGAAGATAAAACTGCAGCTGGAGAAGTGCGAAGCCAAGAGTCCGTCAGTGCTATTCAAACAAGTAGACCGGATATTGAGAACGGTGAGACTCCAAAACTGAAGTAAATCTACTTCATTTCGATTCCAATTTAATGAAAAAACTTTCATAGGGCAAAGCTGATGGAAATGGGAAACAGCTTGATAACTGACACAGAGAGTGAAGACTTCGAAGAATACCTCAGACTCTCTGGCGTACCATCATTTAAAGGACAGATTCCGACGGAGTTGTCACTTAGCAGCAATTTGTCTCCATCGTTACTTTCTCCTTTGATTGCGAAAGAATATTTCCCAGCTCCGAACAAAGGTAGTCACGTTTATTAAACTCATTTCTTAGTAGTTCTACTCAGAAGGAGGACCTGAAAAGCAAAATCTGCAAGCCATCTTCGAACAGACTGATGAAGCATCTCCAATTGCAGTACAACAGCAGCAAGCACAAAAGCGAGAAACGATGAAAGACAAGATTGATGAGCTGTTTAAAGACTTTAGTCCACGGGAAAAAGAAAAACTAATTATGATACCGGATCCGATCTCTGATCGATTGATGAGCTCAGATACGTTTGAGCAGGAAGAGAATAAATCCGAGACAGCCCTCTCGCCAAGCCATGGCAGCGATAATAAGCAACTCATTTCACCTCGATGTAATTTTTTGGTTTTTCTTCCGTTTAAACAGTGTTGCTTTTTCTAGTGGCCCAAGCAGTGGAACAGAGAGCAATGGAAAAAGTGAATTTCAAAGAAATCGAAGAAGAAGCAAAAGCGAAATCGAAACTAATGGAGTTTATAGAAAACAGTGACAATGTTGAGAGCAGTTCTGCCGACAATCAATTGGCCAAAGAAGCTATAAATCAACCAGCAAACGCAAAACTTCTAACAGGTATAATCTTTCTGACTAATCAGTATGGAGCAATTCTATTATGTTAGAGCCAGAGTCTATGCATATGCCAGGCATTTCAACAGACATTCCTGCTGTGAGAAACTACGTCGATTTTCTCATCGAAATTATCAATAGTACTAATACTTACTAAGAAATCCAAACTAATCGCCAAATTTTCTCAAAGCGTTTTTCAAAGAAGAGTTTTTAACTGGGGTCAATACTCCAACCGGTTTATCTCCTCATGAAAAGCTTGCAGCTCTGCATGGATACGATATCGCGTTGCTTCAAGACGAGCAAGAATTTACAATTTTGGATGCTCAAGCAGTGCTTGGTGTCAAAATCTACCTCTCCGGCGAAGAGAAAATAAGGGTTTTGCTTTTCTTCCAGCCTCTCAGAGAAATAACTCATATTCATTGTAGGAGATGGTACCTGACCGACCTGATTTTATCTCGGACGTAGAAATCATTCATAACAAGGCGATATTCGATGCTTTCAACGAAGCATTAGACTATCTGAGACCTTATTCGGTCCAAGGAATGCCATACCCTTGGAAAATGAACCCTCGAACTCTCCCAAGAGAAATCAGAGAGGACCAAATTCCGCAAATTATGGAAACCACCAAGCAGAGGGTGCTTCAATGGGCTCAGTTTAAAGTCGGGTTCCTTGGTCGTGGAATCGAAACGGTCTCTGATAATCCTGACAAAAGGGCTGAAGTCCTTAGCATATTGCGTGAAGAAAAGTTATCAAAAGCTCTTACTGTTGACGTAATTAATATAACTACTCTGCTCTCAGCTAATATATTCGTGTAGATTCAAGAAAAAGAAGATGAGTGGATAAATTACGATGACCAACGCATGGAATTGCAAATCGAACTTTCAGATCTGATTTTTGAAAAGCTTACAATGGAAGCGGCTGAGGTGCTCTATAACATCCAGCAAAAAAATAGAGCTGAGCGAGAGGCTCTACTTCCTCCAAATTAAAAAACCCTAAAGCCATAATAATTTCAATTTAATCTCACCCAAAGTTATTTTGTATGATTTTTCGGGATTTCGTTGTATTTGTATTTTTACGGTAATTTTCAGACTTTTGTTAGCTTATTTCTTTTCTTTTCATTTTACCTTGATAACTTCATGTATGTGAGTAATATTTTTAAATGAATTCCCATTTACTGAACGTTTTCGCTCTTATTCCTCAATTTTCACTGTTAACTATGTTACAATATCGGTTAAGACAATTTGGTCGGTGGTCATTGTTGAACTGCCTGTTAGCAAGTCGTAAAGTTGGGATTGGGCTGGGATTGAATCAGTTAGTTCGACTTCCAGAGTTGGCACGGTCAGAGCAATTAGAACAAATTAAATTTTATATTCATTCAAATTGCTGTTTAGAAAATTAAAATAACTGAGATGAATTCACAAGCACTGAACAAACCTGAACAGCGAGCCGATAACTCTAAGTCAGGAAAAAGTCGTCAATCGACCTCGACTGTTTCTCAGGAGCAAATCCTTTCCTTCTTGAAAGAGCGCCGGCCACTTTTCAAGCGAGGGAAGATCTTCGGACTCACAGTGAAGCGTTGGTACACGATCAATGAGACTGCCCTCGAAATTTACAAATCGCGCAAAGCGAAAGCTCGCTATGTAGTCAAATCGTTGCTGAATCTCAAAGCTGTCATAACGCAAGCTCCCAAAAAAGAAGGATTGCCCTGCACTAAACTCATTTTTACAGATAAAGCAGCGTATCTGCTGTCTGCGAGAGATGAACCAGAAAAATTCGCACTTATTGAAATTCTCACAGCTGTACAATCGCCAAAGCCACAAAGTGTTTTTGCTTCAGAGCAGGTTATTAATGGTGCTGTTGTTTTTCAGGCACTGAATCCCAATAATCTCCAAGAAAATACAGCATTGTCAACTGGTAATTTGAATATGGTGGGTAGCAACCAATTAGAAAACAACAAAGGGGAGGCAGAAGGAAAAGAGGGAGAAGAGGATGAGGAGGAAGAGGTAGATGATGATGTTGCTGAAATTTCAGATGTTACCTCCAATTTTATGAACACACCTTCCGTGAACTCAGTGTCGCTGTACTCAAACAATGTTTTTCGGAACAATATGCAAGCGCTTTCAAAGCCACAATCAGTTGCCTCATCAAACCGCTCCTCACTATACACACTCACAATCCCCAAGAAGCGCGAAATGGAACGTGTGGCTGAGCCTTTCTTCAATAAAGAAGATGTGTCAGAGGGGCCAAAAAGCATTTCTGTCATGCGCCAGGCACAAGTTCCACAAAAAAAAAGACACACAGTCAATGAGAGCGAAGTCTCTGAAGGTCCGAAGTCCAATATGTTACCACGCAAAAAACTGAATGGATTGAATCTGAAGGGAAAAACGTATCTTACAGCAAAATCAGCTCAAAAAACGTTCAGTTATGACAAAGAAAATGATAATAACCGAGTGCTGTATCTTGATATTCCTTTCTCGAGACATCATGCGCATTTCCGGTCTTTCTCAGGGGAACACCGGAAATCAGGAAGCGTCTATGTTGGAAATATCTTAGAAAATGACCCAGAATGTCGCTCTGCTGATCGCCGAAGTGCTTCCTTTATCGAATTAGGCTTGGATGATGAATCGTACAGAGGGCGGATGCCTATTCAAGATTCGATGGTTCGCCGCAGAAACAATAAATTCAATAAAGACGCCACTAGTCGGTCAGTGTTGAGTGGCTACGGAGACATCTCAGGTGATAGCTCATGTTTTTTCCCTTTTGGCCCTCATATCAAAAACAATCGAATGGTCTACAACCGCATTGGTGCCATCGGATTAGAAGATGCGATACTCACCCAAGCCTTCAATAAGCTTGAAAGCGATGAGATCCTCGAAAGAGAAGCACAGAGGCAAAAGGGCACCCTTAGGTTTCGGAAATCGGAGACGATCCTCGGAGAGGCTACAGCTGACCCGGAAAATGGGAAAAAACTCGGAATAAAACTTTCTGTAATAAATACGGTATTGAAAGAGTTTTCATCCACTAAGACGGACCCCACCACTGAGAGCCCAATTGAGAAAAATCCTGACCTACTGAAAGCTGTAGAACTGCTAAACAATTTTGATCTTGAACCAGCGAAGCAAATTTTTACAACTCTAGCAGCTGTCGACTACAAGAACAAGATATATCTCTTGGAATGCGAGTTAGTGTTACTAGCCCTCACTGGTAACAGAGAAAAAGTGTCTCAAATGCTTCAATCGATAGACAGTTTTCTCCATGAACTCAAAGAAAAAGGTGTGCCTCCTAAAAAAGAGTATCAGGAATATTTTATGTATGAGCTCGCGAAGGCAGAAAGTCTTAGTCTGAAAGGAGTTTTAAATTGCGTGGTTGGTAATAAACTGCAAGGAGTCTTAAATTTTTCAGAGGCTTGGTCGATTTATAAGCGCTTGGATCTTATGAAACAAAACGTCTGGATTGAATCTACTTTAAGTAGTAGTGAAAAGAATCGAACGGCGTTTGGTTTTGGTGCTTATAATTTTATTTTAGCGCAGATGCCTGTACATCTCCTCAGAATCGTGCGAATTATAGGAATATCTCCAAATAAGAGCTTAGGACTGTCGTCGCTACAGAAATGTAGGCAGGAGAAAGGACCTCGCTCTGCCTACGCAGCGTTGGTTTTGGTGATATATTTCATGGAATATTCCAATGATATCTCCGAATCATGCGGAATCATCGACAAAGGACTGACTGATTTCCCAAAATCTGTCTTCTTTTTGTGGCTTGGCAGCGTGCTTTCTTGGAAATATTGTCAGGTATCTCAAATTTTTATTCATTGTAACTGATCTTTGGTTAACATATAGCCGAATGACGTTAAAATACTCTTACACTTAGCGATAAGGAACTCATTGAACCACGTTGAACTCCCGACTTTCCTAATGTACGAGATCGGGCTGTACTATATTCTCAAATTTGAATGGAGAAAAGCGTTCTCCACTTTGAAAAAAGTTGCGATACTGAGTGTCCGAGAGGAGTATTTCCAGAAGTACAGCGACGAGTTTGACCGAGCCTTAAAGTACCTGCGAGGCAAAGGAATTCACCTTGAATTTACTTCCAAGAACGTGTTTTTTGATCAGCCTCATACTCAGGCTGTGTTCCCTTACTCCTGCCATAACATGCTGATCCTAGCCTGCTGCTCCTATGAGCTTGGAGACGTTGATATGTGCAAAAGATGGATCGTTAACGCAATAATTGTTCATCGAAGATTCCCTCATATCAAAGGGAAAGGAGAAGACGACATTATCAAACTCGCTGAGAAGTTTCTGAGGCGACAATCCTTCGCAATGTTTACATTTGAATTGTTCTACTTTTTGAAACATTTGCTCAAGCTGCCTGACGATTCATTGAAAGGAATAGCAAACAAATGCCAGCAGTACGTTGATTCCCAACAAAAGTCTTCATTGAATAAATCTACAAAGGTTGAAATTGCAAGTGGAATTCTTGTCAAGACCGTGGCTCACTGCTTGTCGGGTGATACGGCGAGCGCCTGCATTAACCCGAAAGAAGTAATATTGCTGACTGAAGATTTGCCGGACGAATTCGGTTATATTGGCGGTCATCTGCTTTTTTGGGTTGGTAGAGCGTTTCATGCAGAAAACAAAGCGCAAGAGGCGGAAGTGTGCTTGAAGAAAGTATATAAATACAGGAAAATGATTTTCTCGTTGGGCGATCGGGTGAAAAAGATGCTCTTGGAGCTCTAAATTGAGGATGGACGTTTTTTCTGTTGTCGAATTTTTTATTTGAAACTAGTTGTTGTTGATAATACTATGATCAACAGCACTGAAGGGCTTTTACTGAAGCTTTATATTTAACAATCTCAATTTTTCGGATTGCAGATTCTCAATAACTTTCGATGTGTGGATTGTATTTTCTGCTTAATTTCAATTTGTATTGATTTTACTTTTTGGGTCATCCTGCTTCATTGAGCATGATAAGTGATTTGTTGATTCTGTCAATAAAGCTAAAAGCTAGTACATACTCCAAATTCTTTAAGGATCTTTGACCTCAATTGAAAATTAAATGATTTCATTACTTAAGAAAATTCATCGATTGAGATGTGAATGGTCTAATGAATTGCTAAAATATTTCAGTTTTTGTAAAAATTTCAGTCAGTTCCTTCAGTAATAACGTTTTTCATCTCCACAATGCTAAGTAATGCTGACATTGGCGTACATTTCAATAATTCATATAAATTCTCCATAGAAGTTTAGGAGTATGTGCATCTTCAAATCGCTCTTTTCTTAATTAGATTTATCTTTCAGGTCAAAGAAATCTCTTTTGCAAAGAGGACAGGTTAATTTTTTATCTGTCCAGTCTTTTAAGCACTGTAAATGATAGAAATGATTGCAGAGAGGCCAGTGGGATACTTTCTCCCCCTCCAAAAAGGGCTCAAGGCAGATTGAGCATTCCACCTCGTCCTCTTTCAGAGATATTCCGGTGGTTTTTTCTGGCTTGAAAATTGTAGCTTTGAGCTGCAGTTTTCTGTGGTTAAGTTTTAGGGAAAACTTTGAAAAAAGTCCAAATATAGCGAAAGAGCAAATGCCCAAGCAAAGGGTTAAACATGCCACTACCCCAGGCATAATAGTTGCAATGTTAAAAATCAAAACCAGAATAACTGCGAAAATACTTTCATTGCATTTTCCCAGCCTTTCGATTCCAAAGGTCTTGAGCTCTTTGTTGAACCAATAGCTGTAAAAAAGGAAATATATAATGTAAAAGCACGCTAAAAACTTGTAAATCTTCATCATGAGTGAGTCTATTCCCCAAACTGCAATACAAGTCAGGACACAAGCAAAGAGCATCCCAAGGCCTAGCAGAGAAATTTTCCAAAATCGATAAGCGTCTTCGCAGTGAGCCTGCTCAATTAGCGGAGAAAAAAGAATCGTCTTGATCGCAAAGCAGAAGAGAACTGCAAGTACTATCCACAAAATGAACAGCGCGTATTTCTCACTCTTAACGACATCGTTCATGAGCCGCGGATGTAGCGAGATTGTAGAAACTAGTCCAATAAAGAATTCTATCGAAATAAGAGCAAGACAAACGATTGTAGTCAGAGAAACGTATATTGCTGTTAAGCCAAAAGACACATCATCATAAAGGACATATTGCTCCCAAACCTTCACAAATAAATAGATTGTGCCTACTTGAAGGGCTGGAATACCGATACAATTCAACGCACCACAAATATATCTGTAACTCCAAGGAATGGTGAGATTGATGAGTATTAGATAAATGGGAGTGTAAGAGGTCAGTAATAAGCAGAGCGCAGTGATCCAATACCCGACCTCGTGCGAGCTGTCAGACAGAGCTATTCGCAAAATAGGCCAATCTAAGAAGGCAGCTGCAATCAGAGTCCTTGTTATGATTTCTGTTGGACTACGATAAGGCATTTGCTGAATAAATTAAGGAATCTATATTCATTAATTTACATCACATAAACTATCAAATTCAAATCATTTTTTCAGAACAAATTACTTAATTCTAGAGCGGATGATCAAAAAAGATACCGACACAAGGTGCTCGGCGAGATACAAGTATGGACCTTCAAGGCATTTAGATCTCAACCCTTATTTAACCTGCATCATTGAAGATTTCAGTATAATTGCCATCAGCGGTCGCACAGCTTTTAAAGCCTCAGATTCGATGAGACTATATTGCTTGAAAACCCTCAAGCCAATGAAAGCTATCTCCTATACTCCTCTTTCACTTTACGGGATAAGATATGTCAGCGAACTGAAGTCTCTCCTGGCATATGGACATAACACAATCACTTTATTCAATACAGCTCACGGTTTCCGCGAGACTTGGAAACAAAAGAATAATCTGGAGATAGAAGGCGTTGACTTTGTTTTTGAAGAATCCAAAGTGCTTGCCGTCGGAAAATTCCATGGGGTAGCTGTTTGGAGTCTTGAGGATCCGGATTTTCATGATGTTAAATTGCAACACTATAAGCGGTTTGGGCACTCTATAACCTATATTAAGAGCTGTAAAAAGGTACTGATTATGACGAGGCAAAACGTTGCGGTCACCGACTGGCCGACCATGGAAACCATGGTATACGTGGATAATTATTTGAACCTTAGGACGCAGCCGATACAAGTTTTGTCCTATAATTCACGTTGGAAATTGCTTACAGCTGAGTATTATAAGAGCGGAACGCATACCATGTGGAGAATTAAGGAGGAAGAAAAGAGCGACAAAGAGCTCGAATCGGACTCGAAGGAGGTGATGCCTCTGGAACTTATCGGAGTATCGCCTGCATTCATGACAGTGATTGGATATGTTCCTGAGAAGACGGCTCTAATTGGGCTCGTAGATGCTGGGTCTTTAGCGCTTTCCCGCCTGCCTGATGGCTTAGTGAAATGTCATTTCGAGGATTACTGCGTGGTTAATCGCCCCAAGTATTGGATGACGAAGAATACGATATGCTTTGTGACGAGGTCCTCAGCATTTGTGCCGTCTTTCAAACTCTGCCTGAGATTTTTGGACTTTGATTAGGCATCGGCGACAAAACGTTTCGTAATATTAATATGAAAAACATTTTACTGTCAAGCAAATTAAAGATTTTTTTACTCGAGTTTTATAATTAAGGACAAGCTCATACTTTCTATTTCTCTGAAACCGATGAATTAAAGGACAGACGAGGTGATGATATTGCCATTTACATGGACATATTGCTTTTTGTAACGTCCAAAGACCTGGAATAGGAAAAAAAATTGTCTTTCACTTGCTGAGTGTTGTTAAATTAATCGATCGACTTTTTTAATTTGAAAAAATTGAGAATGAATGCTGTTCGCTTAAGACTTCCTCCTATTCCAAATAGGAAGAAAACTGATAAAAACTCAAAGAATTTGGCTCCGATTCACCAGGTAGATGTGAGCCAATTCGTCAAACTCGAACCTCTCTCTCAAAACCCTCATAAGCACAACTCTTTGCCTCCTTTACCAATGAACTTTGGATTAAATAAATTCCGTAAGCGTGATCGAGAAAATACCTTTGCACCCATCGCGATGAGAGGAAAATCAGTCCTTCACGAAGGGAAAGGGATTTATGATCAAGTAACTCCCGTTGGAAATGGGAAAATCAGACATTTTGACAATTCAGCAAAAGAAGGCCGCAGAAACAATGATCTCGCGGCAAGCCTTCGGACGAATAACTACAAAAAGAATCGCTCAGCGACCTTTGGCATAAACCAAGAGTCAGAGAAACAAGCACCAATTTCAAAAAATGAAACTGCACTCAACGAAGAGGAATTGAAGCAGTATGCCTTTTTGAACCAGGCTCGAAGTCTCAACATATTTAATCTTAAAGAAGACGAAGATCCGAACGGTGGATTCGAGCCAATCGATCTCGATGCAAATTTAGAAAAGGATAAATTAACTGAACAGGCGTTGCAATCTGTCAAAGAACACAGTAACACTCCTTTACCAAAGCTTATCGAAGCGATGAATCTGCTGTTCGACATGGATTTTAAAGACTTGAAGGTTGTTTTTGACCTTGGAGACGCAGCTGTCAATATTTGTGAAATTCTTATGGAGAACAGATTCAGCGATTGGACGATGCAGCTTAAAATGCTCGCTTTCTTATTCCATGTCTGTGAAGACTCTATCTTTGCGATGAATGTAGATTTGAACTTCATTTATGAAACCATTTGCAAATATATGGTGCATCGGATGCTAAATCCGAAGATAAGCCCTTCGAAGAAGATATGCGAGAAGGAGATCAATAAAATGGAGAATTGCTTGCTTTCTCTCAACAGAGTCATCGCGAAGCATTATTACTTACTTGATACCGATCGCACGGAAAAAATCGTTGAGGTCTATCTACATTTCCTCTCGACTAACCTTGAAAGCGTCACTGTCACTCATCTATTGAATTTTGAAGTGAAACAGCACCATCTCGAATACAAGCCTTTCCCTCTGATTACCAGCCTCAAGAACCATGGAATTGATGTGTTATATTTCTTCATGAAGAACGCCGAAACGAGGAAATTTATACTCAACACAACTGCTTGTCGAAACGCGCTGATAAATATTTTGAACGCACTGGGTTATATCCTCCAGCGCGCAAGTCTCAGTGAGATGGCAATGATCCATAAAAAAGGAAAGAGAGAGTCTATTGAGGAAGTAATGGTGCTTTTGATAAAAAGTTTCGATTTCTATTTAAACGTTTTCAAGTACTATGATATGATCAAACTGTTTGAAAACGAAACGCCGAAGATTCAGTGCAGTTTGCAGGAAATGATGCGAGCAATGATGAAGTTTTATTATGATTTATTCAAACTGAAGGACGCTGTGAACATCCTATTTGACCCTGTACATACGAGCAATGAGCGAATCTCTCCGACCCAAGGAGAAAGACCTTTTTTGAATCCTGGTTTCGATCTTTTAATGGAATCAAATAAGGTGTTCTTTGGGAATGCGAAATTATACGAGGAACAAGTGCTTAATTTTGGGGAGGTAGCTGACCAAATGATGCTATTTGTCGAGGAAATTCAGCGGCAAATAGACGCAAAGACGCTGCCAAAAGACTTTGAGATGTTTATTGAGGCAGTGATTCAAATTCCGTACACAAAGATACACAAGATGATTAAAAAGAATATTGAACTTGGTCGTCGGTCAAGATAGTTAAAATGAATTTTTCATTATAAGCTTCTTTTGTAAATTAGTAAAAGTTTTTAAAAGTGCATATGGCTAAGATAAAATATAACTGTGATCATGTGCATGCTTAAGAGGAAGTTATTAGTTACAGAATGAAACTTATCTGATTAATTTTTTAGTAGCATTATTTTGAGTGAATGGAAATTTTTTTGTTGTGGATATCCTTCATTCAATTGTTGTAATTTAAGCGGCATAGCTATTTCATCAACTCTAATTTTTCTCAAAAGAAAGGAGGTAGGTGGGGAAAAAAACTTTGTAGACTACAAAGCTATTGGAGTGTTTGAATCATTCTATCTGTGAATTGCTTTGTTTTAATTTCAAAAAAAATGGTTACCAACACATCGTAATATGATTTTAAATTTTTTATTTAAAGTTGTTATTTTCTCGAAAAGAGAATAGTTAAAGACGTTAACTTTCTAATTTTGGGAAATGAAAAGTGGAAGAAGCAACGAATCAGAAATGAGCATCGTAAGTTGCTCCATTTCTGACACTGAATGAACGAGAACTGGAGGGATCGTTGTCTGGATGAATTGGCTTTTTTTTTTACGTTTTTACTCATGAACAGATAAACAATTAAGAGGCATTTTTGGCTCTGCTGTTTGAAGGTGGAATTTTCAGAGATCATTTGTAGTTCCTATGCATTATCCTGAAATCCAACGATTTATTAATGATTACACGACAGTTTTCGGAAGGTCAGTTAGTACGTGAAAAGCTCCAAATACTTCCCGAATTTCCGAAAAAATCTAATCGTAGCCCCGGCGTTGCTCCAAATCCAATCCCTCGAAATTCATACACTTTTAGTCAGCTCTCTCTAGTTAGCTCCAAATTGAAAGCCCTTGCTCCTGTACCATTCCATTTCGCAAATAGAATTCCCAAAAATTTCCAACCAGATATTTTATTAAGGTTAAATAAATTTTTTGTTGGTGTATTAATTAAATTTTTCTTAGAAGTGATCAGCCTGAAGCTATCAGAAATCTTCAAATCCACAGCTTCTTGAATGTTTGATTCACAAA
>ENA-UOTZ01001740-UOTZ01001740.1-compost-metagenome-genome-assembly--contig:-NODE-1740-length-13699-cov-13.774336_pt1 | contig 13699 bp, 8 predicted proteins | sample MGYA00238144_ERZ746983 | MGnify/ENA primary metagenome ERZ746983 (study PRJEB28759, sample SAMN06268863) | compost metagenome | isolation source: single cell | place: USA: California, Emeryville, Joint...
TCTAATGACAATACTCGAGAGGCATCGATATTTGCAAGAGGGTTGTACGTTAAACTCGAATTTTCAGAAGAAGATTCCATGAAAGAAGAAAATGAGACTCATACCGCGTCTCCTTTAATTGATCTGGGCACAAAAGAGGAAGAGGAGGCAGATCAGCTATTTTCCAACCTGCGCAAAAGCGTCGTAATCGTATTGAGAGAGATCTGCATTGAAATAGCCGTGACAGATAAGATAATCGCACGTCTTGATATAGATTATATCAAAATGATGCCATTTTTATCCAAAAAATGCAAGGTAACGCTAGCTTCTATTGCAATAGGATTCATCTTATGAGTAGAAACTTGAAATCGAAGGTATTTCGTTCACGCTGACCGATCCCGAGAATGGGTTCGGTTTATCTGTTGAACGTATCGAAGCAATTGTGCTAACTATCCTCAGCGATTCGGATACGTTTGTTCTGGACTTTCACCTTAGAAACCGGCTTGGAATTAATATTTCCTTAGCGCCTCAGTCATTCAAATCGCTTATTTCTTTGCAAACGTTTTCTCAAAAGATATCAAAACCGTTCAAGGAGTTAGAATATCAAGTGTTTGTCAAAGATTCCAAAGAGCGGAGGTTGTCAATCAACCTGAATTTCAACGAATTTTTCTTTAATTGCAAACAAGAAGATCAAAAATTCTCTTTGAAACTGAACCGACCGAACTATAACAACAATATCGAGTACCCAAAACAAATCAGCAGCACGTATGTCACCTTCTTCTCTATGGAACTTAAATGGAATGATGTCACGCTGATCAGCGTCTACAACCTCAGGCAAATTGAGTCGAGGGCGCAGTCTGAATTTCAAATGCTGCAGATAGATCCGAAATTAGATACCAACTTCATTTTTAACCTAATCGAGGAAACGACAGAGCAAAACCGCATGAAAATCTATACGAAAAACAGCTGTGTAAACTCCATGGAGTGTCTCGTTGAACTGCATGAGCTCCTTGCGAATATGAGCGCAATTAACTCCTATATTTCAAACCTTTCTGCCCTATTTGGAAAATCGGTACCTCGACAGCAAACAAATGAAATATCAAGTGAAGAAATTAGTTACCAGAGGAAAAGCATCAGTGGGCAAAATAAGCACTTGACAGCATGGAAGATCGAATTTATTCAAAACTCCTTTAAATTTTTGCTGAAAAAGCCAGCGTTGCCAGGTAATAGTGCATATACGTTAATAATTTCTTAATTTCTGATTCAGTAACTCAAGAGGTTTGGCTGATAGCAAGCGCGCATCTATTCATCGAAACGAAAGGGAAAGGGAATATAACGAAATCAAAGACGATATCTGCAAGGTTTCAGCAATGTAAAGCTTTCGACGAGAAGAAAGCAATAAGTAATAGAGTTCTGTTATTTAAGAAGCTTACAATTCTTATTGCAAAGCGCTTGGACTGCAAGATTTTAAAATCAACTACGACTTAGTTAAATCACGCAGCGAGCTGCCACCTACTTTGAGCTTCAGGGCGAGCACGCTGTCCTTGAAGCTCACGCATAAATATGACCACTCTCTTCAGAATATCATTGCGTTCTTTAAAAAAGACCCTCGAGACGGACTACCCGAGCAAAACGAAGTTCAATCAGTAGAACAACAGCAGCAGACTGCTGAGAAGCAAGTAGGCACTTCATATCTTATCTCTGTGGAAAGCGCAGTTGTTGAGCTTGGACAACTTATAGAAACTCACACAATGCAAAAAACTCCGCTTAGCATTTTCCAATCCATTCTGGTTGTTCATTTCTCAGGCTGCGAGCTACTGATTCACCAAAAACTCAAATTATCCGTGAAATATTGCAAAGCAAATATCCAGCACCCTTGGTACAACATCTCTCTATCATTTTTGAGAATCTTTTCCGTTGTCTATGAATATAACTACGAGGATTCTAGCACAAGAATCACCTTTGGAGAGGACGCTGTTATGAAAGTCAACGATTTGTGTATCAACGCCTTGCAGTCGCTATCTGCGCTCCTTTCTAACGGAACGAGCGCGTTTGTGACTTTCCGTAATTTAACTAATCTCGAAGTCATGATGATGTCTCAGGACTTCGCAAAGAAAGACATTGTGCGACAGCTTTACCCAGGCGACCAGGAGCTTATCTGCTTATATTACACGCCATATCTGAATGAATACTCTCTTGGACTCAGGGCCGAAGGAAGCGATAAACCGCATATTTTCACTCAAAAGCTCAAAATTCCGGAGCTAAAAGCGGATCAAGAGCTGAATATACTTGGAGATTACCTCGAAAAATATTATATAAGGCCATTTTATAAGCCTGAAACGAAGCAGTTAGTCGCCTTTGGACTCTGCCATCAGCATTACATTATCAATTTCCTTCCTTCTGCAATAACAGTCGTTTTTCCAAAGAACAATGGATTAAGTAACGGCGAAGTCGGAGTTCCTGCTTCGAAACTGGGATATGCGGAATTTACCGATCGGCTTGGAAAAGACAACACTCTGAGCATCCTTGAGGAGGCCACGCCATTCGAATTGAGCCGCTCAGGCCTCAAAGTAAAGAAAATCCTTATCAAAGCCCTCCAAACAGGAAGCTATTTTACTACTAAAGAACTCGCAGATGTCAATCAGTCGGTGATATATCTCTACGATATAAACGGAATAGATCCCAACCAACCAGCTTTCCACCTCATCGCGCATCAAAAGGGCGGCATCTGCATCTGGGAGGTCAACAGTCTCATCCACATTGAAAATAAACTTCGGCCTCATGGCAAAGTTGAACTGAATTTTATTGGCAACAATCCTGACCTGAAAGTCAACGCAATCATGAGTTCAGGCGACAATGTCCTAGGAATAGGAAAATACCAATTTTATAACCAGCACTTCGACCTAGCAGTCCAGATCCTCGACGCTATCGGCTCGGATAGTCCTCAGATAGGTCCGCCGGTTGACAAAGTGTGCTATTCGTCTGAAGGAATCAGGTTCAAAGGCTTTTCAAACGAGGTGGCTGAACTCCTTAAAGACAAAAAAATAACTCGCGATGTCCCATTAAAACACACCGAAGACCAAGCCCATCAAGCCATGATTAGGGTGCAGGCATATTACGAACGATCCAAGCTCTATCTGTCTCTGTCACATCTGTTTATGGTCTCAAACAACACTCCTTTTGGCATCGAGCTCGCTTATTCAAAAAAATGCTCTTCCATCAGCGTGGCACCAGGACAATCCAAACCTTCCCTTCTGAATCTATCATCGATTACCGCATTTAATTTTTCTTTAATCTCTGACGCGTTCCAGGGCTTAGACCCTGTCTCGGTTCAGATCAAGAACTTTTTCAAGGCAAGTAACGCGGTTGTAACTTTCTCTGAGGCTGTTTACCAAAATAGTCCTCATCCAATAAGAGTCGCTGTTGCTCTACGGTTGAGCAAAGAAGACGATAAGATAGTCCTTAGTATCGACCCAGTGTTTGAAATCTTCAACACTTCATCCTACATTCTGACTTTTGATCCAGCACTTGAGATCGACTCGCAGTACCTAGGTTACGTGTTCCCTTCAAAGAAGCACGATAGTGCTCTAAAAACAGAACAAACGAGCTATTATTCAGCGAAAGACAGCCTAAAGTCCTCCTTTTTCGACTTTATGAAAAAAGACAGCCCGTTCTTGTTCCTTCAAAGACCCGATCTCCAAAAGCCTGTTCTAGGTTTAGCCATTCAAGACTTATATCACGAGCATCATTTAACTTTCGAGACCGGAGATTCGATCGACACAGTGAAGCTTTCTTCGAAATGGGACTGCTTGCCTGTAGCCGTGAGGTTCGAGGGTCAATTGGCTAAGGAAATCATTGTGAAAAATAAAACAGACAAGGATTTACAATTTGCAACGACGTACTACGGGTCGAGTAATTTCCTTTCATTTTTCGAAATCAAGAAGAAATCACGCAATCTATTCTATTTGCCGGAGCCTTCGGCGAAGCTCGCAGAGATTAAGGGGATTTTGGTTCTTGATGATAAGAGGTACGATCTGGACGATGGAAGCAAGTTCAACAATCTCGGCATTAAATGCAAGATGTTTAGAACGAATAAAATTCTAATCTATACTTTCAAGCCATGGAATACTGATCAAAAAAGGTCGAAGGCGAAAAAACCAATCAAATATATTGAAACGAAATCAATCAGCGTTGAAGTGTCGATTTTCGGAATCAATGAAATAGATATTATTCGCTTCCAGCCTCTCGATTGCGCAATTTCACAGGATATGCTTGCGATCAACTCGCTTCAATTTAAGGTAGTTAACCCTCTTTGCTCAGAAAGTTTAAATATACTTTAAAAGATCACAAGAAAACCGGCTTTCCAAGAAGAAACAACCATTGGAGACGTGCATCTAGACTTTTCATTGGTAAGTTGAAATTAAGTGGATTAATCTCATCGCTGCTACTTTTTCAATAATAAAAGAAATACGATTCGACGCCCGAAATGAGAGTCGTGAAGGACTGCAAGCTTTCGATTAAAAAATTTTTCTTGAGAGTTCAAGACGAAGTCGTTGAGTTCATGAAATTCTTTTTGAAATGTAAGCTGTTGATGTCCTGTGATATAACATCTAAACTTGTCCGCTCCAGATGCTCTTATGAACAGCAACAGCTCCATGCTCGAGCCTGAAGCTAAGCCAGCAAAGAAGAAAGGTAGCACATGTTACGAGTCCTTTTGAAATTAAAATAATTCCATGCTAGCGCAAATAATACCAAGGCTCTCGATCAATCAGCTGAGCATTGAGCCATTCAAGTGGGAGGCGGAGATCAATCTCAAGAACCATCTAAAAGTGAAACATACGTTCACTCTGCCCAAATTTTTGGTAGAAATATTGAGGAACTAAGTCGTTTCTTATTTGTTTTTCACTGGAACAGGTGTTGAGAAAATCGATACAAGACTCTCAATTGAAAGAGTCGCTGATGAGTTTCTACACAGCCCAAGTCATCTCAGAGCTTCCATCGACTCTGTTTAAGCTCGAAACGATATCCAATCCGTTCGGCTTAGTAGGACATTAATTATGAGACTATTATTGAAACTATTATTTCAGCTTAGGAAGTTAAAGCGAGAACTGGATGTGATCCCCTTCCACTCGAGAAGAGTGCCTTCGATTTACAAAGAAAGTTTCAATCGCCTATTCTTTACGGTATTTACATGTCATTTGGGAAGTTGTACTCATAGATCTAATCTCTAGCTCCGAGTGCTTAATTATACTGATGAAAATATCTATCATTACGAGCAGCTGTCCTCGCCGGACGAACCGCTGATGCTTGTCGCGCTGACTGAGAATTCTTTCGTGATCGCATCTTTCGAAAATTATATTAAGAAAATCCCTCTGGAAAATATTCGAAAAGTTGTCATCTTAAGCGACCATCTCGAGATAATAGACAAAAAGAACGAAACAACTCGGATCAGGTTCCTCAGAAAGTATAACTATTGCTTCTTTCTTCATTGCTCTAACCTACCCTTCCAGGAAAATGCTAAGACTGATGGCCCGCTTGAATGAACTGTTGTTTTAGAGTTGCTTTAGCTAGTACCTGAGCCTTGCTTGTTGTGAATAAGTTATTTTAATCATTTCCATTCATGAGCTGCTGCTCTTGTCTGCTACATTAAATAGCCAGTATCAGGAGTTGCTATTTATCTTTTCTCTCTCTCTGAAATAAGCTTATTATAAAAATCTTGAGCCTTCCAACAAATTTTGAATTCCTTCGATCCGGGTTTCACTATAATGACCACGATTCACGTCACATCAGGAAAATTCAACAATTTTGAGCCTCTCAGGTATAATTGAGAGGATACTGAGTTTAATATTTATTGAAAACGAGTTGAGAGCAATTAAAACGCGATAGATTTTATCACCTTCTTAGTACATTCTTACAATCTAATTTTCAGTGTGAATAAAAATCCTAAACCTTCTTGAACTAAAAAGCCATAAAAATGGAAGACTACAAAAAGATCGATGATTATTATTTCAAACCGACTGGAAAGCCTCTGGGTAAAGGAGCTTTTTCTACTGTCTACAAAGGTTATCAAGGACTCGAAACGCAAATACCAGTCGCAATAAAGGTCATTCCCGCTGTAAAAATGTTGGAAAGTCAAGAAAACTACGACTTATTCATGAGAGAGATCGATGTTCTTCGTCAAATCAAAGGCGAGAACATAGTGCAACTCCTGGATGTCAAAAGGACTCCCAATAACCTATATCTATTTACCGAATTCTGTAATGGAGGCGATTTAGACACCGCGTTGAAGAAGAATGGTCCAATGAGTGAAGAAGATGCTCTGGAAATCGTTTATCAATTCTCAGCTGCGTTTAACACGATTAACAACCTCGACATTAAGAACAGAGCAGGTCGTAGGGTCATTATAATGCATAGAGACATTAAACCCGCAAATATATTGTTTCATGATGGTGTTATGAAGATTGCTGACTTTGGATTCGCTAAAATGATCGACGAGGCTGCGAAAAATGTTAAAATGCAGCATACTCTTCTCGGAACTCCGCTATATATGTCTCCGCAGATTCTAAACGACGAGTCGTATACTCCTAAATGCGATATTTGGTCCACTGGAGTGGTTGTTTATGAATGCTTGTTTAAAAAGTTGCCATGGACTGGAACTTCCATCGCGAAGCTGTACAAGAGCATCAAACAAACCCCACTTTCGTTTCCAAAGGAAGTGGGAGAGGAGATTCAAGACCTTCTCTCAAAGATGCTTCAGATTGACGAATCTAAGCGTATCTCGTGGAAGGAAATTGAGGAGCATCCAGCAGTGAAAGCGGGAGCAGAAATCTTTAAGAAGAGACACCCAAAAAAAGAAGTTGAGACGTCTCCGAGTAAGACCGATGCGGATGGAACTAAGGCGAATAATAATACTATTGAGACGAATAAGCAAGAAATAGCTGGAGTCAACGCGGGAACAAATGCAGGTACTGGCAGTAACTCAATGGGGCTGCAAGCGCAGAATCAAGCGAATCCAACTTATATGAACGGAGGTAATAACATGGGATTCATCCCTCAAAATCAATATGTTGGAGGGTACCAGCCACAGCAGCAACAGCAAATTCCGACCCAATTCCAACAAAACGCAACTGCCCAGCCTTATTATGGTCCAACGTATAGCGGTACAATGCCCCAAAACTTCCAGCCGGGGCCTTATCAGCAACAACAGCCAACAAATTATGTTCCCGCAAATTCTTTTCCTCAGACAACATATCAGCAGAATAACAGTTACCAATATCCCTATGGAGGTTATCAGCAACAGCAGCAGCCAGGTTTTGGACCGAGCAAATAAAGTTTGGAGCTCCGTTAATCCATACATTATCTAAAGCTTGATTTAACCTTCAAAAAGCTTATTATTTATCCTTTATTTATCATTTTCAGCCATTTGTTGTGTCTAGAGTAAGAATTGTGTAATTTAATGCTCTTATAATTCAATCAAAACTGCTTTATCTCTGAAGTGGCGAGAGTAGCCGATTTGAGAAATGAGAGGACATTAGAGTAGAGCCTGCATGTGACCACAATGAAGCAATCAACTGTTCCTCGAATAGGAAATTCTCTAAGATGCTTATAGTTTTAGAATCAGAGACTTGGTCTCGGGGTCTATTTGATGAGAAAAATCTGCTATATATGATTTGGATTCTCTGGCATCCCAGAAGATATCAAACATACCATAAAATCTCAAAATTTGCGTCAGTAGTACGAACCGAAGAAGGAAAGAATTCTAAGGATATAATTCCAAATTGGAATCTTAATCAATACTAACAGTATTGAGATTAATAAAAACAAAACTTTGAGAGAAGGAAATACCCGTGTTATCAAATAATTAATAATTTATCCTCATTCCCGAAATGCAGATACAGGTAGATATCAGGAAGGTTCTCTTAACGAAATCCGAATGAAATACAGTTAAAAACATTGAGTGAGGGCACAATTATATCCTCAGAATACGTATACGCGAGAGATATGGTTTATTATATGTCAGCAAGGAAGTTATATATCCAAATTTAAAGGTTTAATTTCCAAATAACCCTTACTGTCTCGGGCTCAATAAATAACGAATATTGCCTCATCATAAATAAATGGCAATTCTATTCCAAGCAAGAAAAATATCCACGACATTACACATCTCAAAGCCGATTTCTCTCTAAGACCATTACATTGAACTGGAATTCAGTGAAATTAAAGAGATAACCTATGTCTTATCACACTACAATTCGACTAATTAACGAATTTACTTTTGAGTCTGTACATAAATAGATTCGCAAATTAACATTCACAAAAATACACTAACCTCTCCACCATGAGATGACGTATCCATGCAAAACACTCTATAAGTACCCCAATAAGTGATAATGTTGACGGGTTTTTATAATAAAAATCAGTCGAAGTTAATTCTGTTTAAATGCAGTATATTTATCAATAAAAATTATCCGATTGTACATTTATTTCAAAAAGTCAATTAGTAAGCAAGATGGAGCCGTTGGTCCGAGACAAATCGTCTTTTCAGCAAATTAATCTTGCTCACAAGGCCGCTAACTCCCAAGAGAACGATCCTTTAAGCTCGCCTCACAGCCTCCTCGGCGTGAACCCAACCCCCAAAAGAAATACTCCATCGAATAAATCCAATCGGATGTTAGCTCACCTTTTAGAGCTTAACTCGGTGGTCACTCATCTAGAAACCCCTAAAAGCCTATCAAGCCCTAAATCGAACCTACATGCGTTTTCGAATGCTCTCAATTCTCGCTCAGTTTTAGATGATCACTCTCGTTCAGTGAAAAATCAGCCTCGCATCCTCAACAATTCGCATCTACCAGCTGTATTCTCGACCGACAAGTCACAGGGGATTAAAATAAGGTATTCTTTCTCTATTCCAATCCCTAATTTATGTTTCAGAAAGCTCATTAAGAAGCAAATTTTGACTAACAATACCGAAATCTCTGTTCACCAAGAGCCGCAGAGCATAGAACTGCGAAAGAACGAGAGTCCGAGTAGGAGGGACAGACTTCCTAAGTCATTTCTGTCGCCTGCGAGAATAGTGAGTCCGAGGACAGTCGCTAACAACATCAACTTAAGTCATAGAGAAAGCATCAATTCAGTTTTTGGAAGAGTCAAAAGACCCGCGTTTATACGAGAATCAGCAAGGCAGATCCCCACCGAGCCTGATCCGATTAGAGAGCAGAGTGAGGACAGTTATCTTAGGTTAAAACGCGACGAGAGTTGTACAACGCCGAAAAATAATGAGGATTTTCTCAATAGAATTTCAAGCGTTTCGAATTTGAACAACAACGGCAGTAAAAAGAAAATCATTGTTTTTAAAAAGTTCTTGTCAAAGTCCCCGGAAAGCAGGTTACCGCAAACAGAGGAAACAAAAAAGCTTGTTGCTGACGCAGTGAGGTTTTTGGATAATGCTGCTGCTCTTCAGAAACCTGTACTCAAGACAAAAATCAGTCTAAACGAAATGCTAACTTTGAGAAAAGTCAGAACGACGGAAAGTGGAGGCACTATCAAGAGGATGTTGCATGTTCCTACTCTAAGCATTTACGATATTCATGTATGAGCTCTTGGATGTTCGTTGTCTGTTAATACTAACGATGATAATTATTATAGGAGGAGCCGATTAAAGTCCATGAAAGTCTCAAAGGCTGGGTGAACTTATGGAAAAAAGCATTCACAAAAACGGAGAACGTGCATGCTCTTAAAATATTCAAGTGCTTTTGGAACTCTCCTGAAGGTAGCGTGTCAGTCTTGATGGAACCTTCGAATATGACCAGTCTACAGGTATGTAGACCTCAGCTGGGATTTTGAATAATCTTAATCGTATATTTTCCTAGGGCATCCTTGATATGAATTTCTCATTACCAGAGACTTGTATTCAGCAAGTAGCGTTAAGTATTACCAATGCTATACATGAAATACACGACTCGATGAAAGTGCCTCATGGTGCAATCTGTACTAACGAGGTCCTCTTTGATTCTCAATGCCAGCCCAAGGTAAGCTCTTTCTTGAAATCCGATCATAAATAAACAATAAATTAGCTTTCTCCTGGACTATCCTCTCAAGCTGCAACTCGACCCGTCACAACTCAGCAGAATAAAGAGGTTGCCGACGGCAGCTTTTCGAGTAAATTACGAATGCTGAGGCCAAGAGTAGCCGCTGCCGGAGAGTTTCAATGCTACACACCTAAAGCCATTAATTCTAACAACTCAAATCAAAGCACCCGGCAATTTGCTAATGATATCTTTGACCTTGGATTTTTACTTCTGACTTGTGCAGTTGGAAACTTGGAGTTTTATGATAACACAGGGTTTTTCAATCTCGAGAAGCTGAAGAACACGGTTGAACTCTTTGTCAATATCCGTGGTCAGACTCGAGATTTCTGCTGTTTGTTGCACTGCGAGGCGGAACTAAGGAAGTTCCATTCAGAAATATCTCCCACGACGAGACTCGGAGATCCAATCACTCAGCCTCCATTGCAAAATAACTTAATATCCTCAAAAAACCAAGATGGTGCTTCCACCCTTCATAAGAAGGATACTATGTCGTTCTCTTTATTGGAGCTCTTGCAGACAAACAATCGCCATTCTGAAGAGTTTATTGATTTCTTGTGTAACTGCTTGCAATTGCGTAGTTCGAATAGGCCTGATGCAAAATCGCTAGCAAATCATAAGTTCCTCTCTGAGAAAAGTCTATCGACTGGACCTCTGATGAGCATACCGGAGTTGGTAGCCATGAGTAAGAGACTGTCAGACTCTCAATCAAATGAAGAATCAAGCCACGAGCGGCTCGTCCGAGTGTTCGAGGCGATAAAATTGGTGCTTCTGAACAGAGACGCCAGAGGCAAAATGTTGAAATTTACAAATGAGAAACGCTTTGAGAATCCTCAAAGCAGAGAATACCGTAAACTCCAAGACTTGGCAGCGGAGTTCGGAGTACCTGTGAACAAGATTAAAAGCAAACTCCGAGATGAAGTCCTTCCGACTTTATTAACATAAACCTGAGGATTACTTCCTACCGCAACTATAAATGTGCGATAATAATACTTAAATTTAGGTTTGTGCAACTTATAAGATTAGGTTTAGTTCTTATGAGTAGCAAATGATTTGTCATCATTTAATTTCCAACAATTCTGTCATGAAGGCGTTTTGGATATATGCTTGTATACAAAAATTTGATTATTCATTAAAGTTCATTATTGTGAATAGCATTTTTTCCCCGAAAAGTACTCTTATAATACGCTTTCATTCCTTCATATCATCCTGCTGTAAACGGTGTAAATATCACATTTTCGTATTTGAGATTAGAGTGAAAATTAATGAGCTTGATGCACTCAAGATGTTGGAGATCAGCCCTAATTCACATAGAAAACTTGAAATTTGGAAATGGAAATAAAGGATGGAATCATTTTTCAGATTTTTTCGATAAAAATTGTGAAAGGCAACCCGCATTATCTTCTATGGTAAGGCTTTTTGATGCAGAGCACAATAGCTTGTGTATTTATCTACCCTCAACAACAACCCTAATATGTATAGGTCCTTTTATGAGTCTTTAAGTGAATTTATCAAAGAGATCGACAAATTAAAATTGTTAATTTTTCGTTTGCGCTAGTTCACAACCGAAAATGAAGAAATGGTTGTTGGATTTTCTTAAAAAGCTATTACTTTTCTGTGATGAGAAACAATAAAAGACTTTCATATAAGTATAATAAGTTTTGAAACAAGCAACAAAAAAAATTTTAGTGTATATATCTGTTATCGTCCAAATGTGTTCTTATAGGCAACGGGTCAAAGTCTTCTCCTCGGTCGAAGTTATTACGAATAACGTTTATGCACACCCAGCATAATAAAATTCAGTGGCTTTTTCTACTGAGAAGAATGGTTGTTGCTGCTGCCCGAACACTCCCACCCAGTACTTTGGCTTCTTTTCGTCAGTGTTGAATACCAGGAATCTTTTGGCATTTCTTTCGGAGCTTTCTAGCTTGATGCTCTGGACTGATGATGAAATATTTCCCATTGGATTGTGGCTTGACAGGATTTTTTCTTATGAATTTCGAAATTGTTTTATTATAATGCGTTCCGACGACGTTAAATAGGGCTTGATTAGAGTTAAAATATTAATCAGGCCGTCGGTTTTAGCTTTTCGAATAATTTAGAAGCGCTAAACGCATTGTTCTAAGTTCTTAATTAGATATACTGAAATAAATTTTATCAAATCTTTGTACAGCTATTCTTGAGTACACTGGATCCAGTGAGCATTACTTTAGGGCTCCGCTCGCAAAAACAAAATTATTTTGTAGCTAAGGAAAAGAAAACGACAATATTTGGAAGGCACATGAGTAACCAACCTGAGCGAAGCTCAGGTCATATTGTAGAGACGTTTGAATTTTCATGTTTGCTATTCAGGTAGAATTGCCATTATCTACCCTCGTAAAGCAATAAAAGCAAGCGAATTGTCTACGGCAACAACAGCAATATAGTTTACCTTCTCTGATGTCCCTTCAATCATCGATCTGTTGGGAAAAGGTCATTTGTATTCCATTAGAATCTCAATCTCGGTCAATACATTCTCAGCAGATTTCGGTTTAGAGGAGTTCACAAGGCCAATATCAGGCTGTTAAAGCCTAAAGAAGTCACACGGGAGCTAGGAGATTATATCTCCTAGAAAAATCGCGCATTCACATTATTGGGAAGGCCATCGCGTGATTATAACAGTAATACTTGCAATAACAATTCTTTTGTACACTACCTGTATGCATCCAGGTTGAAACAAGAGGAATGTATGTATCAATTGGAATCTTATTTGAAATTTTTACATCATGAACAAAAACATATCAACTTTCTGAGTTCTTATCCCTTATCTGTTATCACATTCTTTATGTATTGTCTCTAGCCAATTAGTAACATTGCGATTCTTTTATGCAATTTTTTCCACAACAAGCGCATCCATGTCTTGCAGTCCAGCAGCCTCGATTGAAATACCGAATGTAGTTAGCTGCTTTCTTGGGTACATAGTGGAAATAGCAAACATATATCGGTCCTCTTCTGACAAATTCACCTTCACAAAGTCATAGAGAGTCTAAATTAAGTCATTTGTTAGCCGTTGTTTAACTCAAGCGATATTTTACATCAATGAGCGTTGTATTAGGAAATACAAAATTAACGGAGTTGCCGTTGGGAAGTCGGAAATTCAAAGTCATATTATCTGGACCCGACTCAGGTTTCATCGTAAATGCTTCCTTTGAAATTGAAAAGCGATCAATTGCTGGTGCTGTAATATTCAAAAATACTTTCATTGACAACAGCATTGCGAAACTTAATTCTGGATCGTCCTCAAACGTTTTATATTTAGAGAAATATGATTCAAGGTCCTTTGCTGTTTTGACAATTATCAGCAAACAAGTCGATATTGCTATAGGATATACCTTTCGTAGTGTTATCGGATAGACTAACTCCTTGTCCTTTGAAGGCTTCGAAGGTTTTTTCATCTTTTTTGTTGATATCACCAAAGTTTTTGCTAGGGCCATCACCTTCCTCTTTTTTATTTCAAAGCCAATGAGGATAATTAATAAGTGTAATCGTACCAAATTCGAATGAATCGTCACTTTCCTCTTCCATTTGAGCCCCTTTCTTGCTAGCTGCGAGCGCCTTCTCTAGGTCTCTTTCATCAGTACCACCAACGTTCAATT
>ENA-UOTZ01001741-UOTZ01001741.1-compost-metagenome-genome-assembly--contig:-NODE-1741-length-13676-cov-3.669535_pt1 | contig 13676 bp, 4 predicted proteins | sample MGYA00238144_ERZ746983 | MGnify/ENA primary metagenome ERZ746983 (study PRJEB28759, sample SAMN06268863) | compost metagenome | isolation source: single cell | place: USA: California, Emeryville, Joint...
TATTGTAGCTTTGTAACAGCACAGGCTTTCTATTGATTATCAAATTGTGAAGCCATTGAACTGAAAATTCGACAGTATCCTGAAGCAGCAAAAGTTATACACTGCGAAATTTGTGCATTGAAATTAGAACCTATTCGAATTGATTGAGTTTAATAATTCATCGCAGCTGATAGTGAATTCTACAATTCAGTCAGAAGCATTCAAAATATTATTCACAGTTAATATGAATAGGATCTTTTTAAGGGAGCTGTTTATCCGATACAAGATATACACTGCTTCTGGACTCCTAATAATATTGTCAGTTCTTCTAAGTTGTAATCAAAATAACCCAAGAGATGGCTCCTATTATTTTCACTGATGATCTTCAAATTTACGAGTCAACTCTTTCGGGTTAGCTTAAAGCTATTTCTCGCTAGTTTCTGAATAATCTGATCAGACTTAACTCTTCAATACGACTTAAACGAATAAAGATTTGTCGGGGCTCCTAATCAAAGATCTAATTTAAAAACGTGCAATAGCGGAGGATATAATGTTTAATTTAAAATCAATAATAAATTCTTCATGAAATTGAAAGAAATTATCGACAAGACGATCAAGAGGATGTGTGTTCAATGTTCTCCAGGCTTCTGCGTCTGCAGGAACAATGACTCAAATTTCTTGCATTTTTGAGGAAACACAGATAACTTTATTATCAAACATCCTTTCTTGAAGAGTCTTCATGCGTTATTATAATACTGTATTAGACAGAATTAACTATTCTCAAAGATGTTTGGTAGTCGGTATTCTTAGACTAGACGAGAAATTGTTATTAAAAGAGAGTTTCCGATGACAAATTTTGATTAACAGATGAAAAGTGGTATTGAGTTTGTGACTTTTTACTTGATAAATTCACTCACATGAAATTGGAAGGTTGATTAATTAAAGATTTGAAAAATAACTTTGAAACAAAGCTCATCGTAGCATTGAAAATAATTAAAGTTGATAAGAAAATACTAGACCTCATCATTCCCAACACGTAAAATTTACTATTAGTTTTACAAAGTTAAAAACTAAATTTTTGATTTTGAAAGTAAATTCGTTTGAGAAGTAGTAAAATGCCTTATAATAAATACTATATTGAAAGAGGAAAAACTTCTCAAATTACTACTAGTTACACAAACAATCTCTCAGATTAGTAGTTTTTTTTGTTCGAGTGAGTAGCTTGGTCAAAGGAAGCGCATATCTCTGAGAAAATTGCTTTGTGTTCTTAGGAAGTTGCAATCTCAAAACACTAGAATGAACAATGTGGGGATCATCAAATATCACTCAACTGCCAAACAAGGTTAATTTACTTTAATCTGAAACCCATATTTTCTCAAAAAACTAGCTGGCTGGTCGATTCAAAAATTTGCTCATCGAGTATTCTAAATGTTCACCGTTCAGTTACTGGTATGAATAACGTTAAAACCTAATGCTTATAATGAATCCTGAGGATTTCTAGTCGTGATTATTTATTCTCTATGATTAGAAATGACTTTCATGATGCATGGTTTGTTACAGATTCCTCGAGCTTCATTATCACACTGATCACTCCCAACGGTTATTGCTTACGGAAGTTCTCGGATGATATGACCCTCAGCTCCCAAGGAATAGTCAAATTTCCAATCCTCTTTTATTGGCAAATTTTTGAATGATTAAAAAGACAACAGTAAGAGCATCACCAACACTAGAGAAAGACACAATGTCCTTTGTCATTGTGATTTTCTACGATGGTTTTTGAAAATTGGCTGAAGGAGATATTCGCACTCAAACTTAAAATTAATAATTTCACATAAATTCATTTTGGTGAATATAGGGGTGCATTTCATTCGTAAATGAGTTAACCTTGCTTCAGGTGTAAAATGGGATTCGGTATAAATTTCAACATCAAATAGAGGTAATTCCTCCATTCAGATGTTTTTCCTTGTTTGACTCTCTCTCCGAAAGACACCGAATGAGTCTGACTCTGATGATCTTATGATCGTGATTTCAACATAAACGCAATTTAGAAATCCAGAGTTTTGGCTCAACCAATTCGTGTTTGTTAGGTGGGATGACTCTCGAAAGAGGAAAAGCTATCAATTTAAATAATGTTGAGGCTGCTGGTAACCATGTGCTGCTTAAATCACAAATTTGATTAAATTAACTCTGATTTCAAAAGTTTAGATTCAAATAAATTAAATCTACATTATTTCATGAGATTCACGTTTTCTTAGTATAAGCGACTCTCTCAACATACAAAATCGATAAGCAATCAATGGCTTCAAAACAAATGATTCACTAAATTAGACTATTATTGGTAAAGCACTTCGTGTATTCATGAGACCCATCCGCTTCTATTGAGAAGCACAATAATGATACTATGCATCTGTAAATCTGAGTCTCTTTAAAAAACTACAATGACAAAGTTTTTAATGGCAATCAAGAGAAAATTCAGCTTTTTCAAATGTTTTTTCAATATTGGTAATAAATTATTTTTAAGAACAAAATGAGAAGAGTGAATAAGATATTACTATATGCTTCGAATGCTTTGAAGAGAAATCTCCTAAGCAAACGAAAGCAGGCAATAATGCAAATGTTATTTGTGTCACATTGAAAATGAAAAGTAAGGTATCGGTGTAAAAGGCATGACATGATTTTAAAAACCACCCGTGTTATCATTCTTTAACAAATATTTCTGAGTATACTATTTAATATCTAAGCAATATTGCATGATCTCACAAATGCGAATAATTTAACTCTCATGATTCTAAAGGAATAAATGTATATCATAATTTAATTGTATTAGAACCGAAGTCACATTATTATCTTTATAAATAAACTTTCATGGGTCGAATTGTGAATAACTATTAGTTTTGTCTGAGTGCCAATTACTATTGAATCTAAAATTAAGTATTTTAACCTAATTGAAAAACTGTCGTGCTGAAGCAGCGGAATATGCGAGAAAGCTGACTCTACCTATGTGATGCGTCCTAAATATATCCATCCTAAAATACTTTTTTTGCTAGTAATTTTAGGAGTAAAGGATAAACTAAAAAAGAGTATCTTAAATAATTTCAAAAAGGTACAACGATATGCCTTTTAATCATTAACAACATTTGAATTTGATAATATAATACAATTGTAGCAACTTAATTCATAAGAGTCAGAACCAGCAAGCTTCAGCTTTCATTTTTTTTTGTGCGTTGGACAATAAAGGGTTAGAATGAACAAAATGGCTGAGCTTGAAGGCTTCTAATCCCCATATTTTGTGGGAAAATGTGAAATTATTTATAATTGCAAGGTATTGAGTGGATTATTAGCACTATTTATATTGGTAATTGTCACTCCATATTTCTAGAGATAATTTATCTGAGTGATAGAATCAGTAATAAATCTAATTGAAATTGAAATATCTGTAACATTCAAAAAAGGTCATTACATTACTTTACTTTACTTTAATAAAGATATCGAATAACTCATAAAAAGACATAGCATAAAACCGTAAAATAAATAAGTCAAATAAGTCAATCAACTATTCAAATCTCCCAATTATCATAATTTGAGGGAATTGTGCATGTCAATCGCAAAAATTAGCTTACCTCAAATAATCTCAAAACCTTTTGTTACTATCTGCCGCTATTACCTATTATTTCTCTTTTGCAACTAGCCTTGATATTTGTTATTAGCTTTTTCTAGTTCTAATTTGAAGAAACAGTGGATCGTAATTTCCAAATAATCCCAAATCGTTCTTCATTAATTCACCAATTTGAAATTGAATGCTTGTTAAAATTGTCACGTTTATAATGACATTATGTTCAATGTTTGTATAAAAATGGTTCTTCTTTCAAGCTCTCAATGTATTGTTTCAAATACAATATAAAGTCATTATGAAAGCCTCTTAAATATTATTTTCATCGATGTTAATTCTTATATAATACTCTATTCATTTGAGCTTCCCCGCTCTACTCATCTGAGTTTTTGATGCTTTTGATGGCTTCTTCAAGCCGATTGAACCTACCATCCATATCCGCTTTTAATTGAAGAACCACAGTTTTGAGATCAATATTCTGCTGTTTGATCTCATCAATTCTTTCTTCAACCGTCATATTCTCTTCAATTTGCTCATATGGTTCAACAACAAGAAGGTACTGCTTTTGGAAGGTAGTTTGCCCTTTTCTGAAAGTTATCCACTCGAAAATTTTCCTAATTTGTATAACTGTTGTCGCCATCTCGGAAATCATCGCGATTCTCTCCTTTATGTCGATTGAAGTTGCATTCTCTTTTGATCGTCCATATGTATCACCCATCAACGCAATCAACATGTTCAACAGGATCAATGGCATTAAGAAAGTAGCTATGATGAAGAAAGGCATCGTGACTCCTGAATAATTCGAGGAGTCATAGCTTCCGATGCCGAAAGTATACATCTCGAGAGCTACTTCCCAAAAATTGAGGTCTTCCGTGTCGCTTGCTCTTCGGCTCTGATACATCGCGATCGTGAAGCCAAGGATGTATGTGAAGATGACAGTCATGAAACCCATTGAGTCGGTAATGATTTCGATGATCATACGAATGAGCTTTCTGAGCTGGTCAATGGCTCGCATCAAAACGAGTAACTTCGTGTACCAAAGAAGAGTGGATAGAGATACGAAGAAACTGAGGGCACTGCCAGAGTAATCTCCCCAGAAGAGGACTGCGGTGACGTACTGGACCAAGATGATGACAGTCTCAATGAAGTTGAAAGGGTCTTGGACGTACTCGTCGAAATTTGAGGAAACTTGGAGAATTTCGAAGATGAGCAACAAGGTGTTTATTGACATAACCCCAGCCAACAGGCCACTAGCAGTTGAGTAGTGATCGGTCCTGATTAACGCAAACGCAGTGAAGAGCCCAACAGGAATGAGATTGAAAAGCAGCCACCACCAGAGGTACTTTTTCGATTTTTCCCAATAAAAGTCGATGAGGTTCCTTACGACTGAAGCTTCATAGAAGAATACGCTGGGACTATCATTGAGCATCTGAATGAAGGTTAGCGAATCCTCTGAGTAGATCTTGTGAGATAAAGGAATCGAAAGAAGGGTGTAAGAGAGAGTCGTTTTTCCTTCATCAGAAACAACACCTGCTAGTTCGTTTTGATTATAGGTTAGGTCAGCCAACTCAGCAAAAGCCTTCTCACCGTTGCCTCCAACTATTTCTCCCTGAAGCGGTAGCATGTGAGAATAAAGGAGATTGCCTTCAGGCTTCAAAGAGAAGCAGGAGAGGTAATTGATGAATGATATTTCCGTTTGAGTTTCGAAAATTATCGGGATACTTCGCGCAAGGGCATTGAGCATTTTAGGAGCGTCTAACACTTGTAGGTTGATAAACTGGGCGATATTCTTGAAGAAATGGGCGTTAAATTTCTGAACGAGAAGAGGATTCTTCTTTCCTTGGAATTCAAGGAGATAATCGACTTGGGTCTTCCCAAAAACGTCAATACCAAGTGAAATGTTATTTTCAATAGCGGTGTCTAATAGAGTTGTATTAACGTTCGGCAGCATGAAAGCGAGAAAATTCAGAAAGTCCCACCCATTTGGTATGTAATAGTAGCCAGTCAAAGCACGACAAGCAGCACTAGCTTCCTCATTGGTGTATTTTCGATTATCAACATCAAGAAGACAATCGATAGCATGAAGAGTAGGAATCTTATCCCTCTGAAGCTCTGGGTCATTCGTCACAAAGGAAGTCTTCGTGATTCCAATGTCATACGAGTTCAATACACAAAAGATATATCGCAGGTCGTCTGTAAATATCAGCTTCCAAATCCCTTCAAAATCTTCATGCTCAAAGCGATAAAAGCAGTTCTTTTTATGCAAATTCCAGACATAGATACTCTTATCCTCCTGAGACGATGCGATAAGGTATCTGCTGTCTTTTGAGAGATGGAAATAGATATGTGATTTGTTTTGTTCGCTCCTTAATTCCTGTGGAGGCTCGTCTGAATCTTGATCAAATCTCCAAATATATATAGTTTGCCCATCACTAGCGATAATACGCTGAGGATCCGAGGTGATAGCCACACCCCAGAGATCATATGGATTTGGGTATTTAAACCTGTTTTTAAGCGCATAAGATGCACCGGTTCTTTCCCATAGTGCTACTGTGCCATCTTCTCCAGTAGAAGCGATATACCTTCCATTAGCGGCTGTTGCGACTTGAATAACTGCACCATTGTGGGCTTCCGAGATTTGATAAATTACTTTTTTTTCAACAACGTCAAGGACTGCGATTGATTTGTCATCGGACCCAGTAACCACGATATTCGTCCCTGGTGCATATGCAAGTCCTTTGACCATACCAACGTGTACAGTTTCGAATCTGTGATGCAATTTTCTCTCCTCAATGCTCCATACAGCGACCGTCCTATCAGCTGAGCTAGTAACGATATATTTTTCATCTTCTGTGAGCACCAATTCACGAATCCAATCAGCATGGGCATTTTCTATATGCCATTCAATTCTCTCTAAGAAGAGGTCATAGACGATAACACTGCCATCCTGGGAGGCAGTAATTAAGAAATTGTTGTCATGAGTCATAGCCATGCCCCTTATGTAGGCTGAGTGACCAGGGTTGAATTTAGAAATCAGCAAATCCTCTTTCAGTTTCAATAATCCAATGGTTCCACCACTAGACATAGTGGCCAAATACTTTCCATCTGGAGATACAGTCATGCCTTCGATATTCTTCGCATGTAGGTTCTTATCATAGTATTTCAACACCAAATTTTCCAAATCAATGACGCCGATGCCTCCAGCGTCTGATCCAGAAAAAGCGTATTTTCCTTCATTATCAACGGCTAAACAAGCGATATTTTCTTTGTTATGGACGTCTTTGAATCTGTGCAGCAATTTTCGAGAAGCCACATCCCAGACTGCAATGGATTTGTCAGCAGAGCCGGAAATAACGCGCTTTCCATCGGGAGTCAATTTCACGGCGCTGATGTTGCTGGTATGAGCACCAGTGATGTAGTTAAGCTCTTCCTGGTTCTGAATGTCAAAAATGGTCAGACTTTTATCACTGTTCGCTGCCACCATATATTTCGAGTTCGAATCGACAGTCACTGCTACAAAGGATCCTGAGAAGGTATGAATCTTTTCTTGTGTTGATAAATCCCAGAGATGAATACCGTTCGATGTCTGTGCTATGATCATGGTACTATCATCTGTGATTGCCAAACTGCGGATGCTGTCGGTATCGGCTTTTTCGATTTTAGCAACTAGTTCTTTCTCTTCAAGATTCCAAATAGCGAGAGTCCTTTCTGAGCACACGGAGACGAGGTAAGTTCCATTTTTGCTGCGTGCGATGTAAAAGATGGGATGCTCGTGGACTTTTGGGAAGCGGTGTTCAAGCACGTTCTTTTCAAGATCCCAAATTTCGATGTGATTGCTTCTTGTCGGGGCGATGATCGATTTTGAGTCGGCCGAAATCTGGAAGTCCCATAGGAAGTGCGATGTTAAATCGTTTAGCTTGCAAACAGGTTTGAGCTCTGTCGCATCCCATACTTCTATGCCTTCTATTGTCTCTGATACAAGATAATTTCCTCTTACGTCCTTGCATTTCGAAGTTCCATAGATTAGACGGCTTGTATACTGAATCCCAGTGAATTGGCTTTCTGTTTCTACATCTAACTCTTTGTAATTCAGATAGCAACCTTCCTGATAGTACCCATGCCATATCATCTTCTCGCCAAGAACTTCAATGTAAAAGTAGCTCTCGGGAAGGGTGAAGGACTTAATAGGTGCAGTATTTTGAGTGTCTTTATAGTTCCATATATGGACAGGCCCACCCCAGGCGTTTGCAATAAGTTGATCATCGTCAGTAAATCTCACAGTAAGTACCCACTGCTTGCCTGGTTCCACAAATCGGTTCATCAATTTCATTTCAACAAGGTCCCAGACCGAAATATTTGAGTTTTCTGAGCCCGTCGCCAAATATCGAGAGTCTTTCGACAACGCTATTGATCCGACAAACTGCTCGGGGAATTTGTGGATCACTTTCTTAGTTTTAAAGTCAATGATTATTATATCATTCTCAGACTTAGCAGTATATACGATTGTTTTGTTATCATGCGTGACTGCGAGCTGAACGCCAGAAAGCGTTCCTCTTTCATAAGGGACGTTAATCGTACCAACAGGATTCAACTTTGGGAACTCCCAAAACCCGACCGTATGGTCTGAATATGCTGTAAGTAGCATTTTACCATCTTCAGTCACGATCGAAGTCCTAATTTCTCGACTGCCTTCTAAATAATGGTTATGCGTCATCTTTTCCTGCTCGAAATCCCAGATGATGATGTTCTTCGACCCTGTTCCTACAATATACTTCGTATCCGCCGTCATTTTCAAAGAAGTCAAGCCGGACACGTTTTCGTTTAAATATCTTTTTTCATTATTCGAAAGCTCCCAAGCCATCACTCGGCCGTCCAAGTAAGAGGAAACAAGACTCTTTCCTTTGTTTGCAGGAAGAAGGAAGCAAATTGGGGATGGATATTCTTCGTTACTGAGTTTTAGAGGCCCTTTGGTGTTATTTTCTCCTGATAGATCCCAAGTAGAAAGGGTTCCATCATCAGACCCGAAGATAACCTTCTTGGAGTCTTCGGAGACTGTGACTGCCCATATCTCTGCGAAATCTTTGTTTTCCACTCTTTGAAACATAGTCTTCGCTTTCCAATCCCAGACTCCAAGGGTTCCATCCGCTGAACCGGAGATGATATATCGGTTATCTGGAGTAAATGTGACAGAGTAGATGGATTTGCAGTGAGCATTGACGAATCGATGGTATATTTTTTGTTTTGAAATGCTCCATATCGCAATAATATGATCTTCGCCAGCTGAGACAATGTATTCGCGGTCACTACTCATCGAGATCTCACAGATTCCGTTTGTATGAGCCATTTCGAATCGATGAAGCAGCTTTTTCGCGTTAATATCCCAGATCGCTATGCTCTTGTCTAATGATGCTGAAGCAACAATCTTATTGTCTTTGGAAACTATCAGCGAGGTGACCGGACCAGTATGCGCGTCTTCGAATCTGTGGATTAATGCTTTATTCTCCAAGCTCCAGATCGCAATGGTGTTGTCTGCGGAACCAGATATAATGACTTTTTGATCAGAAGAAGCCGCTAAGGAGTAGATTTGGTCGTTATGGGCTTCTTCGAAGCAATGAATGACGCGATACCTTTCTATGTCCCAGAGGTCCAGTTGATTGAGGGTGTTGGGTTTGACATAGACCGGTCTACCTTGAAATGTTGTTAATGCGATGCATCTTGCCGATTTGTCGAGGAGAGGACCAAATTTCTTCGTTTCTACGAGTCTTTTGAGCTCGTAGTGGAGAGTTTTTTGTTCTTTTTCGAAGCTTGAACTTTGTATTTGCATTTTCAAATTGCCAAATCCTAGTATATAACACAATGAATCAATAATTAATTAAAATCTTGAAACACCTATCACCAACTTAATTGTGTCCTAAAATTTTCAGAAACGGTTAAAACCGATTAAAAAAAGCAATAGAGATATACAGATATTTAAAATAAACCAGATGAGCTCAGTTCGTTGCAAATATAGCAAAGCAAATGTTAGTTAGTTAGTCTGATACTGTCACCACTGTACTGATATAAATAATATTTCGCATCTTCAGTGGGGATCATCTATCAAATAAAAAGAAAGAAAGACATAAGAAGAGAGCACGGAATTTTAAAACATACTAACACAAAATGCATAAATTTTTTTTGGTGGCAAAATCTACTTCGAAAGAGATAGTAGCTATTCAAAGAGCGGTGTTAAAGAGGGACATGGGACATGGAACTGAGAAGGTCTTCGTATTTATGTCCAGACCATCAGTGTTTAATGCCATTTTCATCTTCTGAACATTATTTGCATTTTTCAATATGCACCATCTATATAGTATGATAAACAAGGTTGATATTTACTTCAATCTCAACATATATGAATGATGAGTGCTTCAAAATAACCATCTCAAATACTTAGATTTGGCAACTTCTATTTTTGGCGCTCATTTTGCCATTTGAAAAACAGGAAGAAAAAATTGCTCGCTTTTGAATTTGTAAGCTATCAGATGATATCTCATACCAAGTTTGTGTTATTACATTTCCTTCAAAAATGTTGAATGGCTTTTTATGCTTGGATTTGAACGAAGCTATTTATTGTGCTCATAGTTCCAAAGCCGAACGAGAGAAGCAATTTTTATACTATCATGTGAACTTGAGTGGCTAACTAAAACTCCTTTAAAGGGGTTGCTAACAATTTTGTAGTGATATGTCCCTGAAAATTTCACTTAAGAAATCATGCTGATAAAGAAGAACTCTAAGTTTTCCAACAGAATCACTGAATTTAGCAAAGTTTTTCCATTTTTCAAAAAAGAGTAGGCCAGTATACTGATCAATCCATCTCTTCATGGAAAGAAAACCAACTTTCAAAAATTTTCCGAGGCACCAGTTTGAGAAGTCGAATTCTGTTCTTAATCTCTTAAGAGAACATCTTAAAAAATGGAAATACAGTTTTGACGATGAACAATGTTTCAGATCCTTTCGATTTTGCTCTGAGAATAGAGTCTAATTTGAAAATATACCTTTTCAAAGGTGACAAGTCTTGAAAACAATGAAATTTTCCACTATGATGACAAACTCAATCAAATTGCCAACAAATAGCTTCTTCACTCTGGCGTTTTGCAAACCTATTTGCTCAGCCTTTGTTTTAACGAGAGATCCTCTCCTTCGTAAACTCTAGCCGTCTAAGGCATTAACTATGAGAATTTAAGCAAGTTAGTTCAAAGAATCAAATGATAGAGAGCTAATAATCTATTCTGAATGTCCATTCGACGGCCATGACGCATCAAAGACGATTGAAAATAAGTATTCTGAGAAAAAACTCTCGCAGAATCCTGGAATTGAGATTAATAGGAAAAAAGCTATTAAAAATTATTCAGGGCTTCTAATATTGATATTTATTCTATTTGAAGAATAACCTCATTTTACTTTGATCTCTTCTTTAGATTAGCTTGGTTCAATTGATCAGGAGCGGCGGCATATCTTCCCTCCTCACAATAGAATCTGTAAATCATCAGTATCAAGACTTCAAGTGTAGAACTCTGTTCAGAGAAAGTATATGAAATCATAGTCCAGATTTGTACTTCTTGATTTAATCCAACATGTTCTTTAAGCGCCATATTCGGTTATTATGTCATTTCATCACATTCTCGACATGGTATAGGCTTGTCTTCTACTAAGAGCTCCTTGAAAAATTAGTTGGTAACAAACAACTTCTATTTGTCGATAACTAGGTCGGCCAAACATAACTTTCCTCGTATTTCGCTTTAAATCTAAGCCCAACATGCTTCTGGCATATTGCCCAGTTTTAAAATACTAGGGCTCTTACAGACCAAAGCAAATTTTATGATCATTTGTTTATTATATAGGAAGGCTCAAGATTAGAGAAACTGAGAATCATATTGCAAGCTTTTTAAATTAAAATACTTATGAGTTATGCAAACAACTCCTGACCTGGATGAAGGAGAACGCAGCCAAAAATTTTCCCAGCACTTTGAATTCAAATCCGTGCTGGGAAATGGCGCTTTTGGACTCGTTGTCGCTGCCACCGACAGAAGAACTGGAGAACTCGTCGCAGTGAAGGTAAAACCTTTCAGATTTTCAGATTTTCTTTTCTTGCTCGACAAACATCTCTTCTTCACTACCTCTTGGACCTTTTACTAAGCCTTCATACAGGTCGCTAAGAAAGGCTCGGAGAATTCGCTAAAGAACCTTGAAAATGAAGCAAAGATCCTCTCGCAATTCAGTCATCGAAATCTCGTTAGAATAAAACGGGTTATCGAGACAGACAAGCGAATGCTGCTAGTGATGGAGTGTTTAAGGGGTGGACAGCTGAAAGAGAAGATGCAGGAGGTCTTTAAATCAGGACAGAAGTTCACTGAGGAGCAAGCAAGCGTGATTATTAAAGCTATCGCAGAAGCTTTGGCGCATTTGCATCTGAATGACACGATACACCGCGATCTCAAACCAGGTGAACTGTGCTGCCGTTGTAGAGTACTAAATGTGATCTTCGTAGAAAACATCCTGTTTGAAGACTCGAACAACCTCAATTCAGTCAAAATTATAGATTTTGGGCTTGCTGGGCAATATGACTTTCAAGTCAAAATGGCAATGAGTTTCTCAGAGAGGTGTGGGACGAAGATATACATGGCGCCTGAGATGTTTGCAAGGACTTTATATGCAAAAGTAACAATTTTTTTTTTTTGGAGCAAAATGGTTAAGCTATCCAATATTAGCCTATTGACATATGGAGCGTTGGGATTATCATGTATCAGCTGCTTAACGATGGAAAACATCCGTTCTATGATCCAGCGAAGGATAATTTTGAATCTTACATGAAAAATATATTGGTGCCTTTTACACCTCCAGAGCATCTTTCTGGGTATTTCCAAATTTGATTACTGGGTGCATTAATCCGATAATAGGCTCGCACAGCATCTGCTAAGCTCTTTACTTCAAATAGACCCGTCGAAGAGGTACACTGCAGCTTCTATACTCTCGCACCCTTGGATTACGAGGAATTTTAATGACAAACTTCCATTGACTACGATTGAGAAATTGGAGGTGTATAATCATAAAAACACGCTGATTAGAGTATGATAAATGCCTACGAGGAGAGAATTTTAATTGTTATCGTGGATTAGGTGATGAAAGCGATCATGTTCGCGAATATGGTGCGCAAACACAACAACGAGGAAAGATTTTTAGAATTTCTGAACGAAGGTTCTCCTAAGCTGAAACCCGCTGAGAGCCCTACTATCGAAGACAATTTTAAGAGGTTTTTGCTGGAGAACCAAGGCGTTGCGAAAAACAACTCGAATGAAACTGAGCACAGCCAATTGAATAATTCAATGAGAAAAAAAAAGGTTTTAAAGCTATTTGCTATTCCAAACTCGACTAACGACACTGAGAGCTCTCAAATCATCAACACGGTTCCTGACGTGGATCAAGTAAATTTTTCTCGTCATCGTTTTATTGAATTTCTTATTAACTAGACCTCTCCCGTCCTCAACCAAAGCCTCCGACTAAATCTGAACAAACGAGCCTCGACTCTTCAGCCAAATAACTCGGTTTGTACTTCTAATACTTCAAGGTTTACGATTCGAACTGGAAGAGGACCTAATATGTAACAATCAACTTTTGTGACCACTCTATAAGAGATATATAGAGAAAATGACGAGCTGATCCGCAAAAATAGGGCAACGAATGTCACCGCGATGATTTACACCCACCAGTCATCAGCGAACCACCAGCCTGGTCGAGGCAACTCCAATAATACGTCTCTTTCGCATATCAACTCAGAGGATGAAAAATCAAAACCCCTCTCAAACTCAAAGTTTGAGGACCGATACATGCCTCCGCAACATACCAGAAGCCGGTCGCAGACGTACCCACAGCGAGGAGTTCAGCATTCGAGCTTTAGTCCTGAAAGGAGGAAGACCAAGCCACTTGAGGCGTATACGCCTTCAAAGAGCAAAAACAGCGATGACAGCCTGCATGACATTTCCGGCGGGATTAGTAAGATATCCAGCAATCGCGACCCTTCGCTGCCGAAAGCCACGCCACTCATCCTCGT
>ENA-UOTZ01001742-UOTZ01001742.1-compost-metagenome-genome-assembly--contig:-NODE-1742-length-13669-cov-17.053782_pt1 | contig 13669 bp, 20 predicted proteins | sample MGYA00238144_ERZ746983 | MGnify/ENA primary metagenome ERZ746983 (study PRJEB28759, sample SAMN06268863) | compost metagenome | isolation source: single cell | place: USA: California, Emeryville, Joint...
CTTTGATAAGAGTTTTCATTCCTTCGAAATCCATTATTACAGAGTATCAACCAATAAAGAATTACGAAACTGGTCGATTATGCTCTTTCGTACTGCTTCCACTCATATTTATCCTCTGTTTTTCAAATAACGTTTGTAGAGGTGCGCCTTTCTCTGTTAAGGGGCTTGCTTCAGGAAACTCCATGTTTGTGGCTCCCAAGCCAAGAAAATTAAAATTCGACTCTGAATTCCCGAACATGGCATTATTCGTTTCCGGGTTATAAGTATTTTCTTTTGAGACTCTGGCAGTAGGATAGATGGAAGGCTTCTTTTCTTCGTCGTTCATATATCCTTGATCGAACGAATATTCCACGCGCCTGTCGCTCAGCAGCATTTCATCCTGCGCCATTTTGATCTCCTCTCCTAATTCGATCAAGCTTAGTCTCTCTTGTAATGGCAAGTGATCCTCATCTAGTAAAATATGATCTCAGTTATCCCACTTTGGCAAGATAGTATTACCCTCAGCTTCATTGTGGTCATCATTAAATAGTCGGTCATCAGCGCCCCCAGGGCTTACAAAGCCGCCCTCCTTCACTTTCGTTAAATCCACCGAGCTTTTCGAAGCGGATCCCATCACCGTATTAGATGTACTTGCCACAGGTTTCAAGCTCTGACCCGTTGGAGGCTTAATTTCTAAATCAGAATGCGATTTTGACAGCCCGCTCTTCTTCTCCCTTGCGATTTTCGCGTATCCGCCTTTCTGCAACGCGCCGGCCAAGCCGCTCTCAGAAGAAGATTGTTGCGACGCTTTCCGCTCTCGGAAATTTTTTAGTTGTTGCCTTGTGCTCAGAAGCAACTCCCGATATTCGGGACTGTTCCAATCGTAGTCCAGCTTCAGTTTCTCAGCGCTTTCTAATTTTCCAAGCAAGATTCTTCTCATTTCTTGCACGATCTTCAGCACCGCTAATCCAATTATGATTGCTATTATCAATAATTTCTTTCAATATATTTACATTCATGTTCTCTTCCTGAGATGCTTTCGTTGAGATGGAAGTCCTTTCGAATTTCTTGTTTCATGACTAGATTTCTCAAAATCCCAGTTGAAGTTTCAATGACGTCTCTAATAATATTGTAACAATAGCACAGCTATTAGCTGGCCATGAAATAATCGTAGATATACTTGACAAATTGATTGATTTCTTGTAACTTTTGCTCTTTTAGATTCAATTGATTTTCGAGTCTCTCGCTGGTTCGCTTCTCATTCACGTAAAGATTCTGGATATTTCTCAGCTTCTTAATTTGCGTAGAAATTTTCAGAAGCTCGTTCTGGTATCTCATCCGCTCTTCAGTCATACAGCCGTTGAGATTGTTAATTTCATTCTGTAAAAGAGTAGTTTTGTTCTTCTCGTTCTGTAATTCCATTGCTATTTTTTTCAAATTTGCTATTGCAAAACACAATGAGTAAATTCAATTATCTCAAACGCAATGAAAGTACCTTCGAGTTGCTTATTTTCGGTTTTGATCCTTTTCATTTCATTAATATCCATCTCGAGCACGTCTTTTATATTTGTTTGCTCGAGAAACTGCCGCAGCAGCGGATTGAGATCTACTGATGACTTTTGGTATGGTTGATCTGATCCCTTAGTAAGTCTGGTCGTTCCACTGTCATTTGATAAAAATTCCTGTGTTTGAGAGATCGGAGAGTGATAACTGTTCTCTTTCAGGCTTCCAAGATCTAACGAGGTGACCGTCTGCGGAACTGCCGCTTTTGAATATTTCAGGGCTTGGCCCTTTAGTTGTTTCGTGCCCTGGCCCTTTCCATTGTCTTTTGATACTACGCCTTTGGTGTTTGATTTCGCGTTTCTCGTGTTGGGCTGGGCTGCTTGAAGATTCTCCGTGAAAGTCCTTTGTGTCTCTTCATACCAAAATTCTCCAGAAACTTGTGGAGTTTTATTCTTTTGCTGCTGCGCATTAGCCGTCGATCTCGAGCTTGTCGCGATTCTCGTGTCATCTGGACTTCTTTCGCTTCCTCTAGAATAAACTTGCTGCTGGGGAGTCACGGATCGTGCCTTCTCTCTGTTAATGTGAACATGAGTGCTATCAGCCAGCGCGTTCAGCCTCTCTGAGGAAGAACTGAGATGTTGATGATATCGATCTCGCTGAGAATGCTCGATATGCTCTATCGTGTTTACACTTGACCGTGGACTTCCTCTCGATGACGAATTTTTAGTGTGAAAGCCATTGGAAGATGGTTTAAGAGGCACTTTCTGTCCTACCACCACTTTTTTGAGAAAATTCTGAAGTTTGGCTTCATGTGGAGAAATCGATCTGGATTTCAAGGAAGGGTCGCCAGTTGGCAGGATAGTTCCGATGTTGGAAAACGCTCCTTGAGCGATAAATCTGGATGCAATATTATTCTCTTTGTTGGCTCCGCGGCTCATAATTGTAGATGGCTAATCTAAATAAATAGCGAAATTTGTAGTTTTAACAGACACTTTATTCAAAGACTTTTATCAAATACCCGTAAATTTAGCTATAATTAGATAACTACACTAGCACTTTAAATAGAGAGATGAATCATACCTCCATTGATTAGTAACATTATTTAGTTCCAATTCAGCGAACTCCGGATGGAATTCTATTTACTTTGGATTGATATAGTATATTTCCTCATTAATTAGAATATAAACATCTTCAAAGATATACTGTTTCATTCGCTTTGTTTTAACCATTTGGAGGTTACTTTCGTTTGAGTGAGGTCTAGCCTAAGATTTTCGATTTTTGGCATTATCAATTAGCATTTATGACTTTTCGGGGATATGATGATATTCGTCAATACAAAGAGCGACTCTTTCTCGTTTAATCAAAGAAGCAACAATCACAAACCAATAAAAAAAATGCAATTTTCTCTTTCAAAAGCATTTTCAAGAGTTCTTAGGGTCCAGCTTTCTATTTAGATTTTTGTTGAGCGGCGGCTTGGGCTTGCATCGCTTGGACTTTCTTGACCAAAGTAATTTCGATTTGCTCCATAGCCTTCTTCTTGTTAGCAATGAGAGCTGACAATTTTTCTGTATTTTCCTTGACAAGCGCCGCTTTTCTTTCGCAAAAACCTACCGCTTGCTCAACTGATCTCTCCACGTAGTAACCTGTTCCATAATCCACCAACACGCTCTTGTTATCTTCAATTTCACCTGTAAAAAGAGAATAAACCCATTAGTTATGTGAGCAGAAAGCGAGTTCTTACCTTGAATGTAAAGGGAACTTGTGATTGGAATCAATGTTGTAGATCCTACAAATATTCATTAAATTAATCTCAAAACAGGCCTTATAAGTGAGCATTGTACCTTTGGTTTCAGGATCGCCGAAGTTTTTAAGCACGTTCTTCGAGTCCTCGAATTTTGAATAAGCGATTCTGAACTGTTCAAGGCTGGTGCTGAGTGACATAATTTCCTGGGAATATGAGGCGGAAGGTAGCGAGTCAATAATACCTTTTCGACTTGCTCCTTGACTTGGTCAAGTTGCTGAGGAGAAAGGGAGTCAATTGGGATTTGGTTTTTTCCTGGGGTGGCCATTTTCTGGTTTTTCTAAGGAGAAGATTCTGTGCAGATACTGATTAAATTGAACTTAGTTTTAGATCGTAATTTGAAAGGTAAATTTGAATTTTTGAGTATTGATGACTTGAAAAATAGTTTCAATAATTCATTTTGAAGAGAAATAGTCAAATATTCAATTCTTTGACATGGCTTGGGAGGTTTAACTGGATTACGAGTCGTAACAAAGGAAAAAAAGATAATTATTAAATTTTCATTGAAAGTGGAACTCAAGAGAAAAGAAAGTCATTTTTTATATAACGTTACAGCCTTTTTGCATCTATCTATTCGCTAATCGTCTCTTCTCAACTCTCTCAAGTGAAATTATCACTTTGCACATTAAATGAAAGGTAAAACTAAGATTGAGAGCTCCTTTTATCTCCCGCTTTTGGCGAATTTAATATCATTTGAACACTACCCAAACCCTTCGGATTTACTAATCAAAAATATTCATTCTATTTCATCTGCAATTCAACTTTCAAAAATTAATCCCGTGAGCCTTAAAATCCAGTTATTTTCCCTTTCAATAGCTACCGGGTTCACATAATTTAGGGCGCTATTATTCTACAAGCACTTTAGACATGAAAGCTTGTTTCCATTACGTGTATGTTGATCTTTATAAAAATCGAATTAAATCCGAATAATGAAATATCTATAAGTTAAACACTTGTCAATTATTATAACTAAATATCCAAAAATTTCCTTATCGATGTCGAAAGTACACGACAAGAAAAAGCAAGGTGAAACCGAAAAATCCCAAGACGAAGGCTCCCTTGGCAGCTTCGTTCAGGAACAGGCCCAGAAATGGTCTCCTGCTCTCACAATGACCATTCTCCTCGCAATCTGTACCATGGCTATCCTTATCAGAGTCTTTTCAGTAATCGAACTTTTCCCTTCCTCCTCCTCTTAACCCGCGCTCCAGGTCATTCGTTACGAGAGTGTTATTCACGAGTTCGATCCTTGGTTCAACTTCAGAACAACCAAATACCTCGCTAAAGAAGGTCTTTATGGCCTCTGGAACTGGTTCGATCACGAATCATGGTACCCACTCGGAAGAAGTGTCGGAGGAACCGTCTACCCAGGCCTCATGACCACTTCAGGCATCGTTTACTGGTCTCTCCACGCCATCGGCTTCCCTGTTGATATCAGAAACGTCTGCGTCTTCTTGGCTCCAGTCTTCGCTGCCTTCACTGCTCTTGCAGGATACGGCCTCACCAAGGAAATCACCAAGAAATCCGAAGCCGGACTCTTCTCCGCTCTCTTCATCGCAATCGTCCCATCATATATTTCCAGATCCGTTGCTGGGTCCTACGATAACGAAGGTGTCTCAATCTTCGCATTGGTCTTCACCTTCTTCATCTACCTTAAATCAGTCAACACGGTAAATATTTCAGGCTTTATTCCTCTGAAAACGCACTCTTAGGGTTCCATCCTCTGGTCCTGCTTTGCTTCCCTCGCCTACTTCTACATGGTGTCCGCTTGGGGTGGCTACGCTTTCATCATTAACATCATCCCAATCTTCACCGTCTTCCTCCTCATCGTCGGAAGATTCGACACTAAGGTCTATGTGTCTTACAGTATCTTCTACGTGATGGGAACTTTCATGGCCATGTTGATTCCTTTCGTCGGATTCCAAGCAATCTCCAGCTCTGAGCATCTTGCTTCCCACGGTGTCTTCTTCTTCCTTCAGGTAAATTCCCCTTCGAGTAGTCCTTCCCATTGACAAAATGTATTACTAATAAAGGCATACATGCTCGTCAACTGGGTCAGAAAGCATGTTACCAAGTCCGGATTCTACCTCCTTATCAGACTCTTCATCACTGGTATCGTCAGCGTCCTTGTCTTCGGCTTCCTCTTCCTCACTCTCGCTGTAAGGAAACATTCTTCACCGTTTTTTTAAAATCACATTTGACTGCAGGGCAAAACCAAATGGAGTGGAAGAAGCATGACCCTCCTCGACCCTACCTACGCTAAGAAATACATTCCAATTATCGCTTCCGTCTCTGAGCATCAAGCTACCACATGGTATGTTTCTTTTCTGCTGATCTCGGTATTAAAAGCGAAATAGGTCCTCTTTCTTCTTCGATCTCCACTATTTGGTCATGTTCACCCCAGTCGGACTTTACTACTGCTTCAAGAAGCCAACCAACACCAAGATTTTCGCCGCGATCTACGTCGTCCTTGCCGTCTATTTCGCTAGTGTCATGGTCAGACTTCTTTTGGTCTTGGCTCCTGCTGTCAGTGTCATGGCTGGCATCGGTGTCTCATCCACCGTCAGATTCTTCGTCAAGTCCATCAGAGGATTCAAGCACCCTGAACACGTAACAAAAACGCAATTTCCGATTGAAAAACTGATTTTTTTTCTTCTTGTAGAACAAGAGAGCTGCTCCAATCGAAGTTTCCCTTCTTGGTCTTGCCTTCATCATCTACTCCGTCTGCATCTACATCTTCCACTCTGTCGCATCCGGTGCTGAGGCTTACTCTTCACCATCCATCATTCTCGCCAGCAGAGACAGACAAGGAAACAGATACATCATCGACGACTACAGAGAGGCTTACTACTGGCTCAGAAGAAACACCAGACCTGACGCTAAGATCATGTCCTGGTGGGATTACGGCTACCAGATCACTGGTATGGGTAACAGAACCGTCCTCGTCGACAACAACACCTGGAACAACACCCACATCGCTACTGTCGGTCTCGCCATGTCCAGCCCGGAGGAAGACGCTTATGAAGTCGCTGAAAGACTTGACGTTGACTACGCTCTTGTTATCTTCGGTGGTTACTCCCACTATTCTGGTGATGATATCAACAAGTTCCTTTGGATGGTCAGAATCGGAGGTGGCGTCTATCCACATATCAAAGAAGAAGATTACTTCAGCAAGGGACAAGTACCATTCATCTGCATGACAACTTGTCTTAACGTATTTTTCTTAATAATTACAGTACAGAATCGATCAGTTCGCCTCTGAAACCATGCTCAACTGCTTGATGTACAAGCTGAGCTACTACAGATTCGATGAAGTTAAAACACAATACAACAAGCCTGCTGGTTTCGATACCGTTAGAAATGCTGAAATCGGCGTAACTACTCTCGTTTTGAGATGAAAGAATTAATTAATTTTGTGATTAGCATAAAGGATTCAAGCTCAGAAGATTCGAAGAAGCCTTCACCAGTGAGAGCTGGATAGTTAGAATCTACAGAGTTTTGCCAAGAGAAAACAGAGAGTCGATCACCTTGAAGCCAAGAAAGCTTGCCAATTACCCTGCCAAGGATAAACTCCAGAGCTTCAAGGAAAGTTCTCTTGCCTTTGCGAACTATAAGTACAATGACAAGGTCGTTGTCTCCAAGAGAAAGAAAGACGAATAGAAATAAATCTATCATTGATATATCTTTGATGTGCTAGATACACATTTGAAAAATTTCCTTAAATTTCCATAATTTGATTTCTTGAGCGCATTACATTTGAGAAAGAACCTTCGATATCAAGAATGGTCCGAAATAAACAGCTTTAATAATTGTTTTTAGAGGTGTTTTTTAGATTATCTGTGAAGAGCCCTTCAAAATTTTCAAGTCTTGGAATGGCAAATTTATTAGTAAATGCGAGTATGTTGATTAAGGTGTCCCGAAACTTGCATCACAAGTATTAGATATCAATCTACAATAATCAATCTCACGTGCATTCTCTGCATGTATGGTTGAGGAAGCAGAGAAAGATACAAAACAGTTTGGATGATTGATAATTAGCAAGACGCCGTGCTGCAAATCATAGGGGACTTTTTAATACTAATCTGTCACCAAAGATGACGTTATTTTTCTGGAATTATGTTTCAAAAGATAAAGAGAGAGAGAAAAGAAAAAAAACCCCTCCATTTGCTCTTTTTGGTTTGAAAGATAGTTTTCACTGTAATTTTTGGTATGTTATGCCGCTTTTCTTTTTTGCTGGTACAATTACATAGGTATTTTTATTTGGCAACACTTGATGATAGTTATTCAGATGTTTTCCAAATTAGTATGAATTTGGAATTAAGAGATGTGAAAAAACAGTTAACTAGCTATTTGTATTTTAATTCATGAGAAACCAACTGTTTTCAAAAACATAAATGATTTATGTGCTCAATTAATTAAGGACTATGTACTTAAAATTATGGTAAGCCAGAACATTTCTTTCATCATTTTACTCGTTTTTTACCCTTGCACAATTTCATTACAGGAGAACAATTCTATATAGCAATCTGCTATTTTGATTGATTCTTTGTATAACCATTACTACCAATTTGCTGAGCTATTATTATCATTGTAATAACCCTTACTATCATTACAAAAAAAAAGCGTTCGAATTTTTTTATTTTTTCTAATCAGCGAAGTAACCTGAATACCAAATAAGACACATATCGTGATCGTAAGATTTCAAATACCCATGCTTTAGATGATGTTCCAAAACTACCATTACATTTGGACTTCTCTACTTAAAACATGATTTTATTGTTTCTACTTTCAAAAAAATAATTTTCAATTATAAAAATCAAGAGCAAATTCAAATTAAATCGCTTTCTTTCCCAATTTATTAGAAAACCATTTTATCAATAGAAATTAGAAAAGACTTGTATCGCCTCCAATGACTGCCTCCTTGCAAGCCAACAAAATATATAGATATATCAACCTTCCTTCTCTCTCTCGTACTTTTCCGACAACAACAACAAAAAATTTAACATAGTTATTCTCACGGTAAAACTATCATTAACAACAAATTGGGTATTCTTTGTGGTGAAAACTTCAATTTTCAATTATCTCATTGATTTTAATAGACAAACATACAACAATATATTCTTCTACTAAATGCTACAGATTTCTAACTATTACCAAACACTCCCCACAATCTAAGAATATTCATCATTTGAAGGCAGGTCCTCTAAATCCTCCTCACCAACTTTGACACCATCTTCATCACTCACTTCATCATATGACTCTTCTTCGCCTTCACCTTCCCCTTGCAGGTCATAGGCTTCATGGCCTTCGTCATCATCCTCCTCTTCGTCCTCATAATCATTTTCGTCATCCTCATACTCTCCTTGCTTTTCTTCTTCTTCCTCTTCCATATTGTCTTGAGCTTCCTCATCTTTGAATTTCTAATCCCAAAATTTAGTTCTTCTCAAACGACAAAAAATTACTTTCTTCTTCTCTAATTTAGCTTTCATCTTCTCATTCGCAAGCTTCTGGAGCTTCTTTTTCTCAGCCTCCTTCCTCTTTTGTTTCTCTTTAAGACGTCTCCTTTGCGCTTCGATTTCTTGAGGCGTTTTTTTAACTATTCACACCATCAATTCAAAGATTCTTTAAAAAATCACTTACTCAGTCTATGATAAACAACGTTTCCTTTGAGCACACCTTCTTCAATCTTGATCAACCTCAATTGCATTCTCGGGCCAATCTCCTATAAAATCCAAGTTTATTAGAGCTCTCCAACGAGTTTCTTACGCTCAGTCTAATCGAGATTTTCTTCGTCGTTTTGCTTTTAGCGTCTTCAACTGTCTGTATCTCTTCCATATCAACTTCTGAGAAATAGTCGTCTCTCAACACATAATCGCTAATATCATTGTATTTTCCCAAGTTTGGAACTCCTTTCGACTGCACCAGGTTTCTGATCTAATCAATTTCAGTGCGAAATTACACATTTGCCGTCTCAAAGCGATAGCCTACCTTTTTATTGATTCCGGCTTGTACGTACTTGATTCCATAGTATCTAAACTCGATAACGTCTGACTTCTGATCGAGACTGAACATCACAGTCTTTCTCATGCTATCGACTTTCACCTAACGACGGTTACCGAAATGAGGACTTGAGATCTTTACTTTCAATGGATCAAGCGGAGGGAACATGCTCTGGAGCATTGAGTGTACAATAGAGTAATGAGTGTTTGACTGTCCTTCACCTCCAGCAAATTGAGGGAAGCCGTTCAGGACGAGAAGAGGAGCAATCTGGGATTTCGGGAAAGTTTTTGGTTTTCTCTGAGAGTTTCTTATGTCGCTAAGAGATAGAAGATAAATTAGTCGGCCGCTGAGAAAATGGGCTTACCTCTCAGTAGAGTATTGCATAATCCTGAAGGTGACTGTTGGACCATCTGGCAATTTACAAAATCTGATATAATTTTCTAAGAAACGGAAGGTCAGCTAGATGGCCTTGGGTTTAGGTGTACTTTCGTCAGTAGAGGAAAAAAGTATCATATGGGTGACTCCGAAGCCTCCGGCGGCTGATAAATAATCTTTCAGCTTGTTCCTGCCGGATTCCTGGGCAATAATAAACCTTTAAGTTTTTTGACATGGGGTGTCTATTTACGCGTAATTTCATTGCTGTGTTCGGATACATGACTTCTCTCATGCTTCTAATTGTTTCTTTGATGGTGGCTGGAACTCTGCCTCTTTTGATGATGAACGCTTGATATTTTTTTCATAAGCCCCTGAATGCTATCAGTTGATGTTACATTTTGGAGTTTTGAGGTCCCTGCTGGCTTCCTCCTCAGTTGGCTCTTTATGAGTTCTGGTCTTTTTCTAAATATGCAACGAATGTAACATAACCGACATGGGAAAGGTAAGCACTCTTCTTCCTCCGACTCTTGGCATATTTGGTCTCTTGTGAAATAAAAAATCCTAATTCAGAATTATCAAAATCGAGAAAACCTTGCTTTATGTAAAATTTTTCCTGATTTTTCCAGCAAAATTCTAACGTCTCGTTACTGAGGCTGCAATACATCATTTACACTTATTACTGTAATGCAGCACAGAATAAAACTCACTGAATCAAATTTTTGTGTCTTGGACAAATTAATCATTCACATTTGTTACAAGTTACTCTCTTATTCTACTGTACTTGATTTGGATATATAACTCTATATGATATGATACATTACAAGAGCAGTTTGATGGATATTTTCGATCTATACCTATCGTTTCTAATTTTTCTGAAATAAATACATTTGAGAATTTTTTCTCGAATACTGGCAGTACTTGGTAGTACTATGAATGAATATTTTCCCTATTCTGGAAACTCACATTCCTCAACCTAACCTTTCAGGAGAGCGTCTACCCTCATAATAACCAAGCTAGATATATTCTGAATAATGAAAGTGATATGCATAAAGTTCAGTTGAATTGACTGTCTTTAATGTTTTCTAACAGTTATGAAGCTGTTAACAGGTCAATAGAGTTCAACATTCGATATGAAATACAACGGCATTCCTCCAAGCAAGCAATGAATTTTCTCTCGTGAAAACTCCTTCATATCAAATATCTTCTCTCTAAGGCTTAAAAGTAGGTCTGTCTGGGCGGTTTTCGTAGCCTGTTCGCAGATGGTAGTCGTAATCATATTGAATGTAGACTATGATTAAAATGATAATTTATTAGGACATTTCGAAGAAGCGGAGCTCCTTACCAAAAACACCCAAGGAAAACATAGCCCACATCAAGGCAGCGCTATTGTAGTTGAAATTCCATGTCTGAAAATCCTTTGGATAGACAAATATATCATTGGCTGCATATTCTGGCTTGTCTCCCTTCTTGAATCCGGCCCTTTTCGTGCTATTCACCAGTCACGGTTAGCAAAATCGCTACTCAATAAGAATTATCATGATTACGGGTCAAGTTTCCTGATTGGGAGGTCTATTCTAGTAATATTCTTATCGATGGAATCGTTTCTGAGAGCAACTCGAGCGACTCTTTGTCTGAAAAGCTTGGAAATCATTTTTTATTCCACACTGTAGGAGCGATCCTTCAAATAATTACGTACTTATGTAATTAATTAATTCGGGGTAGTAGTTAGTCAATAATCTTGATTAGAAAACAAGCAATTCCTTTTACAAAATGCCACACGATTCAAGAAACGCGTCTCCAAGTCCTTATGCAGGCAGAGGGCTTTACAACGCTATGGGTACTACCATCGCTATTTCACTCTTAAGGCTCATGATTTGGACATTTAGCCCACAATAACATCACCAGCAGGCCTGGAGAAATCATTGAGTCCATCCCACCTCAGCGCCCTTCGAAAAACATGGCTGAGGCCTCGATGAAAGTGCTCAGACTGTACAGAAAATCCTGCAGAATGGTAATTCTAAGCATTTGAGGCCGTTCTTATGACACAAAAATAGATGCCATTCATCATTAGAATCCACAATATAGCTGCTAGAGTCACCGCTGTGGCTGCGATGAATAATCTCGCTGAGTACTTTAGAGAAAAGAGCTTTATGAGAGACCCTAGACTCGTTGACGCCACCGTAACCAGAGGATACGAGAGATTGTTTGAAGCGATCAATCATCACACCCACACTCCTTACATCTTCAAGTTCATCTGCCCAGACGTAAGCAATTCGACCTTTGGTGCGCAGCTAACAAATTATATCATTTTAATAGAATCTTGAAACTGGAGAGCATGGTTATTCGTATCTCAATGAGAAGAAGTACAAAGGAAAAACTAAATTCTTGAAAGATTTCTATCACGGCAAAGGACCTTACTATTAAGTATTGAATTCGTGAATGAATCGCTTGATGTTTCTTTGAACTTTCATGCAATTTGTCTTAAGTGAGGTTTGAAACTCAAGGACAGTAATACTCATCCCAAAAGTTAACGAACCAACGCGCTTAATTGTATAATATGGACATAAGACCATGATCTGCTTAGTAGACCGCAACGATACAATAAATAAGTAATACATCGATTGATACAAAGAGACAATAATGAGAGATAGAATAAAAGCGGTGACTAAGCGATTATTTCTTCATGTAATAGCGAAGCTTTAAGAGCTTTTAGTTTGTTAAGATTGCTTCGTCTCTTCTCAATAGTCTTATCTAAATTCTGACTGAACTTATCAATTTGTTGTGGGTTCCGCTCTCTATTTTCAGCTGTTCTCTGCAACTCCGAGAGATAGTCATGCCAAATGGCCAGCAGCTCTTCTAAATGAATATACCGCTTCTTGTCGCCAAGCCCTCTATCACTAAGCGCTGACGCCTCCAGGGTATTCCTGGCGAAATAATACAGTTAGACTTCATTAACAAAAAACTTGTTTACGAAAGCGTTTTGCTGTAATCTCGTGAATTAAACTCATCAAGCATGATCTCATACTTCTCCCCTTTAAGCTGCACGCTCAGCTCTTCGAGTCTTCTGTTCACTTCGATGCACATGTCTGTCTGAGGGACTCTATCCAACGCTCTCATCTCACTAAGGAGCTTTTTAGGGATGTCTTTGATAACCGCGGCTCTTCGGTTGTTGAGGTCAGTGGTTTGATCCTTCAGCATATAATAATCCCCCGTAATCAAATCCGCGCCTTTCCTCCAACGGTTCAGAAGCGTTACTATCTTCCGAGCTTTTTTGAGGAATTTCTCTTCCTCGATTCTAATGAGAGCAGCGCAAGATTTCTTCGCGTTTTTTACAAGATCAGCATCGAGGTTCGCAAGAGAAGGGCTTTTCTCGTCTTGGAATGAAGCGACGTGATAAAATTCGTTAATGTCGAACATGTCGACGAATCTGTCGAGGTGAGGCTTTGGTGTTGAGAGCTTGAAAAATGGAATCATCTGGTGTGGGAATTCTTGGGCAAGGGTTGCTTTCAAGCAGATTTCGGAAAACACCCTCAAGAACCTGATGATCTTTTCGCCATGAGTGAGGTCGAGGACGGACTTTCCTACAATGAACCCTCGAGGTATCTGAAATAAAGAGAGTTTGGTGATGAGAAATGGGAGATTAGGTGGTTACTTTGCCGTCTTTTTCGAGGATTTGGAATAAAGACAAGCAAACATTTTTGAATTCGATCGATTCACTGAGGTTACGAGGAGGGAAGCAGGTGTTGAAAAGCATTAGGAGGTCCTTGTTTGCGATCTTTTGGAAGAGGAAGTACAGAACATGGTAAATGGCTTTGGCATTCTGACTGTGTTATTGATAAGTATCAGGGAAAGAAACGAAAGCTATTACGAATCAAAAGCATTTTTTGTGATTGAAACCTTATATTCTTTTTCAAATTCAAAAGGCTTTAGCCCTAGGAGGAGGAGGTTTTGATAGAGAATGGTCTTGCTGTCGATCGCATTTGCCAGTATATCTTCTGCCTGCATTTTATCAAA
>ENA-UOTZ01001743-UOTZ01001743.1-compost-metagenome-genome-assembly--contig:-NODE-1743-length-13662-cov-8.196614_pt1 | contig 13662 bp, 9 predicted proteins | sample MGYA00238144_ERZ746983 | MGnify/ENA primary metagenome ERZ746983 (study PRJEB28759, sample SAMN06268863) | compost metagenome | isolation source: single cell | place: USA: California, Emeryville, Joint...
AGAGGATGTATTTAAATACTCAGATTCCTACTCTCACATTGATTGCTGTCGTTATTTTAGGGTAAATATTTTGTCATTACTTATAATTGGGAAGATCTATTCGTTCCAAATGAACCATCAAGCGAAATATTTCTCTTGAGATGTTGCTTTTATTACCTAGTTTATATGATAATAATATCTTCGGTTTCAGTGAAGAGAAGAAGTCAAATATGTTATCGTCACGACACTAAATCGAGCTGAAGCGATAATTTTGCCTACTTCAAAAGATTTAAAAATTGTTTCTCTACGTTCTTAACGAATTAAGAAGACTCCAAATTATTTGTGTCTTACCTTAAAAATTCTAGCGCCGCTGTCTGTCCATTTTTTGCTTATTTTTTCATACAACCTTTATTTCTGAGAAAAAGTTCACTTTAGAAATTTTCTGAGTGCCGAAGACCGTCTTTATAAAAAATGTCCTACATTACCAGCCTTATTTATTCTTTATACACTGGAACCTGTCCTCTATCGGGATCGGCTGATGGAAGGATATGCTGGAGGATGTCTGAGGAGGGAATATGTAAAATCAAAGTTTTGTTTTGCAAGAAAAGAGGTTTTCTGCAAATTAAGAAGAAATTGCTTTAGAAAGTTGATCAAAGCTAAAATACGAAAAGCTCCCATCTAACAATGTTTTTACTTGAGAGGATATTTTAGCACTCAAAAGAAAGAGAACAATAGATCTCTTTGCCGATTCAGCTATCTCGAAAATGTGTCAAATGGAAAATTCAGAGAGAGAGAAGCAAAAAGTTAAATAAATAAGAAATCACACCTCCAAAATTCATTCATGAATTTCTGCAAAATTACATAAAAAAACTTTCAAAAAAGCTGATGATTACGGCGAATCTTCTTTCTTCTGGCATCGTTTCTGCTCAATGAAATCGTAATCATATCTCAGCTTCAACAATTTTATTATACTAATCTCACACCAAATCAACCTTTTCGTGTAATGCATAGGCAGCTTCATCAAGATCAGATGATGATCGTCTGCCTCACATTTCAGTTTTCACTTAACTTCCACTCATATTTCGTTAAAGTTCCTACTTCCAGCATTAAATGCATCGAATCTTTTTTAACAAATTATACGGTTCCGATTAGTTCTGCGAATAAAAAAAAAAAATTCAAATCAGGTCTTCATTGCATAAAATATTTCAGCTCTGAAATCCCTCAAATGACTTCAGCATCCTCCCAATTCGTCTAATAACTTGATAATTTGTCTCTCTAATCTTCATCTATTTTCTGTGAACGAGGACTGATGTTTTGTCCATCTAATCTTACCATCTGCTCTTTCCAGTAAAAAAAACTGCTACAAAACCCGTAGCTCCATTCATAAGCATCGAAACGCTGCTCAATTGCCCTTTTGGTTATCGAAAACCTAAAAAAAACCACTCGAAAAAAGAAAGTAATAAAAGAGCTTTTTGCTAAAATTATTTTTCAGCTCAAGATCCGCACTGAAAAGGTTTTTTCATTCGAAAAAAATCGCATTAAAAGAATTATTTCGACACACAACCTGATGACTACGACGAAGATCTCGCTCCAACTTCAGCTACCAAAAATCATCGAAAGAGATCCACAAGCTCAGCTCTTTCCTGAGAATCCGACTCAGCTCCAAAAACCAATGAAAGCTCCTCAAAAGTTGACTATTCAGGGCTTGGTTAAATTTGATGCATGGTATCAATGCGTCAATCACAATTTGCGACATTCTCGGACCAACATCCAGCCTCCAAAGCAACCTAAAACCTCGGAAATCTCACCAAAGAAAAGATTTTTGATTCACATCAGATCGCCAACCAGCGGAAGCAGCTCTCAGAGACAAGCAACTCAGTTTTCATCACAAGACTTCTCTTGCAAAGCTCAAGAGAACACTCCAAGAAAGCATATGAGGATGGCATCAAACGATCTATCCGAATTTATCAGAGCCAAAATCCCCAATGTTCTGTCTCTACGCAAAACCCATCACGCCAGGAAATCGGCGGATCTATCAATATTCAAGGCTCCTATGGAATCCCCTCGAGGATCGTTCTCAAAACTAGATACTCGAAGATCCATAACAGAGCCCACGGATGAGTATAGGCCTCTAATATCCATTCTAAAAGCCTCTCCCTGCGATGAGACGATAACCAAAAGCAGCAAGGATCTCAAAAAAGTGACATTTGTCTAATGGCTGCCAATTTTTTTTATCTCTCTCAATATCAGTAGTATTACAAGCTTTTAAATGAAAATAAATTTTTTTATTTAACTCGTTATTGTGTCTGAAAATATCATCTTTAATCTCTCTTGTCATGTATAATTTAATGTTGGTTCATGTTATGTAGTGGCAATGTAATGTATCAGCTAACTGAACGCTTTAAATTCTATAGATAATGCAAATTTTGTAAATAATCGAGTTATCGCAATCATAGTTTCTTAAAGAGTAACATTGCCAGCTATTCTAATGTATCCTTTGTCTAGAGAATAGACTCACACAATGATATATATCTATAGAATCGATAGAAACTTAGCCATGATATGAATAATTTAGCATAAACTGCCAAAGCCAAAAATCACCTTAGGATCTTCCATTGTGCGGATAATCGTGTAGAAAGGCATGACTGCGACTCCAATTATAATCGCATAACAGAGCGCAAAGAGCATAATTGATGGTCTCTTGTACTTGTCGACCAACCTCTTGAGAACGAATGAGACGGAGAACGCTCCGATGGCAGTTAACGAGGAGAAATAGAGGAAATCTTGTAAATTGAGCTCTCCGCCGATCAGAGTCTGAAAGAGCGCCAATGACGATGTAAATACGATAAAGAAGCCTGAGGTCGCCGTTGCTTGCTGTCCATTCAGTCCCATGTCGATCATCCTCGTTCCGAGCAGCATCCCTCCTCCAATTCCCAACATTCCAGCGAGAACCCCGGCCAGCAGCGAAACTGTAGATAACGATGTGACTCGGTCTGGCGTGAGCTTGAGATCCTGTGTGAGAGGAGCTCCTGCCAACAAAGCCTTTTCCCTCACTTCAGCTTCTGCAACCAATAAGTTTTTCCCGCGTACGCCGAAATAAAAGCAAATACCCAACGTAACTGCGTATAGTGACCAATAGCCAGGTGTGCAATAGTCGACTCCGAGAATAGAGTGTATCGATTGCGTGCCTCGTAAGACAAGCATGATCATAACTACTGCCAATAGCATTAGGATTTCCTTGTAGCGCTTCCATGGGAACTGTATCTTATCCTCAAGGCTAAGGAATTTCGCATGAGGCGAACCTATCACTGAGATGTATTCAGCGTATTGAGATGCTCGATGAGTCACATAATGCGGAATCGCCTTATTTTGCATTTCGATCTCCACGGGCTTCTTGCGCGCTTGTGCCTCTGCCGCCACCTGATCGTGCTGTTGTTGGGTTTCTGTTTCGTAGGCCTTCTTTGCTCGAGTCCATAACTTCATTAAAACTTGAACTGTCAGTGTGAAAAGCGAGAGGATTGTGAAGATAGGTGGGAGCCAGGATTTTACTATGACTCCTACCGTTGTTCCGCAGAGAAGCATGGGAATGCAGATAAGCGACACGTCATAATTAATCATCGGTTTTTGGGTTTTAGGATCTCTATTGGCAGCAGTATTGATGAAATTGCCGATTGCGCCGCCGAAAATCATGCCATAGACGAGTCGAATCGCTGGTACGGGGTCGTATTTGAAGATTGTAACGAGGATAGGAGTAATAATGAATCCTCCTCCCATGCCGCCGGCGTTAGCGAGGCCGCCTAAGGTTACTATCAACACGGAGCCTAATATCTCCCGTGGGGTAAGCGGCAGGACGCTCTTATGCTCGCACATTCCGTTTATGCACTCAAACAAAGCAGGACAGAGCTCGGTCGCATTGCAGAGGGTTTGCTGCGCTAGTGTCAAGGTGTGATTCATTCCAAATAAATTTTTCAGAGTTATTGATTGTCCAGTTAATGATCATACAGTTAATGATCGCGCTGTTTTTAATGCTAATTTGAATTGAAGTAAAAAAAAAAAAGCCCAAAGCAGCATATTTTTTTGGTCTGTCGTAGCCGTCCACAAAGTTTTGGATCAGAGTAACGTTCTTTCCTTACACCACAAGAGACTCCAAGGCGCAAGAGAGCTTGCCGGCCTTTTAAAGCCTTTGCGTTTCTCCCTAATCTTGGCATATTGTGTGAAAATAGAATTCCCCTTCTCTTATGAACCGAAAGAGTGAACAAATAGAGTTGCGGCAGCTACTTCATAATCTTCATAATCTTAAGTTTATGAATATTGAATAATAAAATTCCAAGCGAAGATTGCTAAATTTTCAAAAACTTTCCAGGAAATAAATTACGGCGGCTGGAATTACGTATTTAGAGATCGTGTTGTACTCGACAGAGTTGTTGGTGAAAGACTAATGATGTTACCGAGGTTTAGTCCAATGCATTAGTGACTCATAAGTACATATAAAACTACTGATTTGCGTCTACGCATCTAAAATCAATTTATCGCTCACGTAGCGCAAGGCGGGATCAGATTGGACCTGAGGAGATTCTTGCTTGAAAAAAGGATAACTCAGTTTTAATTCTTAAAATTGCAAGCAGTTTGGTTGCAAAAATTAACAAATCGATAATGAAATTCGAGGCCAATCTCAAGGACTAATCCTCTAACTGAACAGAGTTTTTCTCTCTCTATTGAGACAGTTGCTTCGACGTTTAATCCCTTTTCATTTGAGTTTTACAAAAATCTTCAATAAAATCGCGAATTTCGAATCAAATTTAAATTCGATTTGCTCGTTAGTGTCAGTGCTCATAAAAAACAAGGCAAATCGTTCATTTGTCTTAAATTTCAAATTTACCTCGAGCTGGCAGTCCAGTTTCACATTCTTAATAGATCACACGTATGAAACAAATCATTAGCGCTACTCGGATCTTCTTTGTTTTTTTTTAATGAATCAGACTTCCAAAACAAATTAAAATCGTTGACTTTATCTTGTTTAAGCATAATCATCAAACTTTATCCCGTCTGGGGCCATAACCAAGTGGACTTGTCCTTTTCGAGGCCTTATATGCTCTGGATTTGAATTTGTAAAACGTGTAGTAGTATGACTAGCCGGTAGACCGTAATTAATTGTTCTAAAATTCCACAAACAGTAATTTCTGAATCTCAACTGAAAAAGAAGGATTTCTCAATCTTCATTCATTAAAAGTTCTCTACGAAATCATTCATTGAGGATTGCTCACTGGAACCACTAAAAGGCGAGAGATCATCAAAGCCGTCATTTTTTTCACTCATCTTCACTCGATGTAGTAAGCAGTGGAGAAAGAGTTTGAGCAAGACACTGGTAGCTTAAACAAGGCGAGCTAATGGATTGGAACTAGCTGAAATGACAATAGTAATACTGTCTTCTTCTGGAAGATTTCTGCACATTGCCAGTTAGTTCATTTAGGATTACAAGATACTGTTTATCAGGTGTCAGAAAATCGCACTTACTGATTTGATATACGTTTAGATTCTCGAGGGGATGAAATTCAAACCTTTGTTCCAAAGAATTTCGTTGGGCATCGAAGAAAACTATTTTACGTTGGGATTGATATGAGTGTAATCGCTCGCTGATAAAAAAAATTCGACTACTGGTAGGCTAGCCTGGAAAAAATCAAGCAATGTAAATCGTTTTGATTTGCTTTAGAGCACTGATCGAAGTACTGAACAAGAATCCATTATAAATTAATCTGCTTGGGTTGGATTTTCATCAAATAATAATTTCCAAAACAAAAAAAATTAATACATAATGAGAACAGTTTTCTTATTATTACTAAGTGTTTGCCTTATTTCGTGCGCCTTCACGAAACAAACCGCGCTTAACCCTGAAAAAACGGAGGCGAAGGATATGAAGGAAGAAAAAGATTTTCTTCCAATGAAGGACGACAAAATGAAGGAGGAGGCTAAGAATTTAACCATTGCAAATACCACTGAGGTGAAGGAGGATAAGCAACAACAAGCTAATGTTGAAGATGATCAAGCAAATGCTGAGGATGATCAAGCAAATGCTGAGGATGATCAAGCAAATGCTGAGGATGATCAAGCAAATGCTGAGGATGATCAAGCCGATGTTGAAGATGACCAAGCAGACGTTGAAGACGATCAAGCAGATGTCGAAGATGATCAAGCTGACGTAGAGGACGATCAAGCTGATGTCGAAGATGATCAAGCAGACGCTGAGGATGATCAGGCCGATGTCGAAGACGATCAAGCCGCAGATGTTGAGGATGACCAAGCAGATGTTGAAGACGATCAAGCTGATGTTGAAGATGATCAAGCTGATGTTGAGGACGATCAAGCCGCAGATGTTGAAGACGATCAAGCTGATGTTGAAGATGATCAAGCTGATGTCGAAGATGATCAAGCCGATGTTGAGGATGACCAAGCAGACGTTGAGGATGATCAGGCCGATGTCGAAGACGATCAAGCCGCAGATGTTGAAGACGATCAAGCTGACGTAGAGGACGATCAAGCCGATGTTGAGGATGACCAAGCAGATGTTGAAGACGATCAAGCTGATGTCGAAGATGATCAAGCTGATGTTGAGGACGATCAAGCTGACGTAGAGGACGATCAAGCTGATGTTGAGGACGATCAAGCTGATGTGGAAGATGATCAAGCAGACGTTGAGGATGACAAAGCAGAAGATAAAGACAAAGAAGCTGAAGCAAACTAATTGGCTTCTAGCTACAAGGCACTAATCAACCAAATAAAAGAAGTTTATTATGTTTATGGGTGTTATTCTAATTCATCAGGTTTTATGCTCATATGTTTATCTCTATAATTCCAAGTGCCTTCATAGCTTCATATACTTTGTGAGTAAACTTCATGATTCTACAGTATCAGAAAAAGTTACTCAAATATTTCTTTGAACCTAAAATTAAGACCCGTAGCTGAATAGTCATCAAGATATTGTAATTTAGTAACTAATAAGTAAAACCCTAGTCAGTAAACGATCAGCAACAATTTTAATAATAACCAGTGAACAGTTTAGAATTTTCTTGACTGATTTCAGAATCAGTGATTACTTATCTACCGTCAGAATTAGATTTTGAATTTTGGTAAGTAATTTACTGAATGCAAATATTCATTTTATTGAAAATATTTTTTGAAAAGGCTTGCATCATGACAGAAATGCTCAAATTATAGGACTCATTGATAGTCTTTTGAGAAACGGAGGCAAAATTTTTCGTAGTCACAGCAGAGTATACATAATTGCGTTTTAGATGTGGGCTTTTATGATAGATGAGAATAATTGTTTGAAAAGTCTCTGTTTGTAAAGATATATTCATAGTCACTGAATTAAGTAAGCTGGAAAGGGTATAGGATAATGCTTCTGAATTGAGTTGTTAAAGTTAGGAAGTCGCTCTCAGATGAAGCGCTATGCTTTAGCGCTTACACCATTTCTCTCAGTTATTTTTTATGACTCAAAGAAAAAAGCAAAGAGCACACTTAGATGCTTATATTAGGATGTTTTGAAGAGAGAGAGAAACGAATCTTCTGAAGGAGACCTTACATTAATAAAATCATGGGGGCAAACTGGAAACTCAACATATGATTTTCATGCATCGACAAAAGGAATTGAATGTAATCTCATCGGAATCCTGCCTGTTATCAAGAACGAGGAAGGCATTGCCATAAAGTGACGTGTTTCAGTGGCGCTTGCTTCTTTTTTTTTTTCCTCACTTAGCCAAGCCCTAAAAAGAAAATTCTGGTTTTACTGAACGGATTAGATTTGAAATTTGAATTGGTTTACTAATAGTCCCTTTCCACTAATACTGTTCTGCTCGCTCTTTCTTTAATCACCCCTCCTGCATTCTATATCCATCTATATCCCTCAAACGAGACTGTAGAAAAGAATATGAAGACTGTTGTAGTTAAAGAAGTGGTATGAAGGAAACAAAAAACCGATTACAAATAATGTCCACCATTGCTATTAAATATAAGAAATGAAGATTTATACAGCAGAAAAAGGTCTATTTAAGCCTAAAATTCTCAGTTCATACGAATCACTTGAATGCATTTAGTCTGCACACTTAAATATACTTGTATTTTTTATTCATCTATTAGATTTATAGCGAAAAGTAGTGTTGTTGTGTGTTTTATATAAAACGAGTTATGGTACTTAATTATCTATAAAAATGCTAGGGATAACTATCGAATGGCACCCCTCAGAGGGTATTTCAAGCATCTCGTCAAAAGAGATCTCCTCCTTCGAAAAATTCAAACTCAGCAGCCTTCTTTGTACTCTTAGAGCTGTTTTCGCTCTTGTTTTCTTTATTTTTGCCACTTCTTTCGAATGCGAAGCCTGCAAACTCTCTCTCGAAAACCTATTTTTCGTCAGCTCTTCTTGCACGTGAAGCGCGAATTCCGAGTTCGGGAACCGAGTCTTCGCGATTCCCGCGTTTTTTAATTCAATACTTTGGCCTGGAAGCATTTTCTTCCATCGAAACTCTCCAAGGCTCTTTTCTAACGGTTTTACTTGCTCCTTTTGATTAAGCCATGGGTGAGTTAAAATTTCCTCAATTCCGCCGTTTGTACCAAGAATTTTCTTCGAGCCTCTCCCTAATAAGCCCCGGACAAAACTTTGGGCTTCTGGCGATATCGTCTCAGCCCTTAGTTTGCTCTCGAAGCTTTCGAAATCAGACTCTTGAGGATTCGTTTGATATTTCGTGCCTGTAAGCATGTAAAATAGCAGTTTCCCTATCTCTGAGTAGTCAATTGAAAAATGAATGTTTGGTTTCTCTTCGTAATCGATTTCATCGCTAGAAGCAAAACCAATTAATTTCACATGAGGCTGGAAAATTACTTTTTGCATGTATAATAGCAGGTATTAAGTGCCTGGTCATCGGCGATAAATTTTGATCGTTCGACTGAGCCAATAATAATATGACCATGAGGATCGAGGTATATCTGCTCGGGTTTAAGCTGTCGTAACAAAATTCCCTTTTGATGGAGGGAGTTGAGAGCTAATAACAGCTCTATTGTGTAAAATTTGCAGTTGTCTTCACTAAGAGTCTCTTTCTGGGTCACCAGGTCGGGAAGCACGCATTGAATTTCGTTATTTAATAGGAAATAGTAACATGAGCCCTATAATAATTCGATATTAAACGCTCGTAAGAAAGAAGGCAAATTTACTGTTTGGAAGGTTGAGATTAGCTGAGGGAAGTAGCGGCAGCCCAGCATCTGTAATAAGACGTCCCTCTGGTGGAAGAGGGTATAGATAGTCACCTCCTCCTGACCTGAGAGCTGGTATTGCTGAAGAAGAAACTTCTGGCCTGAACCCTTGCATAACACTATGCGATAAAAAAATTACTTCATCCTGAATAACAGCAGTCAAGTACCTCTATAGGTCTCATGATTATTATATTCACAAAACTGCTCAATGAACGTATAGTTGGAGAGATCTTGAGACACTGGATTCAAAAGACCTGTCAGCGAAGTGCAAGTAGAGGCTTGGGAGTTTCTGAAAATAGGATAAAGGAAAAATTCGCTTTTGGAAGCAAGTAATTTGTGCTTTGTGCCTTCGAATGGAGTGGAAGATAGCACGATCTCTCCTTCTTTGTTACAAAAGCCAATGAGTGAGCCTTCCAGAATTGAGTTTATAGTATCTGGCTCTTTGCAAACGAGGAGAATGCGCTCCAAGAGCTTTGAGAATAGATTCTGGGAGCTGGACATTTCGAGCTCTGTGCTTGTGAAATCTATCTCAAAGAGCACCTTTTTTGACATACGGACATAAAATGCTTTCTTCGCGGGTCTCAGGCCGAGTTCTGGGGTCGATTGGCTGCGGATTTCTGCTAGTGGCTGGTCCGTTGAGGGCTTCTGAGGTTTGAGGCGACCTGGTATATCACCTAAAATTTTGAGCATCGCTTGCCTTTAATATAAATATATAATTTACTTATACACGCTTTAATTTGTTCAAGGCAAATTATTCAAGCCAAAAAGTTTATCGCCTCAGCAAGGAATGAAGTTTTTCGATGACTGAAATTACTCTGAATCGGTAGAAAACCAACATCTGTATCTCAACCACTTAGTATTAAGTTTTTCAACTTTGGGTTCGGTGGATCTATAGGATCTGAAAGAATGAGGTCAATTGTCTGCTTGTTTTCCATGATTAAGGGTATCAGACGGTGAACGTTGAGACCTTTGATTAATGAAACCCGATTACTTTCATGAATCACAGTTTAAATGTAAGCCAATTGATTATTAGTAGTTTGGAGTGTCTTTATATATTATAAGGGCAGTAGCTCAAGGAAAGGAGAATACTGTATTGAATTAAATAACAGAATTTCACTTAACCGTGTTCTCTTCGAAAACAAGACAAAAGAAGCATGCATATAAAAATGTTAAGAGGCTTCGAAGCTTCTGTGCTTTTCTTCCTCTTCATTAGAGTTAGTATACTCACTAATTTTATTCTCGAGCTGGAAAAACGACATCTTCGTGCTAAAAGAGAGAGGGTTTTAGTTTCTTATAAGCCTGTTTAAGTAGCTGCTTCCTCAACGAATATTTCAAATTCCAACCAAAGTTTATTGTCCGAAACGCAAATTAAGGTTCATGAAGATTCTATTCAAGGTGTTCGGGCATTGGAAAGGGTGGCTCAGCATCAAACAGACCTGAATTTATTCAATAAAGCTGATTTCTCCACTATCCGTAATCCGAGTCTCAATTCACTTTTCTTCCCAGATGATTTTCACAGCCGAGTTCTCTCCAGCTTCTCTATCGAGGATTCAACCTCCCTACTAACTGATTATAGAATTAATTCCCAACTCTCTTGCAGTACTTTGTTTATTTTCGAAATATACTGCTAGCGAACGTTCAAACCACTCCTTAAAAATTATTAATGTGCGAAAAGTATTTAGTTCAGTTAAAAAAGTATTTTTTCTTTCAGCAAGCGAAAATTTTGTTTAATTACAGACCAGAAATTTAAAATACTTCCAGAATAAGAATCAAATCTCTAAATTTGATTAGAACCGGAAGCTAACTTCATTAAACCTTCTTTGCCAGATTTCCTTTTACGGAATAAACTCTGTTAAATATTCCCTCATTTTTCGATCTCTTCTAGTTCAACGCAGCGCCTTAGCTAATACTAGTATCTTGAGCTTTTGATTTACATGCGAATAAATGTAAAAGCTCGTTGTAACTGGCTTTGATTTCCTTTTTCAGGGGTTTTTTGAATTGGTTTTTTTATTTTTAGAATTCGCTCGGAAAGATTTTTTTTTTTTAAATGAGTCCGAAAACGGAATAGATTTACTTCGTGAATTTATAGCTATAAATATCTAAAGTTTAATCGACTAACTCAACCCTTCACAGAGCCCTCAATGGAAAAGCTTCATAAAGAGCTCCCACTGTCCTTCGGAGACTGGCTCATCATTAAATTCCTCGGAAAGGGGTATACCTCAGAGTAAATTGCCTCGATAAGACCTCTTTTACTAATAGTTTTCGCCTTTTAGTGTATATCTCGCAGAAAAGCTCGGGTCCAACGAGCCAGTGGTTCTCAAGGTCTTCAAATCGCAGAAAGACAAGTACCTGGAGAACGAAAACCGCCTCTTGAGTGCCATTTCCCATCCCAGAATTATCTCGACGAAAGGCCCGACGATTACGGAAACGCTCAATCTTTTGAACTCCTCGACCCAAGAGACGCTATCAGCGATGTTGTTGGAGTACGCGCCAAAAGGTGATTTTGTTAAAATTGTCCAGGGACTGAAAGGACTCCCTGAAGATATGGCAAGATTCTATTTCCTTCAACTGCTGGATGCAGTGGATTACTTGCATAACACCTGCAATGTCTGCCATAGGGATATCAAGCTAGACAATATATTGCTGGATGCGGCGTATAATATCAAGGTGACTGACTTCGGATTCGCCACGAAATTCGATTTGCCTGAGAAAGAGTTCGAAGGGAAAAACGTCGGAACGACCAAATATTACTCACCAGAGCTGATTGAAAAACGCCCTTCTCTCCTCACTCACGCTGATATATTTGCGCTGGGAGTCACGTTGTTTACCATGGTGACCTGCTACTTGCCTTTTGGAACTGCGAGTGCAGATGATAAGATCTACTCGTTGTTAAAAGAGCGAAAATACGACGCGTTTTGGAAAGTGCAAGATCAGCGCAGGGATGAGTTTTTCCCATTGGAAGCTGAGAAAGTGTACAGCGAGGAGTTTAAAGATTTGATTAACCGTATGCTTGAGTATAACCCAAAGCAAAGGCTGTGCAGCATCAGTGAAATCAAGGAGCATCCTTGGTGCAAGGGCTCTCTCATGGATCAGAGGAGAATTGCGACTCTGATCGGTGAGATGGGCAAAAGAAAGCGAGTTGAGGGAATTAAAGCTTTATAGTCTCCAACTCGCTTCCTTAAAGAGGATTTTTTTTTATGTGATGATTAATAAGAGAGATATTAAAAGAGTTATCTAATTTACTAATTGCTTGCTTGTATAAAAAGAGATTTGTTTTGAGCGGAGGTCTGGCTTTTCTGCTCGTTAAGTTTTATTGCTATATGAAATTGCTAATGAGAGATTATTGTCCAGTTTAATGGGTAAATTTGAACAAAGACTTAATAATATTTTACACTAAATCACGTGTTTCAAAGCAGACTCTAAGAGGAGCAATTTCAGTTTGAAAGTAAAATTCTACCGATATTTATTTGCAAAATTTTATCTCTTATTCATTTGATACAGAAATCCTTTTAATTTCTTTTTTATTCACTTTTGATGTTCGAGAAGAATACTTTGATCCATTAGCACTCCAAATGTCGTTGTTTCATCAGTGCATGTGAGGAGAGAGATTATTAATTCGGGCTTAAAAACTATTTTTCCATTGCATAGTCAAGAACATAATGAAGAAAGATGAGTTTTCTCGTGCCAGTGTAAGCTATCAAAATACTTTGGATAGTTGAACTAGCTATTACAAATCCTTAACTTGATCATTATGATATGTCATTTTGCCATTAAACTACTTGTTTTTAGAAACTACATATCTTTGTTAATGAAATGAAACACACAGTAATTTGTTCCAATAGCTTCCGAAAAACTATGAATTTTAATTGTTTATGATAATTATACTTACTTATTTAAGTTCTGATTGATTGATACGACACTCATGGAACTCAATGGATTTTACTCCAGTTCTACCTTAATTTTTCAGCAATTTTCAATTCCCTAATTTGACGTATTAACGCAACAATAATGCAGACAGAGCACATGTAATCAGACCGTGCTCTTTACTTATAATGATAACACACGCACACACTAACTCACTTTTTTACCTTCTTGCTGGACGACTTTTCTCCTGTCTCTTCGTCACCAGCTCTCCCTCGGCTTTTCTTTCCGCTGCCAGCGCTCTTCTTCCCACTGCTTTTCTTCCCACTGCTTTTCTTCGCACTGCTCTTCCTACCACTCTTCTTCTCCTCTTTCACGAGATACTCAGTACCCTCTATCATAGTTTCCGTCATCGTTCTCGTTCTATGCGGAGTTTTCTTCGTGCCCTCTTCCTCAGTATCCTCATCAGCCGCCTTGCTCTTCTTTCCAGTGGATTTCTTCTTCGAGCTCGTCTTTTCAGCGAATTTCACAGCTGATCTCTTCTTTGAGCCTGTATCTCCATTTTCTCTCAGCTGCTCCTCT
>ENA-UOTZ01001747-UOTZ01001747.1-compost-metagenome-genome-assembly--contig:-NODE-1747-length-13628-cov-72.996679_pt1 | contig 13628 bp, 7 predicted proteins | sample MGYA00238144_ERZ746983 | MGnify/ENA primary metagenome ERZ746983 (study PRJEB28759, sample SAMN06268863) | compost metagenome | isolation source: single cell | place: USA: California, Emeryville, Joint...
CGGCTTAAGGCGAGGTTAGTACTAAGGTGGGGGACCGCTTGGGAAGTCCTCGTGCTGATAACTTTTTTTAATTTTTTCACTTTGGTCCTGCATTGCAAATTTTGTGAGACTCACTTTCAGTTCCTTGGCAAGTTTATGTACTTGAAAGCTTTAGAGCAACACCTGACCAAAAAAATCTCGTACATTAACCGAGCTATTATTAATTCAATCAACGAAGATTATTCCTCTTTAAAGAAAAAAGCAATAAGTGATAAATTTAGCATTATCACGGCAGACTCCTAGGTTTCCTTGACGCATCAATAGGAAGCGTATGGTCAGTCATCTTGTCTAACCGAATTTTTGTTCTCACATTGGTAGTTGCTGTTATGGCTATTGACTCAAAAGAGTTTGAGCAATGCTACTAAACTCAGGGATTTATAAAGATCCATAACTTAATATACTTCGTTATCGGCCATACTAAGCCAAAAGCACCGGATCCCATTCGAACTCCGAAGTTAAGCGGCTTAAGGCGAGGTTAGTACTAAGGTGGGGGACCGCTTGGGAAGTCCTCGTGCTGATAACTTTTTTTTAATTTTTTTGTCATCTTCCTCTCTGTTGAGGATATCACGCATGCCCTTGTTCTTGCATTTGAGAGCATGTAATTAGTCGCGTAATTTCAAAAAGACCTTCCTAAATCCTTTTTTAATGATAACATCATCAAATCCCTCATTAAATCGGAGAAATGAAATCATCAAATGCATTTACTATTGATTGCTTTTGCTGTGCAAATACTTGAGTGCTAGAGAAGATGTAATAGAAGATAGATATTCTTTGGTTCCTTCGAGATATTAGAGAGTTTATTAAAGAGAGAGTGTTAAAATAGTTAAGTATAAATTTTTCATATTTGGATAACTCGACATGTCGTGAGTCAAGGTGTTTATAAAGATCCATAACTTAATATACTTCGTTATCGGCCATACTAAGCCAAAAGCACCGGATCCCATTCGAACTCCGAAGTTAAGCGGCTTAAGGCGAGGTTAGTACTAAGGTGGGGGACCGCTTGGGAAGTCCTCGTGCTGATAACTTTTTTTCTTTTTTTGTCGTTTACATCACTGTTGAGGACATCACACATGCTCTTGTTCTGGCATTGAAAGGTTTGCCAGTAGCCACATCCTAATCTCAAAGGATCCTGTCCTAACAGCAATAATTAATAACATCATTAATATGAAAAGCTCAATTCTCAAATTCATAGATTGCATTTGCTGTACAAATACTTGAGCGCTAGACAAGATGTAATAGAATATATTCTTTGGTTGGTTCCTTCGAGTCATTTGAGAGTTTCTTAAAAAGGGTTCAAAATAGTTTCATAGCTATCTTTCATATTCAGTTGGCTCGACATGTCGTGAGTCAAGGTGTTTATAAAGATCCATAACTTAATATACTTCGTTATCGGCCATACTAAGCCAAAAGCACCGGATCCCATTCGAACTCCGAAGTTAAGCGGCTTAAGGCGAGGTTAGTACTAAGGTGGGGGACCGCTTGGGAAGTCCTCGTGCTGATAACTTTTTTTCTTTTTTTTCTCCTCTTCACTATGAAAACCAAGCACTGGGCACTCTACCATGAGTCGCAATGAGTTAATGTTACAAATAATCTTAATTATGTTATCAATCACGAAACGAATCACAGACAGAATGCCATCATATCATTTTCATGACCTCATAAATTCAGGAATGCCAGATTGATATTAACCAGAATTCAAAAATGAAACTATTTTAAGACTTTAAACTTCTCATGAAAAGAGTTGCGAACCTTTCATCAGTCAAAAAGGAAGTTATTCAACACGCATGAACGTAAACAGTACATCTAACATCACAAATCTTGGCTTTATGTACACTTAAATAATATTCATTGCTGAATTTGTCGTTGAAAAAGTAAGTTTTGAGAGTTGAAAGTTCGCAAGTTTATCAAACTGAGGTATCAATTATAAAATTTTAAAAAAAGAGCAATCTTTCAAAACAATTCAATGGCAAGCGTACACGATCAAGAGAGCGTAAAAGACCTGCTGCTTGACAAAAAGGTGTCTTTTCGCTACACAGGCATGAGATGGTTGGCTCTATTCTTTTCTTGCATGCTGCTGATGGGAAGTTATTTCAGTTATGACAACCCACAGGCCCTCCAAGGCCAACTGGAAGACCCGAACGGACGATATAAGCTGACTGGCGTCCAATTTAACTTGTTGTATTCAGTATACTCCTTCCCAAACATCATCCTCCCTCTTTTCGGAGGTATTCTCGTTGACAAAATTGGCGCGCGTATCGCAATCCTTCTCTTCTCTTGCCTCCTCATCCTCGGGCAATGCGTCTTCGCTTTTGGTGTCTCCGAAGCCAGTTTTACCTGGATGATCATCGGAAGAGTGATATTCGGTCTGGGCGGAGAGTCCTTGAGTGTCGCACAATCTGCAATTGTAGCAAAATGGTTCAGAGGCAGAGATCTCGCTTTCGCCTTGGGCTTCAACATCAGTGTTGCAAGGCTCGGAAGCTCAATCAACAGTGTTGGAAGCCCTGCAATGGCAGCTAAGGGCGATTTGTGGATTCCATGCTTTGTAGGAGTTGGTTTCTGTGTAGTCTCCACTATCTGCGGACTTTTCCTCGGCTGGATGGATAAGGAATCTGACCGAAGAGAGGGTATAACCAAATCCCACGACATTGATGAAACCGACGAAATCCACTGGGGCGACATCAAGAAGTTCAGACTTCTCTTCTGGCTTCTTTTGGCCAACTGCCTTCTAATTTACGGCTCTTTCTTCGGATTTACCAACAACGGAAACGATATTCTTGTCAAGATCTTCGGTCTGACTGCCGATCGTGCTGGTATGCTCCTCACAATCATTTACATCACTTCCGCTGTCTTCACACCTATCATGGGTAAAATTTCTGATACATTTGGAAAACGTACTGGTACTATGCTCCTCGCTACCGCTCTTTTGGTCTGCGCTCACTCTATCTTCGCGTTCTCTCCAGTTTCCACTTCTGCAAACTATTTCGCGCTCGTTCCACTCATGTTGACTGGTATTTTCTATGCTAGTTACGCTGCAGTGTTCTGGCCATGCGTTCCTCTCGTTGTTGAACCAAAGATTGTCGGAACTGGGTTCGGTATTATTTCTGCCTTCCAAAACGGTATGCTTGCGGTTAATCCTTTGATCATGGGAGCCATTCAAGATGCTACTCGACCAGATAAAGGCGGGTTCTTCTATTCAGAGATTTACTTGGGGCTGCTCGCTGCGGTCGGATTTGTGAACTCCCTTCTGATATTTATTGAAGATAAGAGAAGCGGTAACGTTCTTTGGAATCCTCAACAAAAAGCTGATGCCAAAGCCAGCAAAGTAAGATCAGTTTATAGTTCGTTCAGAAACTAGATAAAAAGGCTAGATTCGGGATTTTCATTCTCTTTTATTTTCCTCTTGCGTAAACGAATGGATTTTCCATACCTTTGCTTCCAAATATAGGTAGTAATAGGGTTAATATCTAAGATGAAGTTTATTCGTGATTCTTTGGATGCTATATTGGTTGTATTACTCATTTGGATTGAAAAGCATCTGCTGGTTCGAACTAGCACTCCAAGAAGTTAAAGTATCACACTCTTATGAGAAAAAAAAAATTATGTGTAGTATATTAGGTGTAGATCTTCTTGGCTTGACTCTAGGTTTGTCTTGTACAAGTAACAAATCAACAATGAAATATACACATTTATATGTATCCAAATACTGGAAGAAGGTGAGTAATACACAACACAGAGTCTCTCAAATCATCATTCTCGGGTATAACAACCCGTGTTAAACTATATACACAATAGATACACAGCAAGACGGTTTGTTCGATTCAATTTTTCTAAGCAGCGAATTGGCTAAAAGAAATATGAAGAATGCGGTTATTGTGTTAATAAATATCGCGACTTAAACTCAAGTTTCGAGCGATCTGTAATTTTAAAATGGCGGTAATTTGTACTCTAAAATTAAACACTTTAACAATAAATAAGCCTGCTGACCCTCCAAGGGAGAACGCGCGCAAAAAATTGCTAATGTATTTCATTCAACCTCTTTTTTTCAGGATGTAGATGCTATAAACCGTCTTTCGGCTCTTGAGGGACTCTTGAATGTCCTTCCTCGTGAACCCGATGACCTCCTTGAATATTTGCAGCAACCCTTTACAACCATTAGGCAAATCGCGGAAAATATGCATACATCTTTGGACCGTTGATTTCACGGCTGGCCCTTTACTTTGCTTCTCACTCAGTTTGAGAGCGTGGGTCAAATTCACACTAATGTCCTCTTTCTTCACAATTTCCTAGTCAAATACATCGAAAATTAACTCTCAGCAGTCTCAAAGCGGATATACCCATCCTTCGGCTTTGAACTCTTCTTCTAGCGCAGGAATGTCTTTTGTCTCTCTGAAATCTGCAAAGCAGAACCTTCCGCTTGGTTTCAGCTGCGCCTTTATCTCTGACAAGAATTTCTGAACAAGTTAATATTTGTTATAGTCATGTCCAGAGAATCTCATACCTTAAAGTTCTTGTAACTATGTGAGTTTTCAACGCTTAGTATAACATCGAATAATATCCCGTTTATTTCGTTAACTTGCCTCAGATTTTCAGCCTTTCCTTGATAGTACTTCAAGTTGGGTTCGTCTCGATATTCTTCTCGACAGAATTCAACCTTGAAGTAATCAACTATAAACGGCTATTATTTTCCTTAATAGATTACTTGGGACGAGCTTTCATCAATTCCAATGCACAATTTAGGGGAGAAAATAGTATTGATGTAAGATATTCCGCCTCCTCTGCCTGAACCAACTTCCAATATCACTTTCTCTTGGAAGTTTTTATGACTTCCCATTCCTGTTTCGAACGTGATTTAGTGGAATTGAGACAATGAAACTAGGATAAAAACAGACCTGTAACACAGTAATGATAGAGCTGAGCAGAAAAAATCTCTCGCATGAATTTCTCTGGCATGCTCTCCACAAACAGCCCATCTGCATTGAGTACGGCATATCCATGGTTAAGGAAATGATACTGCGCTTGTGGAGCCAATATGCAAGCGAAATCGTATAATTCTTTCAAGAAAATTCTGCGAGCACCGCTCGTTTTAGCTGCGATCCAATTACAAAAAGAGACGACTCCTGCGGTAATAGATTTCCCTGCCTGTAAAATTACATAAGCAAAGCGAATAAACGAAGAGGATGTCACTTTGGTGTAGCGGAGAAATAGGTAAACAGAGCCGAGAAAAGGCGAGAATAATATGAGGCCTGGAATCCAGAATATGCTCGTTAGCATCAGAAAGAGAGACAAAAGTGAAAGCGTGCTGCACAGCCAGAGCAGCACGACGAGAAAACCCACACTTCTTAACTTCATTCGACCACTGAGATCAAAGCTCAATAAATTTTAACTATCATAGGGTCCTTTTGCGGAAAATACATGAATTTCGATTAGTTCCAAAAATCCAAAATAATATTCGCCTAGCAATGTCATCTCATCTTTCCATCAGAGAGAGAGAGCAATTACTTCTAACCTACTACTCTGCGATTATTTCTCCTCTAAAAGAAATCCGTAATGAGAAATATTAATATATTATATAGTCCATTCGAAAAGCCAAAAAAGACATATCATATCGTGTTAATATTACAAAGTCGCTCTTTTTATGTAACCACAAACGTTCTTGACAACACCTCTATCGTAAGGGTTTGAGAAAATTTTAATCATTTGCGTAGCCGGTGTTGCCGATCTGTTTATTGTGTAGAGATAGGGGTACTTGTACGGCTTGAGGAGTTCATGATAGGTGAGATTTTTCGCCACGCAGAATAGCTCGATCAACGTATAAACAAGCGAGTACCCAAAATAGCAGAAGGCTATTGCTAAAAAAATCCCAGCGAATATGCTCGTCTTTTGAATCAGCAGAAAAATCGTCTCAGGGATGATTGCGAAAATAGATGACAGCCTCCTGTCGTAGAAAAGGATAAGATTTGCCAGCAAATACATGAAAAGGAGAGAGGTTTGCTGCACCAACAGCAGCAGATAGAAAGGATGATTCGCTGTGTCAATCGGCTTTTTGAGGATATGCGAATAATGATGGAATCCCTCCACCAGCGATTGAGTATGCTTACAGTACTTAGTCTTTGCTTTCTTGAGGATCAGCGTCGTGGGACAGTACCTCTTCTCTTCAAAGAGCAGAGCTTTATCAAACTCGCCGTTCTCAACGTTAAAATATATCTCGTGAAGGAATGACGGGTAAGGGTATTCTGGATTACGCGGCGTTTCGGTCTGCGAAGGAGCCTTTCCAGCAATTAAATTATCGATGTAAGGGTGCTTATAGCGGTTTAGTGGCGTCATTTCTCTTCCTGAAGAGTCCGTCACGATGGAATCGGTTTGACTATCGTGTCTGCCAAGTTTGCTGTAGGCAAATTTCTTGAGCTTTGGTATCGCATCTGAAGATCGTAGGAAATACCAATAAGTATAGACCAAGAAATAGATTCCAAAAACCATGAAGATAATGTGGTAAATGTAGCTTAATTCATATTCTCCGAGGCACGCTTGGCAGTAGAACAGCAATCCAAGCGCTAAATTGATAGCGTAGAACCAGAAGGTATATTGCGGTGATTTCTCATAAAATTTTGATTGGCATCGCTCCCAGAAACCCTTCTTCTCAGGCGACATGTGCTTTAAGATCAGGTTTTTCAGGCTAACGTGCTGGATTTGATCAACAGAGTAGTTTTCTGGCAGCGGCATCTTGAGATCGCACAGGAGGTATTTCACCGCTTCCACGGCTTCCGAAGAAATTGCTCTTTGTAAAGGCGTGAGTCCGTAGGAATCGGTAGCGTTTAGGTTCAAACCAAGCCTCACAAAAAATTTAAGCAGAAATACGTTATTGCGGAAAGCGGCCCAGTGGACAACAGTGCACCCATTTGCGTCTCCAAGACTAAGGTTCGCTCCTTTTGCGATTAAATAAAATAAGCAAGCCAGGTGGTTTTGCCTTAAAGCGTAAAGAGCTGCGGTAAAGCGCGTTTCGTCTTGCTCGTCGATCTTTGCTCCACGATCCAAGAGTATTTTCATCATTTCTATATTCCCGAAGCTCGCTGCAGTCATGAGACACGTTTGCTTAGCTTTAGATTTGATGTTTACATCGATTTTGAAATGATCCAAAAGCAGAAGAGTGACATCGAAGTTATTGTATGAAATCGCATGGTGTATGATGTGATACCCGCTGGCGTCAATATAATCTTTCGGCATAATTTCCAGCGTTAAACAGCGGATCGCTGGCAAAAAATTGCCTTTGTAAGCCTCATTGCATACATCGAGAACTGCAGAGTCATTGGACTCACCACTGGAAGTAGGTCCTGTGTTGTTTTGCGGTTGCTGGCTTGCTTGGGGTTGTTGGGATCGGTCCTGAGCTTTGGATTCCTCTCGAATTTCGCTATTTGTCTCTTCTAAATTGTAATTTTGCAAATGAATCTCTTTCTTTTGCTTTGGCGCGCTTTGCTTTTCACTGGGGACATCATGGTCAAAGTTCGGCGGGTTGATGGCGCTGAGTTTTTGGCTTAATGTTTCAGAAGTGTCGCTTTTTGTAAAACTGAGGCGATCTATGTCGATTTCCTCCCTTCTCTCAACGTTGCTACTACTGTCGTTTGACATAACCTCAAAACTGCTGTTTGGTTGCTGAGCTAAAATTTCAGTGCCTTGACTGTCGTTTTCGTTTCCGCTCATTCCAGACCCTCAATCAAAATTTTTCTTTAAAATCTGAGTTATTTCCTTATCTTTTGTATCAATAAGCACAGCGAGATCTACAACTCAAAAGGTCTCTTTTAATTTCAAAGAGTAGGAAATTAGCATTTCCACCATACAATGGTGTGTTGTAGGTTAAAGGGTCTTCTCGGAAGGAAGAAAATGAAAGAATTATTAATACACTGTTTCAAAACACAAGAAAAAAAAAGAAAAAATTTGCAAAATTTAGTAAGCTAAACCGGATTCAGTACAAGTCTTCCATTCTTTACTAAAATTCTTCGTGACAATGGACTTTTGCTCAAAATCCGCAACGAATTATCTTCGTTGAAACTTACGTTAGGAGAAACCTTTCGATCATAATAAGAAATACTCAAATCACCTTTTTGCGCCATTTTGGCTCGGCCTCTCGCCAAATTAGAATGAACCATTCCATTGCTGTTTGAGCGAGAACTTTTCGCGAACTGCGGACCAGGTGGTCTCGCTTGCTCTCTGTTCTGCGTCGAAGTCGATGCTTGAAGCGTAGAGATTGGAGTGATGCTTTGCTTTCTCAACGATTGCTTATCAGAAAGCAACTCTGAGATGCTCTCATTATTATTCGAGGCTTTAATCGACAGCTCTCTTCCACGAGGAAACTGATGCGATACTTTCAGTTGCCAATGAGTGCTCGCATCACTGATACTCCTTGAGTCCCCTACAACAATGTCCGGCATTTTTCTACCGGAACCGAACCCTTCAGATAATCTTATCTGCCTGGAAGAGTCTTCCACAGTCGATGTATCCATTAGATGGTTACTATTCGAAAATTCCTTCGACGTGGAAGGATCTATCGGTCTCTCTGAGATTACGCTCTCTAGGAAAGTAATAACTCTAGGATCGCTGAGGTATCTCTCGAATAGCTTCGCCCTATGATGAATCTCATTCTTCCTTTCTGGGTCTAAAAACTCAACAGAAGAAATCAATATGTTTTGGTCATTCAACATCGTTTTCGTGCTCTCATTAACGCACTCTCGAAATATCTCTCTTAGCATCCTATGTTCGCTCTTCTGGTAATCACCGAGCGATTCGAAACTGCGATCAACGATCCTATCTTTCTGTTCCACAGTTTTCTGCAGCCTATCAACAGTTTCTTTCAGCACTTTAACTTCCTTCACTCTCTGCCTTAGAAACATACTAGCCGAATAAACTATCTTTTCCGTTAGCATTTTAACATCTTCTTCCTCTGTAATCCTTTTCCTCAAGATCTCGCTGACCGCATCCGCTAAGTACTTGAATTCTCGTGATTTCAAATGAGTTGCTGGTTCTGTTTGCTCAAGCGGAGACCTCGATCTCTTTGTCATACTACTAGGTAGAACAAGCTCATTACTTCCTTGATTCCTATCAGAAACCAGCAGTCTCGATCCCAACTTGTCCTTGCTGGAAGTTTCGATTGCGAGGCCTCGAACCCCTGCCTTTAAGGCGCTGCTGTCATATCCAATCAATATCGGAGAGGTGATTTGCGTGCTACTGCGATCTGTCGTTTGCGGATTATAATTTTCTGAGACCACTCTCAATGTTGGCGGGAGAGCCTTTTCTCCAGCTTCTTTCTTCGCCAGAGTTTCTCTCAACGAATCGCACATATTTTGTACAGTTTTCTTCTCCTCTTCGATTTTCTGGATAATCTCCTTTTCGGATTTCAATTCCTCTTTCAAATTGATAACCATCTGTCGCAATTTCTTATTATCTGCGTCAATTGCCTTGTTTATTTCGAGGACTTGCTGAATTTGATCTCTGAATGATACCATTTGCTGTTTTAAATAATGGTTTTCGCTCTCTTGGTACTCTTCAGAGGCTTTCTCAAGCTGACCTTGGTAGTGTTTCAGGTCGAGCGCGACGTCGCGAATAACCCCTTTGTAGGCGATAAGGAATTTGTTTTCTTGTTTATTCAAAATCTGCATCATTTTATTATCAAAGGACTCGATTGTGCCCTGGAGTTGTTTGCTGAGGCTCATGAGGAGTGGGTCTTCGGAAAAGACGGAGGATTCTTCAATTTTGATTTGAGAGTGCTTGAAAATCTTGCTGGGAGAGGAGAGAGTGAAATCACCGATGTGTCTTTTGGTGGGACTTTTTTGATTTCTTCCGCTGCGTGATCGAGTCGGACTGGAACCGGCTTCTAGCGGAAGCGCATCTGAGAAGCTCATTGATAATTTGCAATTGTAACTATTTACACCGGATTTGTGTCAATATAATTTATTGGTGGTTAATCGAAAACTACGCTTGTTGTGAGAATTGTTAACATTATTTGCTTCGAAGAAAGTATTCAACTAATGTGCTACTATCAACTATAGCTTCAAGACTCAATCAGTTGTGTAATCCGATGAATTTTAGAACGCATCATCAATGTATACGCTATTGATCAAATCATTTGAAATATAAGTACGCATTTTTAATTTTATGGTATTTTTCATTTCAAATTGTTCCCGAAATCGGCAAAATAGAATGTGTTATTTTGCTTCAGTTTCATGGGAGTTCTCATTTCTCTTTTTGTATTCGTTCGGAACAGTTTGGTTTGAATACCAGGTTTCCTCACTCCTGAATGAACAATAAAAAAATTTTTTTTTTTTACTTGTTATGAATTGAACCAGTCGAGAATGGGAACAGTTGATTCTTGCGCCTGAGATTATGAGTATGTGAAAAAAATGACGTAGAAGAGCATTATAAGGTTTTTGCTCCGATTAAAAGGGTTGTTTAAAAACAAAATTGAAATCCACGTTTGAGCATCTAATTCTAAACTCGCGCTTTGGTTAATTTTTCAATGCCAAAGTCAATTGCGAAAAGTCAAAAACAAAAAAACTCACTAAGCATACACCTAGCGATATTAACCCCTCTTAATAATAGGATAGTTACGAATTACGAACAGCCACTCCACGATAGTCAGATATATTGAATAACAAATCATAGATGAATTGTGATTTGCTCTTCTGTTTATTTGAGCATCAATACGCACTGCTTGAGGTAATTATCTCTGCACTGAATAGAGAGATCAGATAATTTCTCCTTTGGTATAAAGATTTTCGCACATTTTCTTCCTATAGCTGACAATATCAGATAAATTTTTTACTTTTGCCTCGAAAACTTGAATGATTCATGTCAAATTCAGCTAAATCAGAGTAATTTTTCAAACAGCCAGATTGATGTCAAAATTGCCCAACAAAAAGCATTAGTTTTTGGTTTTTTGCTGTTTTTGGGTTACTACAGCTATTAGAGACTCAACGGTATATAGAGCATTGATGAAATGCAAGAGGCAAATTGGTTTTTGAAATAAGAAATGATATATTGCTGAAGATTCAGATGATGAGAGTCCATCTCTCTCCCTCAAGGATTTACTTTGTGAGAGAGAGAGCTAAAGAAGTGATTCAGCTTTCGGTATCTCTATACGTTCTTGATATCGAAGTGAGTTTGCGCCTAAATATCCTTTTTAGATTGGCTGTTTGCTACAATGCCCTGATTTTACTTTTGATTAAAATTATTGGTTATTATTGGGATATCGAACTTTGATTTATTGGATTTAATTAGGTTTTGGGTATTTAAGCATAAACGCTTATCGATATTGATATAAATAAATTACTTATTGCGAAATTATTGAAAAAAAGGATTTGCAGAGACCTCATGCAAGCTACCGAGATAAATCAGCAACTGAACAGCAACCCAGGAGAAGAGAAGCAAACTGTCGTACAGTCGTCATCTAACGACAATGAGTTGATCAAGGAGGAAGTGGAATCAGAGTTATTCGAGTTGCTCGATCCATACTTTAAGGAAAGAGAATCGCTTACCATTCTCAACTTAGAAGCCAAAAACTTGGGTGATAAGGGAGCAATTGCACTCAGCAAGAACAGCACCTGGAAGAACCTGACCACTCTCAAGTTATATATGAACAATATCGGTGCAGAGGGAGCAAATGCCCTCAGTACGAACACTTCTTGGACGAAACTTACCGAAATTGACTTCAACTGCAACCGTCTCGGTGCAGAGGGAGCAAAGGCTCTCAGTACGAACACTACTTGGACGAACCTGATCACTCTTAACCTACAGAGCAACTATATCGGTGACGAGGGAGCAAAAGCTCTCGGTACGAACACTACTTGGACGAACCTGGCCACTCTCGAAGTATCCTGCAACTCTATCGGTGACGAGGGAGCAAAAGGCCTTAGTATGAACACCTCCTGGACGAAACTTACTACTCTCAATATAAACAGCAACTTTTTTGATGCAGAGGGGGCAATCGCACTCAGCAAAAATACCTCCTGGAAGAATCTGACCAGTCTTGAATTGGCGAATAACGAGATCGGTGACGAGGGAGTGATTGCAATTAACACAAACACTTCCTGGACGAACCTCAACTCTCTTGGATTAATTAATTGCAAGATTGGTGCTGAAGGAGCAATTGCACTCAGCAAGAACACCACTTGGACTAACCTCACCTCTCTCGCACTATCAGGCAACAAGATTGGTGGCGAGGCTATGATTGCAATCAGCAAGAACACTTTATGGAACCTCAGTTCTCTTGAAGTATCTAACTGCGAAATTGGTTCTGAGGGAGCAATTGCTATCGGCAAGAATACAACCTGGACGAACCTTACCACTCTTCGCATCACGCGAGCCAATATTGGTGATGAGGCAGCAATTGCAATCGGCAAAAACACCACTTGGACGAAACTTACTACTCTCGCTTTATCAGGGAACAAGATAGGTGCAGAGGGAGCAATTGCAATCGGCAAAAATACCACCTGGACGAACCTTATCATTCTCGAATTGCATGGAAATTATATCGGTGACGATGGAGCAATCGCAATCGGCAAAAACACCACCTGGACGAACCTCGAGTATCTTGATTTATCACATTGCGAGATTGGTGATAAGGGAGCAATTGCAATCGGCAATAATACCACCTGGGCGAACCTCATCAATCTTAACTTATCACGCAATAAAATCCGTGATGAAGGAGCAATCGCAATCGGCAAGAACATTGCTTGGGCGAATCTTGATACTCTTAACTTATACCGCAATAAAATCCGTGATGAAGGAGCAATCGCAATCGGCAAAAACACCTCCTGGAAAAAGCTTTGCTCTTTGAACTTACGGATCAACTATATCAGTGATAAGGGAGCAATTGCAATCAGCGAAAACACCACCTGGACGTTAGGTTCCCTCAATTTAACAGACAACGACATTTCCATGGAGGGAAGAGACGCGTTACTAACAAGATGGCCTGAAGGTTCAATTTGGGCTTGAGAAAGAATTGAATTATTATCTATATTCCACATTTCTCTATGCTTTCATCCACTTCACAATTTTAGAAGAGTAATTGTACAAATTTCTATGAATATAGACAGAGTTGCTTTGTAGAGATTTATAGAATAAATCAAAATATTAGAAATTCGGTCTGTTTAGGGCGCAACATTACTTAAGTTGACTGATGAAAGAAAAACAGATTTTAGCTGAAAGCAAATTCCCCGGCTTTATTAAAAGAGAGTAGTTTTTCAAGTCAAAAGATTATTATTCAATCAAGTATCAGCAATTAGATTAAAAAGACGGAGTTAACACAACCAGATGACTAACAAAATTGGTTCTCTAAGGAGGAAATCTTTCTTCTTGCAGAGAAAAGACAATGTTAATTTTCTATTTAGAATATAGGGAAAAAAACTTTCAGCTACAACTAGAAAGAACAAATAACCTGTTCCAAGAGCATCTATGTTGGAACTACGTTCACATGGAATGAAAGCTGCTGCAAAGCACCATAGCACGCAAACTGGAAATTTAACAACAGTGAAAGCTGAGCGAAGAGGTTTTGAGAGCCGGCAAGTGAAAAATGGGAAAGTTTGTTCAACTCAGGTACTAAG
>ENA-UOTZ01001750-UOTZ01001750.1-compost-metagenome-genome-assembly--contig:-NODE-1750-length-13600-cov-6.045626_pt1 | contig 13600 bp, 6 predicted proteins | sample MGYA00238144_ERZ746983 | MGnify/ENA primary metagenome ERZ746983 (study PRJEB28759, sample SAMN06268863) | compost metagenome | isolation source: single cell | place: USA: California, Emeryville, Joint...
TGCCTTAAATTTGAATTGAGGATGCGAATCAAAAGTTTCTATTCTAAATAAGTAAGACAAGATATAAATTATGCATAGTGTCCCTTCAAAAATCTTGAATTGCTTTCTTGATAGAAATATCAAACTTATATTTGCGGATTAGCGAGAGACTTTGGAGATTTTTTAGGAGAAAAGAAAATTGAAAATTTGCTGAACTCTTCTCGCTGGATCAATGATACGATCAATTTCTTTTAGGTTTTAGCTTCTTTGCATTTAATTAGCTTTGCGTTGTAGCAATCTATGAGGTGAGTTCCTCTAAATAACAGCAAATTTCCTTTGGCCGTAAACAAACAGCTCTTGTTTTAATATAATACAATAAGGCAAAAACTATGAATTTTTCATTCTTACAAAAAGCACAAAATGCTATAAGTTATTTTCAGACTTGGTACCTTTCCGTATCAATCTCAGTAAAAGCTCTCTCATCTCTGTTTATCAGTGTTTGGATGCACACCGTAGCATGCTACACCTGTAATTGAACATTTCTTTTGAGGCTGCTATCGACAATAATGGTAATTCAGTTTATATTCTATTCAGTCCAATTTTTTCCTTTGTACATTTAGGAGTCTTAAAGCAGTTTCGCTGCGAAAATGGGGTTCAAATATATGATTGAGAGAGGAAATTTGTGGATTTCATTGATTTTTTTATAGGACAGTATTTTCATCGGGAAATTGGCCCCGTGATGAAGCAAACCATTTGCTGCATGTATTTGTTCCAAAACGAATACTCTCTGGCGTGTGTCATTGGAGTGTCTAGAGGACAGTAAAGAGACAGTTTTCGTCAACCCCGCCAATAAATGCGGTAACAATTCTAAGTTATGGATTACTCAAAATTTCCTGTGATTTCATGAATTTAAAAGATTAAATTGCTTTGCTGATCTTGAATTTTAACATTTCAATAAGTCTTACGATTATGGAAATTGGTAATCGGATCGTCCTCATACTTGCTCTTATTGTCTGTGGGCTCGCTGCTCAAGAGCCTACGGGTATTGTTATGCTCTTTCGCCACGGTGCCAGAGGACCGAATGGCCCTAATGTTGATAACACATGGGGAAATATGTATGGAGAACTCACTCCTGTTGGAATGAGACAGCAATATTTGAGAGGAGCCTACCTTAGCAAGATCTACCCTAATCTCTTCTCCAAGTATGATCCAAACACAATCTACTTTCGCTCCACCTTAACCGAACATTGATGAGCGTTTACTCGATGCTTGATGATGGACTCTTCCAAGGCAAAGGACCCATATTTCCAGAGACGTACCCTTTAGAAAGAGCTTATCCTCTCTACCCGGCAAATTTTTCTGATACTGAGAAAGACGTCCTTCCCTTCAGATATCAACCAGTTTCAATTCACACACTTGAAGGAGAGAAAGATGAGCTTCTGCTGAGTTACTACACTACTTCATGTCCTATCACTACAAATTTGACTAAAAATCTAACCAACAGTCCTGGTTATGATGAAATCATGAAGAAATTCAACTCAACAATTGCAGAGTTGAGCAAAAAGTTAAACGTCCCAGCATCTTCACTTGAAGCATTGAAGGATCTTGGAGATACTCTCATCGTTAATTACTTTGAGGGCAAGCCTCTCCCTGGAGAAATTGACTTGAATTCTGGTCTTGGACGCAATTTGACTTTTCTCTTGAACTATATGGCCTACTATCTAAGTGCTGGAACTCCTCTCCAAAGGCAGCTCTTCTCAATGAACCCTCTCTATCAATTTAAGGAAGATCTCGAGCAGATTCTCAAGGGCTCTAAGACTGTTGTCCGACTCTACAGTGCTCACGATTCAACACTCGTGCCAGTCCTTGCCCCTATGGGAATCGCGTCGCATGAGTGCTTATATAAGAATTTTTTCGAAAATGGGAATTTCACTTCTTGCTATTTCCCCAAGTTCGCATCTGCTCTCAGGTTCGAAGCTTGGAAGAACGAAACTGATGAAAATTCAAGTGAGGTTAGAGTCTACTATGATGAAGTGGTGCAAAATATTTGCAAAAGCGAGAATGGTCACTGTAAGTGGGAAGCATTTAAAGATTTTATCCAAAATATCACACAAGGAAAAGGGATAGACTACTACAGAGAAACATGTGTTTCAGGTGCACAAGAAGTCGTTAGTAATCCACGTACAAAATTGAAAATTGCTTTGTATGTATCTTGTGGTCAGCAAACAAGATAAAATTTAATAACTCTTACACTAAACTCATTTTTATGGAGATAATAGCTCGATATTATAATGCGTTTCTAAAAGACAATGTTATCTGAGGGTTATTCAAAATGTGTGATAAGCTCGATTCTCAACGTTCTTCTTTCTTCGAATTGCGAAAACGATTCCGATTAAAAGGACTCCAGCGACCTCAAAGGCTGAACACCTACGCACACATTATATATTGATAGTATTTTAACTCTGGACGAATTGATCAAAGAACAATAAGGATAATAATTCCTAATATGATTCTTTGTTGAGAAGCAATTACAATGGAAGAACCTAAGAAATAAACACCTCTAATTTCTCTTCAATTTTTCTATCGCATTCAGGACATCTTGTTAGTTCGGCTTTCGCAGCACATTCCTTACATGCGATGTAATGCAAGCACGGTTTTAGTATAATACACCTTAGATTCTGGTTGCATAATTTGCACTGATAGCTATTAATGGAAACTTTTTTGAGATGTGTTATCGGATCTCGTTGTTTCTCTCGATATGATTCCAACCATATTTGTACTCTTCTTGCCAATGCCCTTCCCAGCATAAAACCGCTCCCCACGAGCACAAATGCGGCAAAGAACAACTTCAATTTTTTCAAACTGAGCGGATGCATTAGTAAGGTTTGAAGATTCGCTTTCGAAGAGAAAAAATACAATGGCCTCTCTATCGTTAGCGTGCCCTGAAGTCTATCATAAATTACTTCGCCGTAAGCTGTTAGGCTGCTCCCAACCACAATTCCAATTTCTTTTTCAGATACACCAACCTTAATCCCCTGGAAATTCGCAAAAATCTTCCTTGCTAGACGTAGCATTCCTTTAGCTGTCATTATTATTTTCAGGAGAATCTGCTCTGATTTTGATAATTGATATAATGTTCTCTTCTCACTGATATGCATAAGGACATCATCAAGTGCAGTGACTTCCATTGATCGACGCACAATGCACTGTTTCCCGTCTTTTTCTAATGTGAAACGCAAAGGAGCCGAAACTTTTTCTTGAGCTCGTATTGCCTTTGGATTAAGAGCTGTTCGACGGACACCGGAAGATGAATAGAGGTCGTCTTTAAAATTAATCAGGTAAACAGTTTTGACGTCAGGTTTGAGAGTGCTCTGAATAGGAAAGTCGCATTTAGCGACGCCTTCAACGAAATACTCCTTTTTGAATTGGTGAGGGAACACAGGATCCCTCTTCCAGTCTGAAAAAAACTTCTCGTCTTGAAGGCTCTTGAAAAGAGTTGATGGGCTAGCAGTGTTGGTGTCCAGAACCGCTTGGACTTGGTTATGGTAGCTGTTGATGTCGGCGCGCACTCGCTGAATCCAAAAGAGAGAGCCTAGGCTAGCTGTGCTCCAGAAAAAAATATCCATATCTCTTCACTGAGTTAGTTAATTTTAACTGAGTATTTAAATATCTTTAATTGTCGCAAGAAACATATTTGCAATGATACATAGCGTAACGTTGTGTGGATTGCTGAGTAGAATGAATAATGCTGCTTAATGGTGACCAGTTTGCTATTGATATTGAGGGAGAGGTTATTATATGTTCATATTCTAATGGACGAATAAAGTCTGTTTCAAATCAAATTAAAGCTAATTTTTTTTGACATACTGTTCTTCAATATTTGAATGTCCAGGATAGTTAGGCATCTTCAAGGAAGGAAGCTTAAAATATTGATTAGGAGATATATGAGACTGTTTTATGTGTAATGGTCGCATGTATGCGTGTATGCGTGACTAAACAATGCAAACATACTACTCACATAGAATGCGCTTAGTGCGAATTTCCTAATTTTGCTTATATTATTATGCTCTTATTAGGCATGTGGATTATAATTTGCATCGTACAAATCTATCGTTCGATCGATCCTCTCGAAACATTGAGGACAGATTTTCGTATCAGGCAGATGTGCACACTCCTTGCACAAGACGAAATGCAAGCAAGGCTTCAAAAACACATTTCGAGGAGCATCTCTGCATTTTTTACATTTAAAATCATCCACGTTCATTGCACGTATCCCTTTCAATGGGTCTGTTTTTCTGTAGCCTAAATACTCTCTTAACCGCTGATAAGGCTCTTTGAGCGCTCTAGTTAGCATAATTCCGCTCCCTACACACGCAAGGGTTGCAAAGAACAGCCCAAAATATTTCCAGCTCAATGGGCGTTGAAGTTTCTCCAACAACCTTGCCTTCGAAGAGAAAAAGTAAAGTGGATGATCGATTTTCAATGTATTTTGCAGTCTGTCATAAACCACCTCGCCACAAGTGGTCAAGACCCCACCGACTTTGATTCCAATCTCTTTCTCCGTAATTCCCACTCTAAATCCTCGAAATGTCGCTGTTTCGTTACTTACGTAATGAATTAAGGTCTCGACTGCCATGGCAAGGAACACCAGGATCTGCTCGAAGATAGACAAATCGAGTTTCGTTGTCTTTTCTGCAATTTTTTCCAATATATCATCTCCGCATTTCACTTGGAATGACCGGCGTACCAGGCAACTTTGCTTATCAGTGGGATCCACCAATGAAAAATATAAAGGAGCTGAGAATATGTTGTCTTTGTCCTCGAGCTGGGCTGGAAGGTTGCTAAATATATCGTTTGAATAGAGCTCATCAGTAAACCGAACCAAGTAAACGGCTTTAAGATTAGGGTTCAAGTAGCTGCGGACTGGGTCATCGCAATGGATGTTTCCTTCGATGCAGCAGAGTTTCTTAAATTCGTTGGGAAAGTCTGGGTCTGCGACCCATTTAGATAAATATCTTTCATCTTGGAGACGTTTGAGGAGCTTTGAAGGAGTGAATATTTCAGTCTCTTCGATTTTCTTAACTTTTTTCTTGTGTTTTCTGATGCTGTTGAGTAAGTAAACAAACCAAGTCAGAGAACCTGCGCTGAGTGAACCCCATATAGTAGCTTCCATGGATTAATCTTTAGAAGCTCGATATCTATTGTGATTTAAATTTAATTCATACTTAACTCTTCAATGAGAAGTATCTATTGTGAGAAATCAGAGTACTCGTAGTAATTATCATAAACAACTGTGATTTCATATTAAAGTCAGGCTTTGTCCTAAAAGAAAGGCCTAATGCAAGAATTTCAGTAATCGTGTGAGATTTAATCGAGTAACTCGTTTATTTAGGTGGTTAACAAAAAAAAGCGCAATAGCAATATAAAGTAGGATCATATGATAACTTCAGACGTAATGTATCATTAAATCAAATAAAAATCTTGATTCCTTAACTCTGAACGGGACTTAGGATCATTTAATAAGATTTAATACAGGGATTCTAAACTTGTTGTTAGTCTTTAGTATTAAATAACAAAATATTAACCTCTGAAAGGGACTCCCGGGTAAATTCTTTCACTTATTCACCCTCTTCTTAGAATATCATACAGGCACAGCCAATCTTTTTTATAGACTTTCGGTTTTCTGTGAAAATATCAATACTTTGAGGATCAATTTCATCTTTCTCGTTCGTAGACACGCTCTCAGATTGCGTTGACTCGCTGATAGTCCTTGCTTGGTGACTTGCTTGAAGAGGAGGTTTCTTAGTATCTTTGGATTGCTTAGGCTCATTCTTGATGCATTTTTCTGGTGCGTCCTCCGTTGATTTCAACCTTGCAGCGATTAAATCTCCTACGATATCACTAATCGCCTTCATTACGCTTGGTTTGACCTTTGCTGAGCATTCGATCCTTCTCATTCGGTACTGCTTCGCAATCTCAAATGCTTTTTCTTTGGTAGCGACGTTTGAGTCAATCAAATCGTTCTTGTTCCCAAGCAGAATTTTCTGGAAATTAGCTGCGTCTTTCCGCTCACAGACTTCTTTGATCAAAGGCTCAAGTTTTTCGAGCGTTTCAGGGTTTTTCATATCGTAGACGAAGATGGCTGCTTGACTGGAGGAAAATAGCGCGTTGGTCATGGGACGAAAGCGCTCTTGGCCGGAGGTATCATAGAAAATGATTCGGAATCTCCCTTGCTCGAGTTCACCAGAATATACTCCATTGTCGACGCCAATCGTTGGTTTGTAAGTTGCGGAATATTGATCGTCACAGATTTGTCTCATTAGAGCGGTTTTTCCGGTTTCACATTCTCCTAAAAGAATTATTTTGAAGTGAAACTCGTTTGTTTTAGAAGTAGCGCGTTTAAGTGGCATTTACAATTCCGTTGTGAATCAATATTTGAAATAAAAAGTTATTTTCGTTTTAATTTAAAACCCGCAAACAGGAATTGTTCCGAAATTGAGACGTTTGATTGATCTCTTGGTGATAGGAGTTTTTTATTTGTGAAATGATCTTCTTTGGGTTTCAGCGAAAAGAAAATGCTATCGAATGGGAAGCCTGCGAGGAAGAAAGAAGGTTTTTCATCAAATGCAAACGGAATTTCCTTCTCAGACTGCGAAAACAATTTCCAACATAATTAAACAGAACTTCTTCTGATCTTGTTGATTTTCAATTTTATTTAACGAAGCCCGAACGTTAAAGTTGAAAGTGAATAAAAACATGAGGAATAACAAGGACGCTGCCAACAGCAATGAAATCTGATTCTCCGAATTTAGGAGCATTGAAAGTGAAAATAACTACTTGCAATTCAAATTATTACATTAAACTGTTTGCTCTGTTACCGTTCCATTATTATTAATACTTCAAACTATATATATATCTGCAGGGCTATCGATTGCTCTATTATTAAAGAGAATACAAAATGGGAGCATTCACTCTTCTTCAAAATCGGCTGATTTTTACCTTAAATGTTACCCCAATTTCTTTATTGGCACGAAACATTGTTTTATATTTGATCAAAACAAATCATTTTGTAAAAATTTTTTGGACTTTCAACATCCAAAACCACTCACATATATTCATTGCATGTCAAATGAGCAATAATTACTGAACAAAAACGCTCATTTATATTCAATTTCACACATTAAATATCAAATATCCCCTTGAGTAATAATCGGCGACTTCGATCTCGAGTTTAGTCTTTTTGGAGGAACTTTTAAACCTTCTACGCATTTTTCATATCGGCTACGCAGCACATCCACATCCGTAATCTTCTCCATCAGTTTCTTTTCCGTCTGACCCAACTCAACGTTGTGCTTTTCTAGCAACTCCTTCATACTTTTCGTTTCTTCTGAAAGACTCGAATTCTGAATCACCAGTTCCTTCACCTTACTCTCAAGATTCATAATCTTTGCTTCGTAATTCGCTCTCTCAGCTTCAAACCTAACCGCTATCTCCTTCGCTTCTATTAAATTCCTCTTTAAAGCTTCAAATTTATCGACGAGATCATCGAATTCTCCATCTTTGGCCTCTTGCGCCTCCTTATTCTGATTATTTATTCGTTCAATCTCATTCAACAAGTCTTTAACTCTTCTCTGAAGTTCCTCGACCTGTGCAGTCAAATCTCTTATTGTTTCCTGGTCTTTCTCACGTTCTCGTTCCAAATTATTTCTATCGGTTTCTAACTGACTCACCTGTAGCGTAAGGGTCTCTATTCTTAATTTCATTTCAGTGTTTTCTCTCTGGAGTTCTTTATTCAAACTCATTTGGCTGTCAAGTTGTAAACGAGCCTCATTATTCTCTTTTTCCAATTCCTGAATGCGGATTTCCCGCTCTGATAGCTGACTCTCAAGCTCTATAACCTTCTTTCTGAGTTCCTCTATCTGATGATTCGCTTCAGCTATCTCATTGAGGTGATTGGCTTGAAGCTTCTCAATTTCCAATTTAATTTTCTCTTTTTCGTTCTCATGCTCTTCCATCTGCTTTGTTAGATTACTATCCAACTGCTCAGTATGCTCGCTCTGCAATTTAACGAGGTCTTCTTCATGTTGCTGTTCTAACTCGAGCTGCCGCTCCTGTAGAGCAGTAATTTGAGCGTCCTTTTGCTGGATCAGAGTTACTTGACGGTCAAGTTCAATGCAAATCATTACAAGCCGAAGGTCTACTTCCTCTTTCGAGGCCCTTAATTGATCTAAGGACTGGCTTATACGTGACTTTTCTTCTTCAAGTTCTTTGATTTTCTGCTGGTTTGAGTTCTTTTCTTGCTCGATTTTCAGCTTCAATAGTTCGGCTTCTTTCGTCGCTTGGAATTTCTCATCAGAAATTTTATCGATTTCCTCTGAGCTTTCCTTGAGCTTCTTTTCAGAGAGTGTCTTAGTCTGGATTTTTTGGTCTTCTGCCATCGCGAGTTTGGCTTTCAATTCTTCGATTTCTTCTTCCAGTTGTCTTATCTGGCTCGTTTGCCTGTCTATCTGTTCGTTTGCTGACTTTACTTTTCTTTCCATTTGCGAAGTTCGCACTTTTTGATCCGCAATTTCCTCCTCAAGTTTTTGTGTCTCTCTTTTATGCTCGTCAGTCAATTTCACGATCTCCGCTCGGGTGAACTTGTTCTTCTCGTCCTCAAGCTGCAGTTTCTGTTCGGTTAGCTCAATTAGTTTGCTGTTCTCGAGCTCGTCTAGTTTTTTCTGAATCACTTTAAGCTCTCCTGTCAAATTATGATTTTCGTTAGCGAGATCCACTATTTCCTGCTCTCTGCTGTTCAGCAGACTTTGGCACTTCTCAATCTGTCCAAGTAAATCTAATAATTTCGATTTTAACTCCTCTTGCCGCAATTGATGCTGTGCGATTTGATCTTTCAGCTTTTCTTTTTCATCGTTTTGCTCTCGTTCAGAGCTTCTTCTCGAAGGAGACGGCTCTTTCAGCTCACTATCATATTTAATTTTATATTTCTCAAGCTCCCATTTCAAACTGCGTTCATTGGAAGCAAGCGTCTTATTTTCCACCTCAAGTCTCTCGAATTTTTGCTGCAGCTCATTCAACTGGGCTGAGATGCTTCTGAGGTGACTTTGTTGAGTCTGAGTGAGCTGTTCAAGCGAGGCCTTTTCTCCTAACAAAGAATCCACAGTGTTCTCGAGCTGCTCGTTCTGTTGGTAAATAGTAGCTAATGCTGTTCCTAGTCTCTCCACTTCTATCATAAGCATAATCGCTCTGAGATCTTTATTTGCAAGGTCATCAGCTGGATTTCTCAACGCGCTTCTTTCATAAGTTCTGTCGGCTACTGGCGAAGGTGTGGAGGTATCTCGTTCTCGGGTTAGAGGTGAGCTCGACCGTTCTAGGGCGGTGGATCTGCCTTGGATAGCTGTAGTTTGTTCGTCCCAAGGACTCACGGAGTAATTTGGCATGCGGTTATCAGTGGGCGATAGTGTGCTCGAGCGCTCAGGAGTTCTTTGTGTTGGATCATAGGCATGAGAATAGGTTTCTGAACCGCGTGGGTCTCCGGTTTCCTTCTTTTTCTCGGACCGATGAACCGGTGCAAGGACTTCGGTTCCAAGGTACGTCCTTGGAACGTTTTCATCTTTGTCTTTTGGCGCAGCGGAGTACCTGCTCTGTTTTCTGGGATCAATAGGCCCTGTGCCTAGCTGTTCAGGTTCGGAAGCCCCTCCAGCAAGAGAATCCTCTTCGATGAACCTGCGCTGATCGAAATCTTCAGCGAATGGCTTTCTTGACTCTGGATAGCTTTGTTTGTAGGGGCTCGTTGGAGTTGAGTAGGGTTTTACTTCTTGATCATCAGGCAGGCCTGCCTGCTGTTTTGGATCAACATCTTGGATGTGCCCTCTAAAAGTCACAGAAACAGTTTGGTCTAGAGGACTTTGTCTTTGAGAGGCAAAGTTCATTTCATCCTCTTCTCGCCTTTGTTGTGAATAGTCATACATCATCTCATTCCTCTGTGGCAAATCTCTTGTTCTAGGTTCAAACGATCGGGCCTGACTTTCTGCCATCCTCTCAGAATCTGTGAATTTGCTGTCTTCTGGAAGTCTCGCAGGTACACTTTGAGTAAGCATCTCACTTATAGATGCTTTAAAACTGATTTTTCCAGGCTCCCTCTGAGCGTCGCTGGAAAGCGTTCTATCACGAGATCTCCATTCTCGATTTTCCATCGGAGCTGGTTGAGAGTCGCTCTCTCTTTGCCAGGATTGCTGAAACCTGGACTCTTCGGGTCTAGCTATTAAACCTCGAACTTTGTTTCTTGTACCTTCTGATCTCATCAGAGAGTCATCGCTTTTGCTTGGGTATGTTGTTTGATCCTTAGCTTGCTCAGACGATTCCTTTAAGGATAGCTGCAATGTGAATTCAAACTCGTCTCTTAGCTTTTTAATTTCAAACTCATGCTTCTTTTGCTGCTCATAATACTTCTCTTTCCAAGCTTCACTCTCTAGTCCTTTCTCAAAATTTTCCTTTTTCAAAGTTTGATTTTCTTGGAATAACTGAAAATTTAGTCCCTCCTGTTCCACAAACCCTGCCTTTAATAGCGCAGCCTGATCCGTCAGAGATTTTTTTCCAGCTAAAATAATATCCTCATGGCTAATAGTTGCTAGTCTCGGGTCTTGCACTGCAGAAAGCCCTTCGCTAGGGATAGGGATCTCTTCGACTATTGCTCTGGTCTCAAGCAACCTGTATTTGTTCTTCCAGCTCTCGGCTTCAGCCGCATTCTGAAATTCGCCTCTTCTCGCTTCATGCAGCTGCCTTCTAACGTCTTTCAAATCTCTCTCAAGTTGAATGATTCTCCGATCCTGATACTCGAGCAGCGAACCATACACATCATGCTCTGGTTTCCCCTCTCTTTGTGACTGAGTCTTTGAAGCCGATTTATAATGACTAATCTCATCTTTGAGGCGAGCAATGTCCGCGCGATATTTCTTTTCAAGCCCTTCATATTTCGATTTCCATCTCTCTAGTTCCACCATGCTCTGACTCGTTTTCATACGGTAATTTTTATGTTCATCCTGCAGCTGGTTGAGATAGGTCTCGAGATAGTCAACGCGCTCGCGGTAGTCAACGGCTTTTTTCTTTAACAACTCTGCTTCAGACGCAGTAGCGCTGCATTGAGCATCCTCATTCTGAATATTGACATCTTGGACTTGTTGGCTATACTCCTCTTCCTGCGACGCATAACGGGACTGCAAGCCATCAGCTTCTCTAATTAGGTCGTTAATGACGATGTGTAATCTTTCGATCTCTGTCATAAACATAACACAGCGTACCTCAGCTTCAAATCCTCTCGCCTGCAGTGTACGATAGCGTTGATCATGCTGAGCCCTATCAATAGCAAACTTATTCACAATTTCTTCGACTTTCTTAGTGAAGTCGACTCCTTCTGGAAGCACTTTCATGCTGTCCATCTCTAATTGGTGCGCTCTGCCCAACGCGGCGAGTTTGGCTTTCAGGAAATCTATCTCAGCTAACAAATTCTCGTTGTCTCTTCTAAGCTCCTCATTTTCATCTTCACATGCGCTTGCTCTCTTCAATTTCTCTGAATCTCCCGGTCTGCCCCCTTCAACATGGAGTTCTCCTTTCTCATATGAATGCCCGCTTCCATATCCCGTTAAATTACTTTTGTAGTCTTTGTACAGCACGTCAATCTGATTCTGCAGCCAATTTATTTTCTGTTTTAGCTCGGCTTCCGATTCTGATTTTTTCTGGGACACACGATTAAGCTCCTCAACAGCTTGATGATATTGCTCTTCATAGTAATTTCGTTCTTGAACCAACTGATCGATTTCATTGGAGTTCACGTTCTCAGCTTCAACTTTCGATGCACTCTCGTATTTACCTTTTGATTTTCCAAGCAATTCCAGCAGGTGAGAGTTTTCTTGCTGCAAATTCTCAATATTATCCCTTTGTTTTTGATTCTCATTAAGCAGTTGATCGCGTTGGTGGAGCACATTGTTGTAAAGTTGCTGGAGATTACCATGATTTTGCATGAAACTCGCGTGTTCTCGCTTAAGATCACCATATTCTCTAGTTTTCTGAGCCATCGCTCTCTCAAGATTGAAATAGTCCATCGGATTGATTGTTAATTCCAGCTCTTGACTCATTTCTTTCGGTCGACTAGGTCCTGTTTCCTCTTCTTCGTCCTCTTCCTTTTTTGATTGAATGTAATATAAACTACGATCCACTGGTAGTTCAGTCGGATGGAGTCGAAGGTTAGGAGGCTCAGTATCGAGGACTTTTAGCGGGTTATGGGTTGGTAAATGCTTCGCAAGGACATATTCTGACTTGCTCATTATTGTATGGTTGATATTCTGATCGTAAAGGCTGTTTTTTGAAATAACTCGTTGCATTTGCTAATTTCTTTTAGAAAGAGATATGTTAAGCGATTGGAAAACGCGAAGGACAATAAGAAAGGTGATTATTTCTCTTGGCGCGACAGAGCTATCAATTATCTCTCGCGGACTCAACGATCTTAAATAAATTTGATAATATCTTTATTCTGAATGTAAAAGCAAACCGAGCGATTCATTCGAGAAACTCATTTTATTAAATGCTTCATCAGCGTGGGATGCATATATACTTTTGAAATTCAACTCGAAACTCGGGATATACATTTAAAATCTTATTACAGTCAAAAAAAGAGACCTATTATTTACGAGAAAGATCAACTCCACCACTATTGAACAATAATAGCGAAGAGTCTCAACAATATACCGGCAGTGGATTTGAATAAATAAAAAAAATGTCATTAGTCAAATATAAATCTTGCAATCACAATTCGAGCTGAGTAGTATTCTTGAACTAGTCTTGAAGAACGGTATAGGTTCCCTCGCGCCTTTGATATGGAGAAATTGATCGCTTCTGATATGGAGAAACTGGCCGCTTGAATTCAATCGGTGGTTGTTTTTCATAAGGATTCTGGTAACGATAGTTCGCAAACCGATCGTCGACTGCTGGGTCTTTGAGACCATATCCTTTGTTTTGATTAGCAGCAGTGGATTGAATGAATGGGTTATGATATCTATTCGGGGATGGTGATCTCTTTCTTGTAAGGTCGTATGACGCGTTTAAAGCGGTCGTTTGAGGGGTATAAATGTCGCGCTTGGCTGCGAGATAAGTCGACTGAGACAGAACCGACTGATATTGAGTCCGAGGACACTCTTTTGGAACGTATAATGGAGGCTTCCTCTGTTGGACATTTGGCACAGGCAAAGAGTTCATAGCCTCTGTTTGAACCTGCAAGAGAGGTTTCTTCTGCTGGACATCTGGCACAGGCAAAGAAATCACTACATTGCCTTGGTTATCAGGTTTTGAGTCCAGAAAAGCAGACTGAGAAAGACTCGATTGAGACCGAGTATTCGAGTTCTCCTGCCTCAGTTGGAGTAGTGGTTTTCCACTGGTCATATTGTTTAGCTCAGCGCAGAAATTTTGATGGGTCTCCAGCACGCTCTGGTCATTTGGCGAGAAAATACGAGTGGAATGATCGTCATGTTCCGAAACCGGGCTTTTTTTGGCTTTTTCGTTTGTGTGCATTGGCGCTGCAGAGATACTAATCTCGCTGTTTTGCCTTTGTGTCAGCTCAAAAGAAAACTCG
>ENA-UOTZ01001751-UOTZ01001751.1-compost-metagenome-genome-assembly--contig:-NODE-1751-length-13597-cov-4.395710_pt1 | contig 13597 bp, 8 predicted proteins | sample MGYA00238144_ERZ746983 | MGnify/ENA primary metagenome ERZ746983 (study PRJEB28759, sample SAMN06268863) | compost metagenome | isolation source: single cell | place: USA: California, Emeryville, Joint...
AGAAGAAATACTTTAAGTCATTTTCTTTCGAGATTCGCTGAGAAAGCGAAACATGAGAGTTATGCAGAATTTGAGGTGTTTGGTAATTTAATTCTCGTGCGAAGTTTTCGGTGTTCATTCTTCTAAGAACCAATTTTGAATTTTTGGGAAATTTTTACCGATTTGCTCTAGAAAATCCCTTTTTTGGAAATATTGTTCATAATTAGAGAACTTTCTATCAGAATTTTTTTGAAAATTCTCTTCGATTTAGAACACTTTCCAAATAAATAATTCTAAGCTCGCTTGCGTTCTATTACATTCTGGATGGATATTTGACTATTGAAATTATCGTAGAATTCAGATATAATATCGAATTTACATGAATGAACCCTCGAATAGATTACTAATGATGAAAAGAAAGTGCCATTGGACATCCGACCGAGATAGTGGTTACAATAGCAGAGAAGTCTAACAGTGGCATGATGTTTCTCAAACCTTTTTTGATTGAGAGGTCTATCAATCAATTGAACTGAATTGAAATCTTTCCGTGAAACGCATGAAATTTAATCAGTTCATCTCGATGATCGAAGGATATATCGGTTCATTATGTATACAGATGCGTTTTCTCGTCTTTTCCAAAAAACTAGAGCGTTTTCTTGATAAGGTCCAATCAAATAGCATGTGAACTCACTTTTTTCTATTTAACTAATAGCTTAGAAGAGCAAAATATAGAGTAATTCTTTATTTCAATTAGGTATAGAATTGCCTCTGAATATAGAAAAGTAATATATATAAGTAAAGAATTCTTTACGTAGGAAGCTTCGCGTTATCTAAATCTTATGAGGCAGGTACCCAGCTCTGCTAAGTCCAAATATATCTGCGTCTAATAGCGGCTATTAATGATCTAATCACAGTTTGACCCATGTTAGAAAATAGGAATTGAATAAATCAGCAAGACTTTCCTAATGTGGAACGAAAAGAAGCAAATTCGCAACGCTCACTCGTCTGTTAGCAAGTTTGCAATAGATTTGACTAATGGATTCATGGAATCGAGACCTCGAGGGCAAATAATAAAGAGCTGGAAACGATCTTGAAAGATTTACCAATACCTAAACTCTAAACATTGAGGAGTGGGCTCTTGAGGGTCCAATGATCAGAAATGTAGCTAAATCTGCGTTATTTGTTGTGTTTTGGAGCGCTTTTATGATCTTCAATTATAGAAAGTCTGAGCAAATAGCAAATGATAAATATTTCTGTCAAATGGAGTTATTACATATGAAATACCTCCAAGTTTCTTTCGAATATAAGTAGGGAAAGGTATCTAACCTCAATGTTCTTGCTTCTCGAAAAGAAACTTATGGCTTTCCGTCTTAATTTCGTTTATGCTCTTCTCACGACAGCATAGTGATATCGAATACCCCCATACAATTCGTTAGTTGAGTGTTAAACGCATCATCATCAAAGGGGAGAATTGTATTGAGAATTTCTTGATATGAAAATCCAAAATTTATGTTTGTTTAAGAAGTTAAAGGAAGAACTTTTGCTCGAAAAAACAAGCCTGACAGCTCGTTTAGACAAAATTAAATCGAAAATTTCTTAAATCGCATAAAGCTGAGAACGATCGTTGTGGTCATTAGATGACGAAAAATGAGTGCTTTTGTTGCCGTTGTCGTGGTTGTTGTTGGTAGGTTACTACTCTATTATTTTCGTTCTCTTTCCATCACTAAGAATTACCACAACTCAGATACATCAATAAAAATGAAATTTTCACATATTCATTAACAATTCTAACGATCAAAAACAAGAACAATAACAAGCAATGAGTAATATGGATCGAAATTGCAATAACATTTTTATTGTGCTGATTTCTTTGATTTGACCTTTGATTCCTGGAGTTTAATAACAAAGCCCTTGAAATAATAATCTTCTTTCTTTTCTTATTTTCTCGATACTAAATGTTATTTTGAAAACATTTTATCGCCGTGCTTCTTTAATACAGGCGATGAACGAGAAATTCATTCCAATTTCTCAGTAAAACGACCACACAAAAAACTAGTCCCAATAAAAATTTTCAGAATAATCCTTTTCTTCGATTTTATTTACACGCGACTTACCAGCATTGATGGCTATGTAGTAAGCACATTGAATGAATGTTGCCAAGGTTAAGCGTGGGAATATTAATATGGAGATATGAATAACGAACGAATTAATTTAAATTAACTGGACACACCAATCAATTCTAAGGAAATATGTAACGCTGTCATTCTTTACTGAAACATTTGTTTTACTTTAAATGACATTAATTATATTATCTAATTTCATGCAGACTGCTTCCTCGCAGTCAAATACTCGTTTACTGTGAGATCGACCCACTCATAATAATCTGAGTCCTCTTCTCGAAGTAAACTCCATTTGTTTTCCTATTATTTGGCTTCTCTTAACGAAAGGACTAAGAAAAATGACTTACCGAATATGTGGCGCAGGCTCTGACCAAGCCTTCCAGCAAGTTCAGCGCACACTAGTCAAATAAATCATTTTATCCTTCAGTTTCAATGCTTTGAGAATTACTTTCTTTGCAATACATTTGTTGAGTTTCCTGCCTACAAACCCAATATTTGGGTTCAAATGGCAAACTGCCTTGAGCTTAAATTTGGACTCTGTAATTGGAACTATTTCGAAGAGCAACGTATTGACATTCAATGGTGCCAAGTTATTTGGCGAGGTGATATCAATCTCCATAATTTTCGCTTTATCAGGTGCCTGGAGATATTAATTGGTCATTGGGAAAATGAACTCGAGTATATACATGAGTAAACGGAATCCATAAGAGCAAGAGGCTGCCATCAGTATCAAGGCGGTTCACAGCTGTGATTAGCGCAAAGAGCTCCCTGTCAGGAATCATGAAAGGCATTTTCATTGTGAAATATGCCGCTTTAGAACCCTTTTCAATTTCTTCTAGGTCAACCGCGACTTTCACGATTGAGCACCACTCAGTTATCGCGTCCACATTGTGAAATAGCGAAAAAAATTTGCTTATTGATATAGGGAAAACTGCATCAAGTCGCACGAGCGAATCTTCATCGTCCTCAGCGCTGCTAAGCGAATAATTACTCCCATTATGAATCATTTGCCATGCCTAAAAATTCGATCATATGTCTCAACAGAAAAGTTGTTATCTACATAGCGAGCTTCGAAACCGACCAGAGTCTTCTTTATCTCTTGGGCAATAAGTTCTGCAAGCAGACCTCGTTGTCTTATCCTTTGCATTTTGTACAAAACGATGTTTCTTTCTTCGAATAAAAACTGAAATGGTCGAGATTCCATCTCCGCTAATTCTTTATATACATCAGATGCCTAATTTCCGCTAAGTATAGCTTTCGGAAGAAAATATCACCTTTTCATAGTCGCATCGCTCGAATAGGTAAACGAACTGGAACCAACGCGAGCTAAATTGTGCAAACGTTTGAGCTGGGCTCCTACAAAGGCAAAAATAAGCATTTTCCTCAAAAATTTTTAACAAACTAAGGCAAAGGAAAATCGCTAAAATTTCTGACAAGTACCCTGCCTGTGCGCCTGAGGGCGTCTTTTCTCCTGGATTCGACCCAAAATTTGTCGAAAATGAAGCCATTTCTAACGGCTCTTCTCCCGAAATCTTCAAAGGCTCCGGCCTATGATGCGGCGGGTGATTGGCATGAGCCTTTAAACTTGATGGTTTGTGAATCACGATATCTGTTGGATGGCAGTTGTGGATTTTCTCTGGATTTATCGGTTCTACTTTTTGCTCTTCCAGCCAGCTAGACTCACTAGAGCTGTCTTCTGATCTAGAATTCGAGTTTTCAGAATCGGTATGTTTAGATTTTCTCCTTTCGTATTTTCGATGGTCCAAGTCAAGTTGGAGTAGCAGTTGAGGGTCTTCCATTAAGATTTAAATTCTTGTTTCTTAAATTAAGATGTTAATTATTGAGTTTCAGTAGAGGTCAGGTGATGGGTGTATCTTTTCAATTCGAATCGCTACTGTAAATTTCAGTCCGTTTGTTATTTCTTTCGAGTTTGCATTAAAATACCGATCCAGCAATAATTAGGGAATAAAATACGGTATGTAGCACCAAAATATTTACTGTATGGTTACAGAACCCGAATTAGATGCTAAAAAAATGAAATGAAGAACTCTTCGAGGGTCAGTAAAGACATTCTATTTTTTTCAAGGATACTGCAATGGCCCTCTAAAGGGAACCCCAACTCATGGAAATGAGTTCGCGTTAAAATGGATTTGATGATATTTCCTTGTGAATTTATGGTGAATAAGCCTAGGGAAAATTCATGGGAATATTGCTTGGAATGTATAGCCACAAAGAGAATCGGAGCGTATAAAGAAAGAGGAGTGGAGTGCAGTTGATTGAATTATTTGAACAATAGAGGAATTCAAATTTCAGTGAGCTTTCGAATCAGAACATTAGAACTCAATGAATAATTTTTTCGTGGCTAGACATGCGTTCTAATTTGAGAGTCACTTGCTTCTAAAACAGTAAATTAGTTTCTGTTAGAATACAAGCGACATTAGAATGGGTCTCTCTTTCTCCGTCTAATTATTTTTTCTCGATTGCACTTCTCGGTTGCGGATACTCAACAGTCTGTTGAGAAATGATAGCAACTGACGCAGGTTTATATAAGAATGCATGAAAATTAATAGATTTTTTTGCGTGTTTTGTGAGATAGGCATTGAATGAAAACAACGCTGGGAGATTGGGAATTATCCATCGCAAAAACGGGATTTCTTCTGATTTCTTGAATGAATGAAAAATACTATAGGACTCAGTTGATATAATATAAATCAGCGCTAGTTCATTTCTGATTATCGGTCTACATCGCAAAGTGTCTTATGTTCTGATAGCAATATAACTTCTGAAACCTTCATCTCAGTGCCATCGAATTTTCTATAAGACAGCTCTAAAATTAATAAAGCAAGAGTTATTATTAGGAATCACAGCAGCTCAAGTGTGGAGTTAGCAACAAGACATATTTATCGTGATCGAGACCACAATTTGTAGAAAAATTTTCCTTAGAGCTATTCACTGTTGCATCATGGGAGAAGGAATTGTTGCATCATGGGAGAAGGTATTGTTGCATAATACTTCTTAAAATTGGAGATTCTCCATTAAATTGAAATTGTTGTTAATTTTTCCATACATTTTTTCTTATTCCCATAATATTTTGCACAATTGCCTTTTCCTTTTACTATTCACACATTATTGCTATTCTCATTGAAAATATGACCGGCCTGGTCCTTGCCAACAAGAAGGCGCCTTCATCATTGATTTGTTATTATAGTTTTCAAGTTCTCAAGTTTGTAAGAAATCATTTTGAAAAACAACTTTTCTCTAAAGCCTCAAAACATTAATTGATCTTCAACCTTCCAGCAGACCTGATAATTAGAGAGAAGACAGCCCGAAATAATTTTAGCAATAAAACTAATTATGTCCGTTAAGATATTTGTCTTGACTCTGCAATAATAATCAATAAAAGCAATAAATCAAAATCCAGGTTCCTTTGCACACACATCACATCGGCTGTTTGCTTGCCAATGCTATCTGTTCATACTCAACTTCAACTAGCGAATTTCATCAAAGCAGTCGCTGACTTAGAAACGTGCGTTGAGGTCACTCGCCAGGTCCTTGCAGAGAAAAAAGGTTTCGAGCCACACGCAGCTTTCCAGCATTTGGATATCAATCAACGCCACTACCTCTCTGTTAATGACCTTCTATCATTCTTGAACGAACTTGACGTATACCCTTCCGAAGAAGAGGTTAGAAATCTTATTACCTTTAATAAATCAAGCAAAGACCTCAAATTGACATATAATGATTTTGAAAATATGATTCTTCCAGCAACTAACTCAAACCTGTACCAATTGGCCTTAGCTCGCAAAGTTAACAATAATAAAGGTCTCTCGTATACATCAGCATGGGCATTAGCAAGAGTATTAGATAAGGAAATTAGCGGAATGCGCAAAATCGAAGAGCTTCGCATGGGATTACTTAAAGCAAGAGACTGGGATGTGAAAGAAGCCTTTGAATTTGTTGATTTTAAAAGAAACGGCTTTCTCACAGCTTTTAGCGTCCTGGAGTTCTTGAAAAGCAGGCAAGTTATCGCCAGCTATGACGACGCGCTGTCCTTTATGAGAAGAGCAGACAGAGATCAGGACGGAAAGGTCAGCTTCCGAGAGTTTGCTCAGCTGCTCGAACCAACATTCCAAACGGAATTCACTGGAAAAAGCAATTCAAAAGCTCAGCGAAAAACGAGGACTTAACTTCCAGATGAAGAAAGGCCTAAAGAGTATTGAAGGAGACGGCAAGGTAACCCACGTCGAGCTTTCTGATGGAACCAAATTGCCAGCTGATCTGGTGATTCTCGGAACTGGTGTCCGACCTAACACCGATTTCGCCCAAAAAGCTCTTAAAACTGAAAGAGATGGCGGACTTACCACCGACGCCTACCTCAAGACCTCACATAACGATATCTATGCCGCTGGTGATATCGCAGCATTCCCATACTGGTACCTTGGAGACAGAGTCCGTGTCGAGCATTACAATGAAGCAATGAAACAAGGCAGCATTGCCGCTTTCAATATGCTTGATAAGAAGGTTCCTGTGGACAATGTCCCATTCTTCTGGACTAGAATCTGGGATTTCAGTATCCATTATATCGGATATGCCAGAGACTACGATGAAATGTGGGTTGATGGAGACCTCAGCAACACCGATGAAATGAAATTCGTCGCGTACTACGCAAAGAATGACAAGATCCAAGCTGTTGCTGCCACTGGAGCTGGACCTGTTGCGATGGTTTTCGATGCTGCCATGACCTTGAATGTCTTGCCAAAGGCGTCTGAGATTAAGAGCGGCAAAGTTACCCTCGAAGATATCAAGAAGCGCATCCGTGAGAAGAAAGGAGGCCTCGCATGCAAGAAGAAGGACTGCTGCCAAAAGAAATAAATGAAAAAGCATGCGTGAACTTTGATTGAATTCATTCCCTATTGCATACTTTCATATTAAATAATAATTTGGAATCAAAATGAGTATTTACCAGCGACCCCATGAATTTGAAAAAGTATAAAACCTAACTTCATTATCTGGCCAAGCTTAGCTTTCATTCCCAGGATAGCTAATCATAGTAATGCAGACTGCGCAACGCTAAAGATACCTGAGCTAACCAATGATATGTAGACTTTAGGACAAAATACATTCATTCGCTATTAAAACTAAATTAAAAATGTAAGAAATATGTATAGCAAAGAATGATTGAAAGGTTAATGCCTAAGCTTAAACATATATTCTTCATTCAATCGAATGGGGGTTGCTCAATGGGACAGGTTGTGAAAATAATTTAAGAATGCTATCGAAATTTAATAAACTATTCAGAGATAATTACGACTTTCTCAGCTGTTGTTCTAACAATATTTACAAAACTTGCCATTTTTCATCCTTTTTGTGTTGCAGCAAACCATACACACTTTTCTTGTGACTTTGATCAATGCTATCTTGCTGCATCTTTTGCAAGGACGATCTGAATAAAAAAATTCAGCAAAAAATAGCCAAGTATCATAATTTTACTCTTCAATTTATTCCAACCGCTTCCGAAGCAGCGAATGCAGACTCCTGCTCTCACACAACATAACTTACACACTCTGCCATTTTTAAACTTGTATCCGCTTCCTTTGCACTTCAAACAATTGAGGTCTCCTGTAAACTTAACCACAGCTATTTCAAAACTATTAGTACAAGCGAAACATCTTATATTTACTGGTTACGGTGGTGAGAGGACCGCTCTTCTGAGGTATAATCTTCAATAATTAGATTAATTAAAATGAAAATTGATAAGTTTTACCGTCATTTGAGTTGGATAAACTTGAGTTGGAGTCACAATTGTTTGGGTTGTCGGGATAGTAATCGCAGTTTGCGGTATGAAGGTCGTTACCTTAACAGGCATAATCGTAGTTTGTGTCGGATAGATCGTAGTTGGAGCTTGATAAGTCATTGTTTGTGTCTTATAAACAGGGGTTGGAGTTTGATAAACATTCGTTTGAACTGGATATGGTTTTGGTTGTGTTGGAAAGGTCGTTGTTGGATTTGGTTGCTGTTGATAAGGCTGGTTCATTGGGATATAGCCTTGGGGCGTGGGAGTATAAGTCTGTTGTGTCGTCGGATAAGTTTGAGTTGGTATGGTCTGAGTGAAAGTCGGTTGAACGGTTGTTTTTGGAAATGTTTGAGGAGTTGGTGAGAAGGTCTGATTTGACGTTGGGAAAGATTGCGTTGGAAAAGGTTGTGTTGTTTGAGGAATTTGAGTTGCAGTGGGCTTTGGGAATTGTGTCATTGGAGTCTGTTGGTTGGTGGTTTGCTTTGCGCCTTGATAATCTTTGAAAGCTGTTAATAAAAGGCTGATAAGGAGTGTGGGATTAGGATTCTTTACTTGGATAGCCTGTGTTCATGTTCTAGAGGTTGTGAGAGCTCAACTATTGAAGATTTGGGATTTTTATTGAAATTAGCTTTTTGAAAAATGCAGATCATGAGGAAAAAATTACGAGGTCAAATTATCGTTTCATCGCGTATTCCTGAATCGATAAAAATTCTGCAAAATTTTTATTGAAGCGATTACTTGAAAAGATCTTGAGCCGAATAACTCCTGCGAGAATTCAAAATGAGGCAGAGGAAAATGATGAGCTTTCTCCCATGCGATCTGCTCTGAACTATTTTTCTATTGGTGCTTGGCATTTCCCGACAGATTTTCTTCATTTGCATTGATTTTGCGGCACATATAATCCCTTAGTATATCATTTCTCCTTAAATCCGTTACCAGCTACTTTCGTGGTCAAAAGTCTGAGGGTAAATTAAACGAACGTAAAAAACCAAGAAAATACACACTTACCCAGGACCATCAGAGATTTGCAAAAGCTCTTCAATACTCCTCGCCGACAGGACATATTTTCGTCCGGAAGTGCATTTCGTTATCTTGCATCAAATGAAGAATCTCTTTAATAAGACAAAAAGCAGGTATCTAACTCGATATGATGGTGTTTTCACTTTTAAATATGACAAAACCTCTCGAGTAGATAAAGAATTAGGGATAGTCTCTTCCACTTTATCCGCGAGAGTCTTTTTAAGTGCTCAACCACTAGATGCAGGATTCTCGTTACCCCAAAAATTTAGAAATACAATATGCGAAGACCTCTCGAAATTCCAAGATTAGTTCAATCTTCAGCAACAAGCTTTTGCTGTTTTCATAATAATGCAGATCCCGTAACGTAAGTCTTAAAAAATATTATTATGCATTCTCAGGATTACTTAATTTCAAAATATGAACAATAAAGTCCCCACCAGACGCCTTGAAGCAACCATAGCAAAAGAACGACTCATTCCAAAAGATCAACAAAGCTATTCTCCTTCAACTCATAAAAAATTTAGTTCTCCCTCCTTACTTCAAGTTCCTCCTCAAGAATTGATTGGTAACATACAAAATCTCTTACCTCTTAGCTCAAATCTTACAGATCATCCTGACACCGATGCCACATATTCTAAGATCTTCACACAAAAGAAGCTACAGCAGTCCTCTCTTCCGTCTTCCCCGAAAAATTCATTAATTAAACATAATGCTCCGACTAAAAGCATTCCAAAAATCCTCGTTGCCTCTAGCCTTGAACAAGACACGTTGATACTACCAAAGAACAACCCATCTTCTACCAAAAATGTATCATTGAACTCAAGTCTATTGAGAATAGATGACAAATTACCCATTGAAAACACCCATGAAAGATCATCACTTAAGCTCCCTGTCCTGCCCAAAACAGGAGTTAGTAGCTCGAAGCCAGAACTACCTAAAGTATTAAAAAATTCAATGAGCAGCATGCCTTCGAGTCAGTCTAATTTGAAGGCAGAATACAATAAGAATAAATTATCATTACATCTTTCAGATAATTCTTCATTGTCTGCCATCTTGCAAAACTCTCGGTCTCTCGCCTCGAATAAAACACTTAGCAACACGTCAATTACAAGCAAGACGAGAGGTTTAAAGTCAGTTATGGCTCTAAATAGTAGCCTACATATGCGTCCAGAGTGTATTCCGAATAATTTGGAGAAAATAAAATACGAAGTACTGAGAGAGTTCAGACCTCATAGAGGTGGTCAGAAGGGGCCGTCGGTCGATCTGGAGAATAATTTTGAAAATAATCATCATTTAGATCAGATTTTGAAGCAAAGGAATGACGTGGTGAATCAATTCATGGAAAAATTCAAAACGAATCAAGTGAGTCTGATTGATTCGCTGCCGAAGAAACCGAAAGTAAGAATGCCGATAAAGAAAAAGCAGCAAAAAGCTAACTTTCAGCCGAACTTCTCGAATTATTCAGAATTTAATGATTGGACGCGAGCTTTGTGTAAAGAAAATCAAGCAAAACAAGCGAGAGCAAAAAAGGGATTGGACAAGTTTAGTTTTGAGTGAGAAAATGTCTTTGAAATGCTGCAGGGGCAAGTGTTCTCTAGCAAGACCACTCGAAGTTATTGCATTGAATAAAGCAATACTCAAATATCTATTTTTTTATATAATGATTATGTCAATTAGTGTTTTATGTATTCTGTTTCAATTTTTTTGGTAATCAGTGCTCAAATTCGCGTAACCTTCTTCTGTATTAATTATAACCAAATGAATAGAATAATTAATACATGCATTCTTGGACGCATACAGATAGAAGTTACTTGCTCTGTTATTACTTGGATTGATTATGACAAATAGATAACAGATTTATAATCAATTTTATTTCAAAAAGTTATCAAACTTTTTAGATGTAGTTGTAATGTTGAGAGGTGTACAAATTTCAAACATTTGAGAGAAACTTGCTTTCTGGAACGTATTGGTATATGTCTAACATGATAACATAAAATAGAGGTTGCCTGATGCGGTATCTTTGATATTATTTCTCACAATCATAGGTAATTTGAGTTAATTCGAATTAATTGGAATTAATTGAAAGAAATTTAAAGAAATTCGAATAAATTAATTAATGTGTGTATAACGAATGTCGTCTTTTGCTTGAAGCTACTATCATTAGTTAATCTCCTAACTAAAGACCTTACCATTTCATTTATCAATTGACTGAATGGGAGGAAAAGACATAATTTACTGTGGTACTTACTACTGTTTGAGAAATATACTACTTGAGCTGCCTTCTTTCATTAATAGTTGAGGTAAGTACTAAGTGGACTAAGTTCTACTATTAAATATATAATTCCTTTGACTTAGTATCTGTCTCAATATTAGTATTTACAATAGTGTTAGGTACACTACTTATTATAATGTAAGTTCCTCTACGCGAACAGATGCAGTGTCTATCAATATAACCCTACAATGATATCCACTCATATCTGACTTCCTTCAACTGCTTTCGCTACCACTCCGTTTAAAAATCTGACTCAATCAATTTATTGCAGACTTCAGATTTCAAAAAAAGAAGATAGGCAGCATCTTCATTATAGAATCACAACAATAGCAACCACTCGCACAGCGGACGAAAATCTATTTTATTGTTAAAAACGATAAACATTGCATTAAAACAGCCAAACAATCCTAATTTGCGGTAAACTTGACCGACTCTTCATCAGTATCTGGAATTTCAGCCTCATCAATTTCCGCAATTAGCTCTTTTTGATCTTCTATCTCAGATTTTGCATCTTCCTTATTTAAAACTGTCACCTCTTCTTTCTTACTCGGCGACAGAGACTTCCTTTCTTTCAATTGCTGGTCTTTTGAAGGACTCTGAGGTTGCAACCGAGGACCTGGGCTTTTCTCTTCTTCTTCGATAAGCTTAGACTCACTTGCTCTCTCAATGATCTTTATTTGAGTTTTCTCACCCGATTTACTTTCAAACTCCATCCCTTTGGCGTTTTTCGCAGGACTACATCCTCTTGTAAACTCTCTAAGACTTAATTTTCCATCGTTATCTGCGTCAATTTTGTTAATAATATTATTGAGATCTTTTTCTGTTGGGAAAAAGCCGTGATACGTCAGTATCTCCCTCAGCTCCTCTATATCAATATAACCTTGCTCTTTTATATCAATAGCTCTGAACGCGTCTTCAAGGCTAAATCTCTTTGAAATCCGCGTTCTTAAATCCTCCATTTGAGATTCAACCTGTGTGAACCTTCGAATAAAACTCACGAAGAGCGAATGAGTCAGATCTCCTATTTCGATCGTCGAGTCATTTTCTCTGAAGATTATCGCATGTTCTTTATTCGAGGGAACAATAAAGTGTTCGTAATCCTTCAAACTGATTAAGCCATCGCCATCATTATCGAATCTGGCAAAAACAGCTGCTGCTTCCGTCTGTGTCCAAAAGACACCGAATTTCCGGAATTGGTTCACGAATCGCTCGCAATTTGTAGTATTCTGCCCGGCCTCGTTGATGTATTTGCGGAAAGAGGCTACCAGCGAAAAATCTCTTCGGACAACGAGCTCGCTTTTGAGTTTCTGTAGCTCTCGTTCGTATGTAATCACTTCCTTTAGAGCTCTCGTTAAATAATCCTCTTCGTGTCCTTTAATAGGAGATTTACCACTCAGGACTCTTGCACTTGATAAACGACCGGGACTCCTTTGCCTTCGTGGAGATAGTACGTGATCAGCTGGTGAGCGCTTTCTGGTGCTGCTTTCTTCCAGTGCGGCTTCTTTTCGGGGAGTTGCTGCTATATCTTGCCATCTTGAGGTACTTGGCATCCCTTCAATTGGTCTCTCTTCAGTGTTTTTGTGACTAGCTGATTCTGAATATTTAGGAGGACTTCGTCCTAGAGTCGCGCGATAGCCTGTATAATCATATTCACTTTCGCCATCTTCGCTTTTCTTTTTCGGGCTGAGCGGTTCTTTGACGGCTTTTTCCTCTGGCCTTTCGAATTGGAGCCTTCTTGAGATTTGACTTCTTCTATTCTCTGGAACTACCTGTGAGATAGTGTGCTGCACCCCAGGAAAATCATAATGTTGAACCTCCTTCTCATAATAATTGCTAAAAGTCCCATTGTCTTTGTCTACATAGTAGCTTTCTTTAACCTCAGAATATCTATCTTGAGACCTTCTCGGCGAATATCTATCTTCAGACCTTCTCGGTGAATATTGATCTTCTGACCTCCTCGGTGAATCTTGCCGTTGCGTCCTTCGCGGTGAATCGCGAGAACTTCTTCTCGACGGACTCCCACCCCTCTGAGATTCTCTCTGAAATTGAGTCAGAGGAGGGCCGAAAATTGGTTTCTGCGAAAGCGATAGATTACGACTCGCCTCTCTACTGAAGCTTCCAGCTCTTGCATGGATAACCTGAGGCTCTTTGCTTCTCCTTGGATCATTTTTTATTGGTATCATTTGAAGATTTTGCTCTTTTTTAACGAGATACTTTTCGACATAATCGCGGTAATCCTTCTCAGTCAAAATTGCCTTTGGAGCGAAATAACCTTGCTTGAAAATATCTTTCTTCCAAAAATCTGGATGGGAAGTCCTAATTGGACTCTTTGAGGGAATGTTCTTTGTTGGAGATGAGCTGGATGGATTTGATTTTGGTGATGCGATGTAGGTATATGTCGGCTTTTTTCTT
>ENA-UOTZ01001752-UOTZ01001752.1-compost-metagenome-genome-assembly--contig:-NODE-1752-length-13595-cov-32.952138_pt1 | contig 13595 bp, 16 predicted proteins | sample MGYA00238144_ERZ746983 | MGnify/ENA primary metagenome ERZ746983 (study PRJEB28759, sample SAMN06268863) | compost metagenome | isolation source: single cell | place: USA: California, Emeryville, Joint...
TTTGGGAATAGTGTATACTCGCATTGAATTTTGGACGCACGATGGCAAGACTTCCTTCCTCATAGCAAAATAATAAAAATGCTGTCTGAAAAAGAGCTATTGGACGCGAATATCGACGTGAAAGTCCTCATACGGAATTATGCAGACATTTTTGACGAAATTACTGACAATATAATACATCAGTTCTCTCAAAGAAAATGCATCGAACTTCAGATATCTAACACGATCGCCTATAACGCATTTCAGTTGCTCCTGACAATTGTTGAATCGAAACAACTCAATAGTGCTTATTGGGAGCTCGTCAGTGAACTCAAAATCGAGCCTTTAGATTTGAACTTTTACTCGTACTTGTTGACTCTCAGTTGTAAAGCGAGCTTGGCAGAAGACGAAATTCATCATAAAATAATTATTCAACCAACTGCAAAGATGATTCAGAGAAAAGAGAGTCTTATTTCAAAAGGAAGTGCTCCACAGTACGAGTTTGAAGCTGATTTAATTGTTGACCCAAAATACAATAACGAGCAAACATCACTCCGGTTTTTGGAAAGATTTGATCAGGTGCAACCTAATTTTCTGTAGATGCAGATTTCTGACTGATTTTTTTTTGTAGATAACGAGTGAGATCATAAACAAGTCGTTAGAATGCAAGCATTTTGAAATGATAACGGAAGCTTTTATTATCTTCTTGGAAGGAATTACAAGGGTAAAAGTATAGATTCTAAGCGATGCTCACACTTTTTCAGCCTGATAACTCCAAGCTCTTCATGACTACTTTCTCTTCGAAGAAGAAAATAGAACTTTATGGCATCATAAGTAAACGATTCTTTTTTCTTGATTGTGAATGCTAATAATATACTCTACTAACAATGACAGAAACCCTGCTTAATACAATCACCTCTGCTAAGCAATACAAACGTATTTTACGCATAATGTTTATCAACATGCAAAAGAAAACCTTAACTGGCTCTACAACTAAGGATGAAATCTCAGATTTATGGTCTTCTATTGAAGAGATAGCAAAAATTAAGACTGAGTGTACATGCTATCTAATTGCAATTCAAGTTGAAAGCTTATCTGCGATAATTGAAGAAAGCGCTGAACCTCTCACCAGCGGTAGTCTGTTTACGGTGAACGAGATGTTTGAGAGAGTTATTCGACAGTTTGTAGAAATAGCAAATTTAATCCAAAGCAAGCAACTTGATGCACGAAGCAAGAAATTTGATGTGATAGACACTGTATTAGAATTTCTCAACGGATGCCAGCCTGCTATCGTCTTGAAATATAAAGACTACTTCACACAACTTATCGATACACTATTTAGTTCGTCTGTGATGCTGTACAAATTCATGCAAACCGAAAACTATGTGGTTCAACTTTTTCAGAAGTGCTTCACTCCTGAGAAAAAAATAATCATTCTACATTTAATGGAGCGCCTTTTTAACAGAATACAGTTCAATGAAGACGATGATAATTTTGACGCAGAGCTTCGGAAGAGGGTGTTTCATTGCTTAAGAAAATACACGGAGTCATTTAAACAGAGCTCGGAGAACACTGACGCCAAGTTTATCCGAAAAGTGTTTTCGTTTGTTGTTCGATTCTATATCACCTTGATTGAAGAAGGAAAGATCGTAAACTTTGAAGACTTCTTTGAAGCTACCTGCCAATTCTACCACCAAGAATCCATTTTTCAAGCTAAAGTATATTCTCCAATAGTTATTTAAGATATACTCATAACCCTCACAAATTTTTAGAGAAGCAATGATTCGCAGATGATTCTCCTTGTCTTTGTGGAGTACTATGAGAGTCTCCTTGAAGTCGCAATGTCTGAAAAGTATATTTGGAAAAACCTCGATAAAAAACTCTATAACTTCTAATATATAGTATCACTTGTATGACCATTGCAAAGGAGATGTTAAAGCTTACTTCAAGCATATTGCTCATCAGTCCACGATTGCATGCGATTTTATTAGAACTTGGTTGCTATGGCAAATTATACAACATTTTGTCATCAGTGCGAAACGAATTCCAGAATGAAGATATTTTTGAGATTTCAAACATTTTGTTCAACTTGGCAACAAGAGGACACTATCATTATCTAGTGGAGAAGCAGGTGTTCCCCGACACCACTCAAAAATTAGAGGGACAAGTAGAAAAGGTCAACTGCGAGGACCACAAGCCACTCTGGAAGTATATACCAATCAAAGAGCACTTTTTTGTTTCGATGCTGCTGAAATCGTGGTTTGAATGGAATGTGAGCAGAAAAATCAAAGAGTTTTATCTTCAAATTCTTGAAAGCATGCTCGAGCGATCATTATCTAACGCAGGGATTTGTTCTCAGGTATTTCTTTTTGCAATCTAAGAGTTTAACCTTGAATTTATCAGAGCGAAGTGATTGAAAGGCTCATTTTGTATATGAAAATAGAACTGGATCCTGAAAACAAGAAACTCCTTAAACACCTCGTCTTTTGTGTGCTACGAGTCGGAGTCAATGTGTCTCAAATGAAAGCGTTTATTCGCTGCATTCGCTATAGTTATTGGGATTATCATCAGAATTATCTCAAGAACTTGGTGTCAGAGTTCGCTCGAAGTGACTTGATTGAAAAGTTAGCGGACGTTGGAAACTATTTCCAAACAGTAATCTATGCCCTTAAAATATTAAGAGAAGTCCTCATCTAGTAATTATCAGCTTATTGGTTGCCCAAATTTAATCTTTCTATGATAACATAGCTCTGAAGATAATGAAAACTTTATCAACTTCAACGGAGATAACTCTGGAATCATCATTTCGAATCTCAATCAATCTTTGAAATCTAACTTAACCTTCTTGATTTCCTTCCGAATCGAAAACTTCATCTCCAGTGATCGCAAAAATATCATCAGCAATTATAAGATCCTGCAGCAAAAGGTCACAAATGAAACCCAAGAACAATTCAAAACCAGCTTTATGGCCAATATGGAACCTATAACTGAGATTAACCAGAATTATTTCGAGCAAATCAAGAATACAAGCAACAATAAGTCGAACCCTAACGTTCCCATTTCTCCCGCTGATAACAATGAGATGTACTATCCAAGAATATTTAGCATTGCTACCAGTAATGCGACGCTGGAACTCCTAGTTGGCATCCACAATAGAAAACGCCGACTCATCCTCGAAGTATTTATTATTAACTTGGTTGAGGTTTGCAAGCTTTGTAAATAATTAGGCCAAGAAAAAGAAAGACGGTTCAGTCACAAAAGAATATAAAGAATACTATGAATTTTCTCCTCAAGAGAACGAATGGTGTACAATCTTCTTAACTTTTTCGGCTAAAAATGGAGTAATAATTTTATCACTCTTTGATACTCATTCAGGAATGCACTTATTAGTTCCAAATGTATTCAGTGAATAACAATAACAATGGCTTTGAAGACACAATCCGTCGGATACCTAAAATAGAGGGTGGTCAAGTGAGCCAAATTATCGACCAGTTTGCGAGCGTGCAAGACTTTAGCATTGGAACTTCTCCTCCAAAGTTCGTTGCGAAGATCGGAGCACAAGGCAATGAAGAAGAAAAAACAATGGCTGTGGAGAGCAGTTTTTGCGGGCAAATCAAGAAGTTTTATTTGCTAAAAAAGGATCTCTCGGAGCCTGAAATGGAACACATCGCTCAGAAGATGAAAGCTCGAAGTGAGAATATTGATGCAAATAAGGGTTCTCCAATTGTGCTAGCAAAGCCAAGGAAGAGCATCATTTTTCCAATTTTTGGGTCAAAGACCATTGAACTTATGGATTATGAGCAATTTGAAGCTCAATCTCTCTTGAATCTCAATACTTTAGCTGACTTGAAGAAAATTGGACCTGAAGAAGAGAATCAGTGGACATCTGTGAGCACTCACAGCATTATCAATGTCCATAATACAATGGAGAAAAGCAAAAATAGACTGTCATTCTTTGATCGTAAGGTCGACAAAAAGCAGGAAATAACGGCCAAAGGCGTCACTTACCTTGAAAAAAGCAGATTCGAAGACGTTCTGTTTTCGATTGGAAATGTAGAAATTATACTGTATGCATTTGAATTGCTCAATCAATTCGACGACGACCAAAAATTCGAGAATGAAGAACGTCACAAGATCTTATGCGAGATAATCAGGATTCTTGAAGTGCTATGCAAGAGCAGCAGCCGTGAGGATGTTTTGATTTTCCTCAGTCAGCAAAACGGATTCCAATTTATTGCTCGACTCCTGAAAAATGTAATTGAATTATTTTTTTTCCTCTCTCACTAATTTTTCTGGACTCTTCGTTTAGTATGTTTCGAAATTTGGAGCAAATACTAACGTGGTGTATCGATTGGTGGAGCTGATTAAGAGTATTAACAACTCCGAAGACAGATACAAAGGCTTCATTAATCTCCTTTTCAACTTTGACATCTGGAAAGAGTGCAACTTTAAGCTAAAGAATTTGGTATACGAGAAGGCTGATGAAACCTTGAAAGATCCTTGGATCTATTATCACTATAAGAAGAAATATGATTTCACTTCACTCTTGTTCCACCTTCAAATGCTCATGAAGTTCGATCCTCCATCTCTTTCCAGGCCGCGATCATGTATCCTTTAACAATTCCTTCATCATGTAATTCCTCATTTGGCAGGGCAAGGCTTTACGATGAAGCAGATTACAGCTCAAGAAAATCCCGCAGAAGAATCATCTGAGGTCGAAATGACCGACGAAGACTATGAGACGATGTATAAAGAGAGGATTAGAGGCACTCTATTTTACGTACATTGCCTGTATGGGATGGTTACTCTAATTTTTTTGATATTTAGATCCTTTCTATGCCAATTGAAATCATGCCATCGGACAAAGAAAAAGAAAAATTAGATGCAGCTCAAGTGACAGAAAGAGAATGCGCCGAGTTGGCAAAGTATCTCGGCGCTTGTCGTCCAACTGCTTTCCTTCTAGACCTGCTGCGAATTATTATCAAGGTGCTGGATACCGGTAAGCCTCTCCATCATTCGTTTTTTACGGTTAACCAACATCTGTGTTTAGATAATAAAGTGCATGTAGATAAAGTAAAAGCGAGCTTACTAAAACACCATATTAGAGATATCATCCTCGCGAATATCTATTATGCTCGCATTAAACGCGAAACAGCGGATCACAGTTCAAGACGACGCCTTACCACTCTGCAAGAGAGAGCTCTTGCAAAAGAAGAGATGGACATTCTTCTCTATCACTGCTTACAAGTGGCAAGAGTCTTGGTCTTCGAAAATCGCCCAGATGAGAAATTCTTGAAATCTTCTGGTGTGAAATTGGATGAAGAAAGCTTGCGAAAGGCTAATACACTTCTTGCAGACTTCCTGTTCGGAGCTACTGTTAACCTCACAAACGACAAGGATGGAAGTAGAGCAGTATACTTGAATTATCTGAAGTTATACAACCACTGTCTCAAAGAAATCGAACCTATGACATTTAATGCATTGATGGAAACGATTCTCCAAGTGAGACAGACCGAAAAACAAGAAAAGAACTTTTTATTAAGGAAAGACTCCAGAACGATTGGACTCGTCTTCGAAAAATTCATAAATCGACAAATCAACCTCGGAGACCGAAAAAAGTTCCTCAACGAGCTCTATACTGTCCTCAGAAGCCCATTCAATCTCAAGATTTTCTTCACGGTTCCCAATTATCTGAATCTACTGCATGACCTCTTGAATCTTGATCCAAACGATGAAAACTCCGATAGCGACATTAGAGCTACAGTTCAAAAGATACTCAGGAAATTTATTTACCATATCTTGTTCCTAGCAGAACAGAATCGAGTTTTTGATCTCATCGCTTTGATTGAGTTTGACACCTACTTGAACTCGCGCTCAAACAAACCTTCAGAACAAGCTCCGAGAAGGGAAGATATTATTATGATAGACAATGAGCAAAAGATGCCCTCGAATAATTTTTTCAAACTTCTCAAGCCAATCGAATTCACACTCAAAGAATATAAAGAGCAAGCTTTGAAGAAACATTGGCAAGAAGAAAGTAAAAACGAGTCTGCTACTCTGCTTGATAAGTCTACCGAAGTTACTTCTTCAAGCAAGAAACCAATTATCGCGAATGTAACGCTGTTTGTGTATTATTATGAGCATTTCTTGCAAAAATTGGGGAGAAATATCGAGCAGGAAGAGGTTCAGATCTTGCAGTTTACCAACGTGCTCTTTGAGTTCCTGCACTTTACTCAAATTTTACATGTTACACATCCACCAATGAAGCCCGTTCTCGAGCTCAACTCCACTAATCTTTTCAAGCGATTTGAAGGAATCTGTCATCGCAATGGAGGACCCTTGATTTCAATGCTGACAATTCTTTTTACGGTGCTGAAGTATTCGAAGATCTTGAATGAAAAAATCGGGTTGCTGAAGTGCTGTTCGATTATCTTAGGGCTGAACAGAGGAAGGAAAAACACTGAAGAACTGCAGGCTGACTCTCCCATTAAACGCAAAGGGACTTCCAAAGAAATCAGCCTTGCCTACAACCCTCTGAGGGAACTCATTGCAGATTCGGCAAAACTCTATCCCGTTCAGGAAATAAAAAAAGATTTAAGTGTGTCACTTTTCGATCCACCTAATGCTGATAGGCTCCCTGATCTTCTTCTTCAGAAGGTAAACCTTTTTTTCCTCTTTTCCCCAGGGTCTAATGTAATATTCAACAATTACGATAGGATCTACTATTGGTATACGAATTTTGTGTTCATCGGCTGTTTAAGCTCTTTTTCCGTCAACATAAACAAATTCCCATCATGAGTAAAAAATTTAACATGACTCGCGACATCGAAAAAGACTCAGAGATCGAAGAAATTCTAGAGACGAACCAACTCCCAGGTGACCTGAGCTCGATGGAAATTCCTTTATCCAGCAAGTACTCGAATGAGCTGCTGAGACTGCTGATTGAAGTACTCACAGTAAGTGGAATTGGTGTTAAGGCTACCTTGAATCAACATATTGGAAACGATTCTTCAATGAAAAAACCAAGCAGTCTGAACAATTCACAAAGAAAAGTTTCGGAAGCGCACAAACAAAAGCCTGGTGCATTCAAAGTCGAACTTGAAAAGTTATGTGATGAGTATAACGATCAGAAAACGCTGAGGAGGCAAGAAACCTCAAGCTTATCTATCGACCGGCAAATGACTCTTAAAGTGGCTATCAAGATTGACGAATTATTCTTTTTATGTAATATTGAATCGAACCCTGGAAAAGTTCAAAATCGTGCGAGCAACGCCAGCAAACTGATCAAAGACCCTGACGAAATCCTTCAAAATGTTACAAGGTTTATCCAGATAAATCAAGAAGAATTGAAGAAGGAAATCGTAACCACGTTGAAGAATAGCACACTCAAGCTGCCTCGCCTGGTAACATATTATTTTTCCTGATCTAATCTTGATTCGGGATTTTCTTTTGTGTAGTATAAACGACTAAACTATGTTTACTTCGGATTGCGCATCGAGAAACAGTTTGCTGACATTAAGAAAGCTTATGATGACTTTTTGGATGAAATCAAGTAACACTAACTTGTTTGCAGACCAGAGAATTGAATATTTTTTTAACAAAAAAGTCCGAATAAGGATGTCGTTGCGACATTCAGAAAACAAGAGATGGCTTACCGAAACTTAGCAGTGAAAAAGAGGGATGCGCTTCAAGGTGAGCAAATTTTTGATTACGGTCAATTAAACGTGTAAATTCCCTATCAATAATAGAGAACCAGAAAAAGGAGGAATATAACAGAACGAAAACCAACAACTATTGGAATAAGAAGAGAAGGCAACTTACTGACGATAGAGGTGTCTGGCAGATCGAGAAAAGACAGACAGGTCTTACAAGATACAAATATGGCAAGATAACAGATAATCTGGGTCGTCGAATGAGACTGAAGATTGATAAGGTGGCCTCAAAAACAGTATATTTGACCAAAGACGCATCTGAAGGTGTGAGAGCCCAAAAAAAGAAAATGAACCAAAATTCTGAATTAAAGTTGACAGCAGTAACGAATTCCTTGGATGATGTTGTGAGCCCAAAACCTCAATCCCAAATCTTTGACCCATCATCAACCTTCGGAGAAATCACAATGACAATAATAAGCCAAGACCCAAGCCTGTCAACTCAAGTCGATGGAAGGTTATCATCACTTTCTGAGATAAGATCGACAGGCTCTCCTCCTCCCAGAATTCGCAAGGAGAGTGATTTTATCTGTATACCTGAAGAGAAGCCAGAAAAAATTGGAGGAGAAGAAAAACCAGAGAAAGTGGCTGAGGAAATTAAAGAAGAGTCTGGCACAGACTCCGAAGATCATCTACTCCCGAAAGAAGAGACCAAAACAGCAACACAAACCACTGGATCCATAGCCAGACTGCCGAAGACAAAGAAAGTGAAAAAGACAACAGTAACAATGTTTTGTGAGAGAATTACAGTCAAAGGAGCTATCTGGGGAGAAATTGAAATTTCAGAGGAGTTTTTGCATTTTCGGCCAATTCCAGGTGAAAGACCTCAAGATGAACTCTATGAACTAGGTTCCATTAAGGACAACTGGATTACAAGCAATAAAAAGAAGAATTGGAGCTTCCAGAAAATAAAGCAAGTGCACCATCGTCGCTACAACCACATCAGATGCGCTTTTGAGATTTTTACAAATGACAATAAATCCTACTACTTCAACGTGTTCTCAAGCGCAAAACTGAAAATCGCACTTACAGAGCTTAAGCAGCGATGCAAAGACGCGGCTTTCTGTAGCAGAGAATCTTTTGCGAACACAGACCTCACCAAGCGATGGCAGGAAGGAAAAATTTCCAATTTTGAATATCTTATGCAGCTCAATTTATACGCAGGCCGCTCTTTCAATGATCTGAGTCAATATCCTGTCTTCCCTTGGATTATCGCTGACTATCGATCTGAAGAGCTCAATATACATACTCAAGATGTGAATGAACAGAAGAAAATATTCAGAGATCTCTCGCTCCCCATGGGTGCGTTGACAGAAGAGAGGAGAGAAGCGGCGAAAACAAAATTCTTTGAGGCCTTGGAGATTGTAGATGTGAAAGAAGAAGAGGTTGAAGCTATGGATAGCGCGAAGTTTGACCAAATGATGAAGACCGTGCTGCAAGAGCTTGATGTATTCATGTATGGATCGCATTATTCCACAGGAGGTCATATCATCGATTACCTTGTGAGACTTGAGCCATTTACCTCACTTCAAATCAAGCTCCAGAGCGGAGCGTTTGATGAAGCAAACAGAATCTTCTCATCTATTCCCAAAGCATGGGACGCATACTTGATGGGACATAACACACAGAACTACAAAGAGCTTGTTCCTGAATTCTTTTATTGTCCCAACTTCTTGAAGAACAAGTAACAAGCATTTTTGTATGACTTTACTGACTGAGTTTCTTTTTCACTAGGAATAACATTGATTTTGGAAAGAAAGGAATGGGAGTCGTCGAACTTCCTGCCTGGGCGAAGACTCCTGAAGAATTCATTTTGAAACATCGAGAAGCCTTAGAATCTGACTACGTCTCGAGAAATCTTCATGAGTGGATAGATCTGATATTCGGCTATAAGCAGTTAGGCATAGAGGCATACAAAGCTTACAATCTCTATAGTAGCAAGACTTATGAGGTAACATCAATGGGCTCCTTTCGTTTTATAACTAATTTACCTATATAGCAATGGTACGTGAACAAAGATAGGAACTTCCAAAAGATGTTTTTAACGCAAGTGGCAGAATTTGGGCAATGTCCAGTTCAACTTTTTACAAAAAAGCATCCTGAACGAAAATCAAGAGAAATAACGCAGAGCCCAAGACTCTTAGCAGCTGATTCTTTCCTAGGCGATGCACCTCTCAAGCCTACTGATAGCGTGATTAGAAGCGATAGAGGACTCGTAGTTTCGCACCTTCACACTTTCGAAGATAACCCAATCATGTGGTTGCATATGGACAAAAAATCGCTTAAAATCATCTTCAAGAACCGAGACTTCTTTGAAATTCCGTAAACACCTTATAATTAAATTTTGTCTAATCTCCAAAATAATTTCTAACCAATAGTTTTGAAATCTCTGTCTCAATGCTAAAGCCTTTCCAATGGTCCAAAAAGAAAGAAAAAACTGGATATGTGAACCTTGGGAAGATAATCTTCAATGATTTCAACATAAGCAATCAAGTGGGAACATTTGGAACGAAAAATTCCGACAATAGTTATCTAGTGATCGGAGGCTATCAAGACAACTCGTTCAAGATTATCAATAAACAGGTTGGAGCTACAATAGAAGCAACAATCAAGCAATCAGTTTATTTCCACAAAGTAAGCCTCAATATAATATCCTTCAATCGAGTATTAACACTTTCACTTGCAGAAATTGGTCACGAGCATCGCTTGTCTTGAGCATGAAAAGGGCATCCTGATTTACGCTGGTTCAAAAGATTGCAGAATATCTGTTTGGAGATTCGATCAAACAGAACAGAGGATTCAAGATACAACAAAGCCCAAACAGATAATTTATGGACACCACAGTGAAGTTACTTGCTTAGCAATCCAGAGTTCGTTGGGTATATTGGTCAGTGCCGATAAAGTAAAAACTCAGCTTTGAACCTCATAAACAAGCGTTTCTTTATGATTTTATAGGAAGGAGTTGTGATCATCCACTGTCTTGTCACTGAGAAGATTCTCTACACTTGCTACCCTAAGCTTGACTTAGAGGAGGAGATCAAAACGATCCTAATCGATGACAATGGAATCATAGCTGCTGTGACAGTTACACGCGAGCACAAAACCAGCAATAGAATTTTCATTTTCAGGTATAACAGCTGTTTTTTTGCTCATATATAACGCCCGCGTTCAGCTTCAATGGCGAAGAGCTCGGTGAATTCAAAATTGACTCCCTTCATAGCATCAAGCATGTGTCATTCCTCGATAAATCCAAGTCAACTCTGGTATGATCACCCATTTTCTAATGACACATTCCGAATAAATTATGAACAATAGCTGCTCTCGATGAAAGAAGTGGTCAGTTCGATGAAGGAAGGACAACTCATGACCTTAAATCTCATTGGAAATCGAGTCCTGAAACCTTTATCGTCGTTACCGTTCGATTACAAAGATCAGAGCGAAGAATTTGATGATTCCAAGAAAGTAAGCCTGAGACTTGAGAATAAATTGAAAAATTCCACAATTAACCACTACAACATCGATAAAGGTACACTCTTCCATAGTTTTTTCAGTAAATTTTGACACAACAATATAGATTGTGGGTATCTTATTTGTGGATATGAGGAAGGAAGTCTTGCCATCGTGCGTCCAAAATTCAATGCGAGTATACACTATTCCCAAATATTCGTTTGATTCTAATGAATTCTAGATAAATTACAAAACATTGTCCACAATATGTACGACCTGGGCTTCTTGGCTGCGCCTAGCGTGGGAACTAATGCTTAATTGAATAGCCGAAGGAAAGGGACGAAGTGTGGGGTTCTCGCTTCTGTTCAACTGGTTTCAAAATTGATCAAGCATGCTTAACAAAGAGACTGCGACCTCCTATATATATCAACATATCCCGACAAGGATTGACTTTCATATCTTATTGAGAAAATGCCAACGCTTTCGTTGAAAACCGAACTTTTACTTACTTTAGATTTATTTTTAATGCTTGATCTCTACAAATTTATCTTTTATATATAATGTAACTCATGCTTAGCATAAGCAAATATTCTTGCGAGTGTGAATAATATTTATTTACCAAAATCCTACATCGTTGAAAAATAATAAGTACTGGAAATATGACCTCTTTCAGAAAAATCATTCTATTTCTTAACAAAATACACAGAAATACAAAGTAAAAAATAATCCAATAAACTTGAACACTAATGACTCTGTAACCGAAAAATGATTTAATTGAAATTTATTATTACAGAAAAACTATGTTTACAAAAACCAGCTGGTCATCGGCATTCAGCGCTTACTCATCAAGCCATTTGGTTCTATTTCCATTCTCCCATAAACCACGCCTTTTTCCTCCTTCTGGTGTATAATAAATTCCCTCTCCATGTTGCTTTCCATTGACCCAACCGCCAATATATCTTCTTCCATCCGGCCTTTTTTGTTAAAAGAATTGAGACTAAGCTAATCAAATTGATTTATATTATACCAATCAAAAGTTCCTTTTCCATGCTTTTTATCTTCTACATAATCGCCTTCATACTTTCTTCCATCTTTCCACCAGAAAGTCCCTTTGCCATGCATTTTATTTTTACTCCATCTGCCAATATATTTCCTCCCATCTTGCCAGTTATATTCACCTAAAGTTGGGAAACCTTGAGCCACATAGATTAAACAATCAAATCACCATAGCCTTCGATATTGTTGTCAACAAAATCTCCTTCATACATCGAGCCATCAGCCCACCAAAATTTTCCTTTTCCATTTTTCTTTCCTCCAGCGTATGTTCCTTCGAACCTGGATTTATCAGGCCATATCTCAATACCTTTGATACAAAATTAATTACACGAGACAAAACACTCATATTCACCTTTTCCTTGCTGCTGATCCTCAACCCAGTCTCCTTCATATACTGCGCCATCTGAATGAATGAATTTGCCTTTTCCATGAGCTTTATCATTGAGCCAATATCCTTCATAAATGTCCCCATCCACATGCACTAACCGTCCCTTCCCATTTGCTTGGTTTCTTCTCCATGTTCCTTCATAAACTGAGCCGTCTGACCAGATTTGAATTCCTTTACCATGACGATGTTCGCCAATCCTTAATTCATAATAAATAATAACGACGAAAATTCAATTTACCATTCTCCAACATATACCCCTCCTCCTGCTAAGTCCGTCGCTGGCTTAAAGACCCTGTTGTAAAAGTCTGCATCGTTTTCTTCATCTTCTTCATATTTAAATGGAGGGAGTGTTCGATGAATTGTTGAATGAGTCATAGACTGCGCAAAGGCGTGTAACTGTTCAATAACTTTATCTTTGTAGAGATCGAGTTTCAGTTTGTATGTCTGCTGTCGCGCTTTATATCCACGATAATTAGCCTGAATTCGAGTGACTTTTCTTTGATCTACTTTAGCAGCAAGCTCCCTCAACTTTGCTGGGTCGAGAGGTGTGAAATTTTTTTCGAACTCTCGATCAGCTCCATTGGATTTAGATAAACAACTACATGTTCCCATAGTTTTTTATTGATTTAACTTAACTGGAGTTAAACTTGCAATCTTAATTTTTATTTATTGAAACCAATGTGATATAAGAACCTTCAATAAATTCGCTGACTAACAAAAAGTAAAACTGCGGCTGTCCATGGTCGCGTCATATTGTAAGAGCTAAATTAGTCCAACAAAAAACAGTTGGGATTGGAATGTTTCATTAACAAAAGGAGTTGAGTGAGTATACAGATATATATATATCTTGAAAATTCATTCTATTCGCCAGAAATAACAACGAATGCGTCTGGGTTGACAATACAGAAATTGTATGGACAGAATCAAAAAAGAGGAGGGAAAGAAAAAAGTTATCAGCACGAGGACTTCCCAAGCGGTCCCCCACCTTAGTACTAACCTCGCCTTAAGCCGCTTAA
>ENA-UOTZ01001755-UOTZ01001755.1-compost-metagenome-genome-assembly--contig:-NODE-1755-length-13581-cov-3.748297_pt1 | contig 13581 bp, 15 predicted proteins | sample MGYA00238144_ERZ746983 | MGnify/ENA primary metagenome ERZ746983 (study PRJEB28759, sample SAMN06268863) | compost metagenome | isolation source: single cell | place: USA: California, Emeryville, Joint...
AAACCGAGGAGAAAACAAATGAAGATAATAAAACAGAGGAAAAAAATCAGCAAGCTTCAATAGCAATCGAGAAAAAAGCTTCTAAAAGGCCCCAGCTTCAAAACTTAGAAATTGACGAAACTCCAATGTCATCAACGGCACGACCACAAGTAATGACTACATCAACAGCAACAAATGAAGAGCTCACTCCAGAGGGAACTGAAGTTGAAAAGAAGCTCGAAACGATGAGTAAAAATCTTAGAGGAAATACTCGCACATTCGATTTTTCAAAAAAATCCACCAAACAATCTCCGATCACGTTCTTGCCTGTAGATGGTACAACTGACAGCTCTGAACCAGAATTAGTGTTGCCGCCTAAGTTTGGAAACAAATCGAAAAAGGGAATCAAATTTCCTGAAACTGAGAAGAAAATCGAAACTGAAGAGAATCCAGAGAACGCGGACATACAACCCGAAAAGAAGCAGCCTGTTCCTATGCCAAGTACCATGCGTGGGAAAGGACCGAAGAAAAACCTATTTATCCTTAGCGATGAACCTACCTCTAGTGAGCAGCCTTTGCCTTCAGTGGAAAAAGAAACCGATAAGCAAGCTTCCTCAGATCAGGCTGGAGCTAATGATCGAATAAACTCGGCAAACAGTGCTGAAAATCAAGAGCAATTGCCTAGCGAAACCATTATCGAAGCTCCTCCTCAGAAAAAAACCACAAAGCCAAGCTTCAAGAATAAAAAATTAGGGCTTGGTCTTGGCTTGGATACTGATGCAATCAATTCAGAATTTAAATACGGTGGAGAGGTATTGCATAGAGTTGAAGTTGAGGATCCTACCAAGGAGTTTGTACAAGAGATATCGGAGCTAGCTAAAGAATGCGTGAAATACATGAGTAAGCTAAAACGATTATTGATACATCATGGGTTAACCTTTGGTTATCTTAATAGCGGGCGAGAAAATAAAAACAGATTTCTATGAGAACATGATGCCAGAAGTAGTAAACAGAGCTCAAGAGCTCGAAACTGAAAAAGAATCGCCCATCGATTCTAACAATGATCAAAGCCCTCCTCTGACCCTCAAGAAGCCAACTAAAGCTGCTTCGAAGAAAATACAGCGTATTTTTCACTTCAAATGAGCAATTAGAGAATGAAATTCTTATTTAGTCGAATTGCCTGAAGAAAATCCAATAAATTCATCAGAACCTAGGAAAATTGAAACCAATAATGAGACTCAGCTCCCTGAGTCCACCTCTAATCAAGATCTCAATGATGGGCAGGGCGATGAGGAGATAATAGAGAAGCATTCTCTCCAACAGCAACAATATAAATCCCAGCTTGACGGCTCAATAGACTGCTTCTATCAGGCATTGCTGGAATGGCTATTGCACAAAATGCCAAATGATTTGGAAGCTACTGTTTTCATAGACGACACTGATCAAATTACTTCATCCTCCATCCTTGAGTTGATAATCGGACTCTACTCCATTAGTGAAGAACTCGCGAAACAAAGGGTAAGTTTTCGACATTAAGGAACAAAGCGCTTGAAAATTATATTCACTCTAGATAATTCAAGACCTGTATATGCTGGTCAAATGGAACCAAGCTAACAGCCAGTCCTTCTTGAAGATACCTGAATTCATTCCATTTCTGCTAAACGTGCTGGTAGAATATCAAGCCCAACTGTTCAACTCAGAGCTATCAGGGATCCCCGCAACAGTAGCTTTTTCAGCATGAATCACTTTTCTAACGGTTATCTTTTAGATCTGGGAATTAGGAAGCAAAATCCATACAACTGTTCTCAAGCATTCCATCCAAACCGAAACAGACGCTCAAAAGCGTTTTCAAAATCTCATTTCTTGGATGGAGAACCAGAGGCTCAAGGAGCTAACTGATTCCGATCCAAATCAGGTATAAAAAGCAAAAAATGCAGCATTTGCTTACTATACTACTTCAAAGGCTGGCAAAGCAGCACGGTTCCTTGTGAGACATTTATGGACGCTGTTATTGGAATCATTAATGTAGAGCTTATCTCTATCGATCTGAGCGATGCTTAATCACTTTTTTTGTTGGATTTAGTGAACCTTCGTCCTCTTCACGTCCAGCTATCCAATCCTCATATTGGAGAAATCTCAGTTATGTTATCTATTATACTCAAGAAATTGTGATTTCTTCCCATGTGGACTCAATTATTCACGCTGTCAATCAAATGAGTGAGAAAAGCTATTCGACCATTTCGCCTTTTCTCACCCGAATAGCACAAGAACAGGATGCTCCTTTGAGTAAAAAATATAGCGATTATTCCCCCTTCTAAATCATTCATTGCTTTCATAGATTTCAGACAGAATTACAAGGAAACTAATTGGCTTGATTGGAAAATGGTTGAAAATCTTGCAAGGATGCTAGACAATCTCTGGCCAGAAAGCTCCTTACCTCCTAGAGATTGCTTAGATCACAAGGAAATCGACAACAAAGTGACGGCATTCATTGATGCTAATTACTCCGAGGATCATCTGAAACTACTACAGGTAATATAATGAAGTTATCCTCAGCCTTTAACCTACTGATCATATATATAGTTGCTTGTATTTGAGCCTTATGGCGCAAGCGAACCAACTCGAGGCTCTTTTCTGAAAGTAGTCGTTCTTTTGTACCTATGTGCACTGGAAGATGCGCTAAAGAATGGAAATTCAGTCCTAGTGAATATAATGTGCGTCAGATTGGAGAAACTCGTGAAATATAATCTCTCCATCACTGAATGCTCACGCGATAAGTCTATGACAGTCTACGTTCAGACGCAAATTCTAGCCATTAATTCATACATCATTTCCACGTTTTACCAGCTCGCTTTTTCTGACTACCCGGAAAATTTAAAAACTCTGGTCCATCAATCCATCCGAAGCATCATGATCTACTTAATTTCATTAATCGATATCTTAAACACTCGAAGCGGAGGTGCTTTCACCAAATACGAATCAGTTTTTAAAAAACAAAGCGAACGAGGCTCGAGCCCGAATCTCACCGTGACGACTTTCGAAAATGACACGCTCTTTACTCTTCTCACATTTGAACTTTTCAAATGCGTGTTAGGCGCAGGCCTACCTCAGCCGTTGATGACAATACCTGAAATACGACAGCATAAGCTCAACCAATTCTCGAATATTGACTCGGCGATATTAAGCAAAGATTGGTTCTATGCAACGACTGAAAACTATGCGGTCCAAGAACTAATAAGAAATTTCTTTGGAGAATCCTATATTAAGATAAATAATAATATATTCTCGAATCTTCAAGTCACCGCAAGCAAATTAGAATCAGTGATTGAGATCTTCTTGGATAAAATAGCTTCCACTGCAAGGTCCTGGGAAGACCTTGTTTATGAAAAAGCAGCAAAGATTCACGAGGCAGAGGATGTTCGCCGGCACGAAATAATCGCTTTGGATGATGAGAATATGCGAATAGCGAAAAGACTCTGGCGCAAAGTGTGGAAGAGGATGAGAACGTTTGCAGGGCAATGGAGACACCCAGATTTCTGGGATCAGCAGGATGAAAAATATCGTGCCTTGGATTGGAAAGAGATTAAGAAGAATCCACTGTTCTACCATAAAATGAGCCGTTTCGAGACTACTTCTCGTGCAAGACCATTCCTTAAGCTTAAGCTCATCGAACCTGACTACGCTTTAAAATATGAAGCTGAATTGAGAGAAAAAAGACAGCGCAAGCAGCTTGTGTCTGTGAACACGGATATTTTACCTACACTGAACGTCCAGAACTTGTACATCCCTGTAGAAAAGGCCTCCACGGTCAGTCCTAACAAGGAGCTTGCGAGATCATTCAGTTTCAAGAAAGGTTTCTTGAAAGTAGCTTACTATTTTCATCTATCCATCAATTAACTACTTTCGTCAATTTTAGGTGTTTAAGGGGACCGACTCACCTCAGCCGTCTGAGCAACCCGGTAGCGATCGGAAGAAAAATCAGGATCAGAAAGGAGCACAAGATACCCTTGGCACTATGCGTACTACCCCCAAGGATGAGATATTCTTGACGAAGAAAGCACAATGGATCAAAGCACTTACCTTCAGAGCAGGGTTTCTTCAAATTACTTCTTCGAAACTTGTGTAAGTTATTTTCTCTTTCGCACCCTCCAAACTTCTTACCCAAAACTTCTAGATTCATATTTGACGGAATTGATCAGAAGCCGAACAAAGTTGCGTTTGTTCCATTCAAATTGGCCGAAGATAAAAGAATGTTCAAAGAATGGCCTTTAGAAAATATAGCTGAACTTCAGCGAAGACGCTACATTACTCGAAAAACAGCGCTTGAAGTTTTTCTCATTGATGGAACTTCTCATATATTTAATTTTCCAAATGGTGACTTGGAGGAGGTCACACAAAAGCTCACTAGCATGAGGAAAACACGCATTCCTAATCTCGTTTTCTACAACTCATTTGACTCGCGCAAGATCCTTGAGAAATCTGGTATTACAAGACGCTGGCAAACGTACGAACTTTCAAACTTTGAATACTTAATGGCACTGAACACACTTGCTGGACGATCGTATAAAGATCTGACTCAATACATGGTTTTTCCTTGGATTTTATGTCAATACTTCTCTGAGTCCATCAACTTAGAAGACCCCACCAATTTCCGTGACCTGGCAAAAACAATGGGAGCCCTTGGCAACGAAGATCGTATCAACACTTTCGAAGAAAGATTTGAAAACAATGATCTATTCAACAACACACCTAAATTTCATTTCGGAAGCCACTACTCCAGCCCAGCCATCATCCTACAATATTTGCTAAGGCTCTATCCATACACACAGGGAGCGAAGGAACTCCAAGGCGGAAGATTCGATCTTGCTGACCGTCTATTTTATTCTATTGAGGACAGCTATCGAGCGGCTACTTCGGAGATCTCTGATGTCCGCGAGCTTGTCCCAGAGTTCTATTTTCTCCCAGACTTCCTGTTCAATAAAGAGAAACTTGATTTTGGTGTTATGCAGACTGGTAACCGAGTAAATCATGTCGCGATGCCCAAATGGAGCAGATACAACCCGTATCGTTTTGTTTCGATTCTCAGGATCGCCCTTGAATCTGACCTTGTCTCGAAAAATCTACATAATTGGATTGATCTCATCTTCGGATACAAACAAAGAGGAAAAGAAAGCGAAAAGGCCCTGAATACCTTCTATTACCTGACTTATGAGGATATGGTAGACTTGGATAAGATTCCTGATCCTGGCACACGTGCCGCCTTTGAAACACAGATAATCCACTTTGGACAGACCCCATCACAGCTATTTCTGCGTCCACATCCACAGAGACTCAACAAAGAGGCTTTAATGACTTATAAGATTATTGGTGATCCAGCAGCGGACATTCACTTCTATCGCCCATCCAGCAAGAAAAAGCCATCAGTCATCACTGAATTACTATCAGTATTCCATGCGCCTGCAAAAGCTCTTGTGAAGCTCAAGTTTATCAACGAGACTAAGCTAATGGGAGTGAGAAAAGATGGTACTGTGACTTATTATCGTTGGTGGAATTCAAACAATGATTCGATGACTTCTTCCAATATTCCTTTTAGCTGCGGCATTGAGAAAGAAAAAATAACACAGCTCGAGAGAACAAAAAGTAATTAATTGTATAATGGAAATAATAATAATTTCATGTAGCTGATGCAGTTGAGAATGTTGATCGGTCATTGGAAATTCTAAACTACCCTGCTTTACTCATCGAGGATGGCAAGGTAATGATCTATGGAGGATTCTGGGACGGAAGACTCACGATACTCGCGACTGATACTGATCAAATACTCGAGACGTATGACAATCATACGAGCACAGTATCGGCTTTAGCTGTGGATAGAGAAGAAACCTACATAATCTCAGGTGATTTCCTTTAGCTGGTAGGGTAAATCTCAACTTCTCTCCCTCTCTAGGATCGAAATGTGGAGAATGCTTTTTGTGGAAGATCTCCTCTGAGAGAAAGCTTTCTTTGAAATATCAGTACTATGACCACGAAGGAGCGGTAATATTAGGATATTTTCTTATCATTAACACAATCTCTGAAATTGCGATTAGGTTTCCAGTATTTATGTGTCAGGTGAGTTGATTCACTTCGCTTCGGCTGGACATGATGGACGAATCAATATCTACAATCTTCATAATGGCAACCTAATGCGCACGCTCTTCCATCCGCAGTTTTTGCCTATTGCTAACGTATATACCACATCATTTTCAGAACCAAATGATTCTTACCTTGATTTTGCAGGTGGTTTTGACCTCATGTCCTCTAGCAGCCGTCATATTCTCGTCATCAGAAGACAAAAGGCTCTATTCTTATTCAATAAATGGGCAAGTCCTTGAAGTGATCAAAGAGGAGATGATGAGCTGTTTATCGCCCATGCTATTAAAGGACTTGAACAAGATAGAATACCTTGTTTACGGCAATCTAAAAGGAGAGATATTCATACGAGATTTGCCGTTCCTCAGTCTTCGAAAGAAGTTTACAGTTGCCAAAGAAATACCTATTTTATCACTTCTGCTCTCACCTGATGAACGATACCTTCTGTGCGGTTGCGGTGATGGAGAAATCTCCGTACTAACAGATCCAAATTATAATACAATAAGCCCAACAGTAAGTGCGACTAACGCAACTCTGCTCGCACAAACTGCAACTGTAACAGGTAGAGTCAGTAGTGGTACGAGCAGTGAGAACAGTTCTCCAACGAAAGTTTAAAATGATGTATGTAGATAACCTATGTATGCAAATTATAAAATTTTTCTTAGCCCTATTAACATAGTGTAAGACCTCTCATTTTGAACAAAACGATTCTATATATATTAGTTCCCAAAAAATCATTCAAATTCATAAAATCAATTCTTATTGAAAAAATTTGATACTTGGAGAGAGAGAAGAAGAAAAAACTCTCTTGGTTTTCAAATGAACTTTTCACTTTCTTTGCTCCAGCCACTTGTGCAATGTTAAGTGAATGCATTAAATTAAGAGTGTTTTAGAATCGCAGCCCGATCCACTATGGTTTGTCGAACCGATTTTGTTCGCTGCTGGATAGTATAATTCGAAAAATTTCGTTTATGATTTAAACGAGCATTCATGTTCATGAAATAAAAAGCTTCCTATTTATTGAATAAATCAGATTTTTTCTTTTTGTTATGAATCACTATTTCCTATATCACCTAGCGCTACAAGTTAACTTTATCGGCTAAGCCTCTAATCAGTCATTAAAGATTGCTCATACTCAATTTGCTTTTGCATTTTATCTTGGAATATTTTCAATTTTTTTCCTGTTAAACTCTCTGCCGTCTCTTCTAACGATTTCCCAGTCTGTCTCGTGCAAAGCTTTTTGTGCGTGTCTTTTTCCAAAAAAAAAATATTCAGAACCAAATCAAAGAAAAAAATTTACTCTTATATTCTTTTAGCAGCTTCGAATCATCCTCCAAAAACTTTTTGTGTAACTTTTCCGAAGATTCCACTACCTCATCACTAGGATAACACTTTCCGTCCTTCACTTTGAAAGAAAACAAGATTCTGAGCCCAAAATTATAAAAAATGACGCTGGCCAGATCATCCATAATTTTTTCCTAGAGACAACAGAGATTTGACACCTTAGTTAAGCCGTCAGGAAGAGGAAGTTAGATGTACTCTCATTTTTTCGATCATTTTGTTGCAGTTATGATACTGATAATTGAACTTTAGGTTTTCGAAAACGCAGTCGTACAAGATCAAATTCGCTTCAGGTGCGAGCTCGTAACTAGTTTAGTGCATTTTTCAAAAAAAAGATTTTAGAAATATAATACTTTGGCTTCCTGGGGTATTTTTGTATATCTAACATCTCCTCGACGATGCTCGGGTCTTCGGCGTTCTGTCCGACCATAAATAACACTGCCATCATGCATCGAATCTACATCAACAGAGTTATTGAGCTTTTTAGAACACAAGCAGCATACTTGATGCCACAAAAATCCGTTGCCCTTGATAGTGAAAGTGTATAATTTCATTCTGGGGTCGTTCAGGACACCCTCTGACGGAAAATCTACTTCTTCGAGCGTAACGTCATATATCTCCCTCCTAATGAATAAGAACACGTTGATTAGCTACGATTGTTGAATAAATACATACACATGACTTGTATTGCTGGTCAAATTGAACTTACAAAAGTTTCGATAATCGTGGGTTCCAATAAATTTCTTAGCAGCTTCAAGCATTTTATCAATGTTGTATTCTCCTTTGTAGAAGAAGTATTTATAAACCCGATACTTGCAATGATATCTACCCCATGTTAGAGAACTTTAATGATGAACTTAATTACCTTGCATTAAATGAACTATCAACTAGAGCTTGACCAAGCACCCGAATATCAGCAGGAAGAGTCCCATTAATCATTTTCACGTAATCAAGAACCTCATCTTCACCAATTGGTTTCTCTGGTTCTGAATTCTTCGCTCTCTTCGTTCTTAAACGAAGAGCAATGACGTTTCCTAGCGAACTCACACCCTTATCTGTTCTTCCGCATCGACTGTAATCACTATTTTATTGCATGATAATTTTCGTATCAATATCAAGACTCACCTGGATTCTCTATCCTTTATTAGTTTTACGAATTCTATCGCGTTAAAGAGTTGCTCTTCTATTGTTTCTGGAATGTTTTCTTGGCTAGCGAATCCCTATTCATTTGAATTTTGCTACTTTTTCTTGAGAGAATGGGCTAAACCTGATAATTCTTCCCGTTGTACGCAATCTTCAGCGCTATCTTTGCTGTTTCGAATTTCTCAAGGAGTTCTTCTTTATTCTTTTTGCCCTTATCTTTTGGTTTCTTTGTTAAATGAAGCGGAGCTAGCTTCTTAACTTTCTCCCTCAATGCTATAAATTTCTGTTATTTGCTGCCTCCAAAGGAATGAGTACTCAGATTTTCTTTTTCGAGGAGGGCTATTTTTTCTTGGAGTTTTTCAATTTCAGTTTTCTCGGGCTGCTGAGAAGGAACAGTTTTTTCTTCTTCCATTTTGGTCAGATTTGATGCAAGTGATGATTAATAAAATTTGACAAATACATATTACTCTAATTTTCGACTTACAAGGGCAAAGGAGCCAATAAGATTGGATAATAATGAAAAATGGATACCAAGTAAATTTTTCAAATAAATCAGAAATGAAGTTTTTTTTTTTGGATAGTTTGATTACAAAATCAGCTCCATTATTTTTTGTTACTAGGAAGTGAGCAAGATCTAATATTTTTTCATGTCCTAGGACCAACGAAAATACTAAGAAAATCATATGGTTTTTGAAATGAAAGATGAATGAAAACTCAATGAAACCCCCAGCAAAACGTTTATAGGGACTTGAGCTGTTCTTTTACATCATGAAGTCTGTCGAGTATTCCATTGATAATAAACAATTGGTTCTCTTTCATAAACATGTGCTGATTACTCTTCTGCTGTTCTTCTGTATATTCACTGACTACTGCTCTCACTGCCGATATCTCGAACTCAGTTTTTTCTTTAATCTTATCAGCAATAGCAAAGTAGTTTAGCCAGAATTGCTTGCATCCATAGTCAAGAACATTTTGCGTTTTCTCACTTATCATTTGCTGCTCTCTTGAAGCGTTCGCTTTTTGGGCGCTCACAAATTTCGAGCTCAAATACAACAACAGACTCAGCCCACATGAAATCAGCTCAGTCTGCTCAGGTGAGCCACTTACATTTGGTTCTTTGATTGCGACCTCCAAAATCCTCCTGACCTGCTTGATGTTGAGGAAAGGAGTTGCCAACAGGATCATGTCCTTCTCAGCAGTGCTTCTGAGGATATTGGTGATACAAGCACGATACTCATTGATCAAGTAGCCAATTAACCCTTGATTAGTTGTCTTTTTGATAATTCCGGTTAGCAGCTCAATTTGCACCTATTTTGGTTATCAGAGGTAAGTGAAACTGAAATCATAAACTTCTACCTCTTCAGTCAATAAGCTCATAAAAACTTTAAACAGCTTCAAGATAGGACCTTTGTGCTCGTCTCCTATTGTGCCGGTATATTGCAACAGATCACGAATAAATAACACCAGAGAAACGCCAAAGTGGTTTAAATTTTCAATTGGGCCCTTGGGATGGTAAGTAAACAAGATATTCCCTAGTGCTTTGAGAAGCTCTATTTTGAGTGCTTCTCTTTCACGAGAACTTGCGAGTAAGCACTGCAAAAGTGGCATTATCAGCCTCAGCTTATAATTGAATGATAAGGGTACAATTTCATTAGGTGAAGCAAGAAATTCTCGAAGGATGTATGCCACTCCAAATGGATTATAGAACGTTCCGATATCGTAACTTTTGTCTGGAGTTTGGTAATGAACCATTGCGGGCCCGTATTCCTTGTTCTTTAATTGCTGATATTTGACTTGATGATTGTAGTTTTCGATAAAATCTCGAGGATATGGGTGGATTTTTAATAAATGAGTATAAATTTCCTTGAGAATGCTATTAGTGTTCTCGCTTGGCGAGGGATTGTCAGATCCCATTTCGTTATAAACATCAAGTAGATCAAGCAGAAAAAGCACTGAGTAGTGTGCTACTTTCTTCGAAGGAGCCAGCTCAACTTGCATATCTTTCTTTTGACCAGTGGCAGCTTCCAGCTCCTGCACTGTCAATAGATTACAATCGTTAGGTGATTGCTTGACTGACTCTTCAAGAAAGGTGAGAGTTCGTTTGATGATTCTTAAGCTCCACTTCTCAAAGTTTTCTAGAAATTCGCGAGCTTTCGTTGACAATTCTTTCGTTCTTTTACTATCAGCTTTATTCTTATACCCGTGATATTTGCTAATTGCCTGCTTTACGCAATAAAGGTGATCGATAAGGAGATCACCGACATATTTTTCCTTTTTGTCTATTCGTTTCATGATTGCTATCAGAATTTCTATGAACAGAAAATAAAGTTGCGGATTTTTGTTTTCGCCTTTGAGAATAGGGTTTAGAAACAGTAGAACCTCCCTGAGTTTGACGGCTTCAAAGACTCGGTTGAGTATCCTGAAAGTCAGGATATTCGCATCGATATTTTCTATAGCTTGAATTGTTGGGTTATCCAATTCGATTTCATTAGCTTCAAACGCCTTGTAAACGCTAGTGTCACACACATTGGTACCGATGCTGAGAACATCATGCACGTGCTCGTCAAAAAAATCATTCGGAAGCTGAGCAAACAAATCTGTTAATTCTTTGATGATGGTGGTTTTCTCCTGGCTATCTGTAGCAGGGTCCTTCAACTTCTCTAATATTTTAAAAACCGCATCTATGATCCGTTGTCCTGCTTTTCCTCTTTCTGTGTCATTCTCACTGAGCTTAGAATACTCTTGGAAAAGATCTGTAAGTGACATTGTTGTTTTTTCCGTTGATGACACAAATCTTAATTTGATTATATATCCATTCTCGAAAAAAAAAAAACTCAATCGAATTTGGAAAACAAATTGGAAAAGCACTAAGATTAGTTTTTGCTTTATTTCCGTAAGACTCTATCTCATTCACATAATAGGCTGTTAAATTAAGTTCAAAAACTACAAAGTCATTCAGGAATATTTGCTCTCATTTTTTTGATTATTTTTCTCCGAGGTCGGTAAATCATATAGCTATCTATGAATAGGCTAAATTCCGCCTTATTTCTAGGAAAATAGATCTACTACAAGCCGAATTGGCCACAAAATGCAACTTTCATGTATTCAAGCAATTTTACTGATTCTTTGACTTGTAGAATTTCAAGTATCTGAATGTCGCGCTCTGGTACTGTTCAACATTAGAAACTGGTTTGAAATCCTCGTTTTCTGGGTAGAGCTCATGCAGTTCAGGATGAGCGTTTTCAAAATCGATTTGCTTGACTGTCTTGAATTTATTGTTCGTAATGTTCGTGTATTTTTCAAATAATTCAAGCAGTTTCTCAGCTTGCTCAATCAAGCCGAAAGCAATCAAATAGCGTAAGAATGCTTCATGATCCTCTATTGATCATTAAAATCATTAATAAGTCTCTTTCAACGAAATTAACAATATATTATTACCTTTCATTTTTGGATTCACCTTGTACTCGTTCAATTTATGGACCAAGAAGTCCTCCTCAAACACGGAGCCTTCCTTGACATTTCTTTGCATAAGGTTTTTGGGCTTCGAGCTTCTTGAGCTTGCAGTTGATTTAGTTGATTTTCCTGATCTCACACTATAACAAGTAAATTAACTCAGGCTTGATTATCCAAAAAGTAATAAATACCTCATGCCGCTTCTGCTTTTCTTTGAAGAGGTCATCGAGTTGTCACTCATTTCACTAGCAACGTCTGAATCTAAGATACCGTGAACAGGATCTCCGAGCAACAGAGGCATCATTCTCTTATTTTCCTGAACGACACCAAGTCTCTGTTTCTTTTGTATGTATGAGTTGATCTTCTCTGTCAGAGCATTCATTCGAAGACTGTGCTCCAAACTCAATGCTTGGATTGCCATGGTTCTGATCTGATCATTTCCTTGTGACTAATCAAGAGATTAGAAAAGAGACATTTGTAATGTGAATTACAAGGTCCAATAGTCGGCTCCAGTTATGTGCTTTCACGAACAAAGAAGCAATCTCTTTTAAATCTGGTTTCTCTGGTAGACTAAGCTTGAGCTCAGCAGCTTCCTATTCACATAAGTAAGTCAGTTGAAGTTCATTGTGCTGTTGTTACTGAGTATTTGCTCTGGGAGATGAGCTCGGAGTGGAAGTCTAAGATCTTCTCTTCCTGCTTCTTAGGGTCAAGGTTCAGCTTTTTAAGTGTATTGAGATATTTGAGGTAATCAAACGTGACCTATCGCAAAGGAATTAGATAAGAGATTCATTTTCTGAAGGATTACTTTGTAAACGTCCAATGCTGATTCGTAATTCTCTGCTTGTTCGTAGAGCATAGCAGCCAATGTATAATCCTTTCGGTCATAGACATATTTCGCTTTTTTAATATCACTGCATTAGGCATAGAGAGTAAATGCAAAGGTACCAAATGAGTTGTTTATTTCATTCAAAATTTTTTTGTTGCCTGAGAACAGCTTTATTCCAAGAGCGAAGAGCTTATTCTCCTTGATCAACTCCACAGCTCTAAAGATTTGATTATCATCGCCTTTGCTGAGTTCTTCGGCAGCTCGTCCGTAATTCTTCAAGTCAATATTGATTTTTGCTTTCATGTCTATGGCATTGCTCATCTTTCTGAGACTCTCGATGTATGGGTTGTATTCTTTAGGATCCTATTTACACGCTTAATACATTGAAGTTCCGAACGGAATTTACCTTCTGTGTCTGTTGGGCTACCATCACTGTGACATCCATATTGTATGTAGAAAGTGCCACCTCGTAAAGTTTGTTGGCGTCAGCGAGCCAGCATACGTATTCGATGACTTCCTTGCTTCCGATCTTCTTGCTGTGCTTGTACTTATGCATCGCTAGTGATATTCGAACGTATAAATCTCACTGAATGAACCAAAAAAAAATTACTCTGAGGGTTCAAGTGAGGAGGAATTGGCTCTTTTTCTTCAATAACACCCTCTGAATTTTTGATCTTCACAATTTCATCCAGCACGACCTCCAGTGC
>ENA-UOTZ01001756-UOTZ01001756.1-compost-metagenome-genome-assembly--contig:-NODE-1756-length-13574-cov-12.544788_pt1 | contig 13574 bp, 20 predicted proteins | sample MGYA00238144_ERZ746983 | MGnify/ENA primary metagenome ERZ746983 (study PRJEB28759, sample SAMN06268863) | compost metagenome | isolation source: single cell | place: USA: California, Emeryville, Joint...
TGAGAAGCCAGTAGAGCAGCCAAATGAAAACTCAGATGACTATAGTCCTGCTTTAATGAAAGTGCAGATGAGGTGGGGTGGTATTGTTCAATTAGAGGTAATTGATAGCATCACTCTCCTAATTACGTGTTTAAATTCGGCAGGATAAGCTCGTGAGGAAGAAAATAAAGCTCAATATTAAGACTTTCTATGGCTCAAGGAAAAAAATCACTCTTGAAGTCGATATTAACACCACAATCGAAGTCATCAGGAATCTATTGCTCACTCAGCATCTTGAAAACGCTTCCACTTTATACAATCTTCGCCTGGTCTATCCAATGGTATCTGTGTTCTGTTGATTTCGTCTCTAAAGCGATGACTTTTGTAGGGAGCTATTCAAGAGCTTAATATCAATAATGCAACTGTAGAACAATTCAACCTCCCAGATGGAGCGAACCTTGTCCTTCTCGTTCAAGCAACATTCGCATGGGATCCTAATCTCAAAGGCTCTGATATCAAGGTAACTTTGTGTTGTTAACAACCCAGACATAGCTTTCTATTATCCTCTTGTTAGCTAAGTAACAACAACCTCACCGCAAGCAAAGTTGGAGACTATGACTATCAATTTTTGCTTGGTAGCTTGGAATTCTCCTCAGGTCGCCACTATTGGGAAATAAAAGTAAATAGCTGCTGGATCTGAGGGGTGGGAGACTAATAAAATCATTATTTAGGTTGATAAATACGGTGACGAGGAAGACTTATTTATAGGAATTGCAAGAAAAGATATCGACTTGAATGTAAGACCGTTAGACTCGGGAATGTTCTGGGGCTACATGTGTCTATGGTATATCCTTATTGACCTATATAGAGAAATATTGACTAATTCGTTCCAATAGCTCGAAAAAAGTCGGAGCTGATGGAGTGCTCTATGACTACGGTTACCAAGCAAAGCAAAACGACATTATTGGAGTCTTATTAGAATTTAAATCAGGAATGGGCTCGCTGTCATTCTATCGAAATGGAGTAATAACATACATTATCATGTTCAGAAGAAAACGCTAATAATTAATTTTTCTCAGGCAAAATGCGGAGTTGCATTCTCAAATCTCACAGGATCGTTTGTCCCGGCGGTATGTATGAACTACGGCGACATACAAGTATCGTTGGATCCTAAAGCGACTCCTCCATACAGTTAAAACGGACGTATCGGCTGGGTAAAAAAGAAAATTGAGAGATGAAGGAGTGAATTTAGCTGGCTTCTAGATAGATCAGACATACGCATACAAAAGACTTTCAATTTTCATCAAGCATTTTTAATCTGTTTTATTTCTTCTAGTCTGACTTGTGTGCTTTGCATTCTGCTGGGAATTTGAATTTTGTAGCAATCCAAAGCTTTACACATATTAAATCTCACACAGGGAAATTCATCAAAAAACATGCAACATCAGTAGAGTGATAGGTTTGGTGCTGAAAGTATTTTCCTTTAGCAATCTGCTCATTGCTGTGGCGTTGGGTATTCGCCAAATTTTGGGGTTGTACCTTTAGGCTGAAGTAATTTGCTATAATAATAGCAGCATAACAAAAAGGATTTTTGTAATTGAATAAAGAAATCATGTGAAGACACTAAGACAATATCGATTAGCAATTAGCTTTGGAATTTAACGCGGTCAGCATTAAGACCATTCTCAGGTCGATATTTCTCTCATCTAAAATATGAATATATTCGTATAAACATAGAAAGCCAGAAATAAATCACGAAGAAATCAATTTTCAATAATACTACTAAACACTGGCTGTCCTGCTAGCTAAATCGAATCAATAATCATCCTAAATCTAAGTGGATTGGGTTTGGCTTTTCATTGTCAATCCTTTAAATGCGCCCGTCTTCTTCTTTGACACCAAGAACTCGAAGGCTTTAGAAGCATGCACTTTATTCCTCTTGTTCAAAACCTATTTCAAATATCATTTGTTAGCTTCAATCAAGCAATTCTCTCTTCATTACCTTTGGAGTGAGCTGAATGAGCGCTGTAGATTCCTGTCCAGATCTCATCATCTTGAAGTCGCTAATAACCTTAGGATTGACTCTTGGACCACTAGGCTTCTCTTGAGTGGAGAGATTCGCCGCAAGAGATGTATCTAGTAAGCAAATGGTTGAAGCACGCCGTGGGGGAGTGGAAAAAATTACCTTTGCCGATTTTAACTTTCTTTCCTGCTTTGGCTTTCATTTCTTTCTTCGCATAGTCTTCTTCCATCTTTCCTTCGTTAGTCTGGTTGAAGTAGTTATCGAGCTCTTCATCGAGGTATCTGTCCTCTCTTCTTCTCTTGAAACCAGAGATTGTCTGTAAAATTTCCATGAGAACTTTATTAAGGTATGCCCTTGAAAAAATTGATTTACCGTGTTTCCTTGGACAACCAGCTTGCCGGTCTTATCATCGAAAAATACATCTTCTTTGGTGGCCAATTCTTGCTGTTTGGCTCTCTGAGCGCGCATTTTAACAACAGGATGTTCCTCGAAGTGGAATCTTTCTTTCTATTGGAAGCAGTTAGCAACTGATCATAATAATAAAATAAAGGGGCTTACCTCAGCATCGAATTTCAAGAGCAGATTATTCTCATTAGTATTGACGTTTTCGACTTGCATTCTATCTTCGAAGCGTCCCGATGGGATCTCTTCATCGTCATCTTCCATCTTATCAGAGGACTTTTGGATACGCTTGTTTTTCTTAGTCAGCTTGTCCAACTCTTTACCAAACGCCTCTTCAAGATATGCTTTGGAAGTCCTTTCATTCTTCTTATCAAGCTTCTTCTTTTTCTCCTGTCTCTCCATCTTGCTGACATGCTTCACAAGTTTTCTATGGTCCGCTGGGATCGCGTTCTCTACTGTTTCTTTGTCCTATCATGTGCGAAGCGTTAACATTTCCTCTATGAGCACGTCACTTACCAGCTTTCTCAACATTTTCTCAATGAAGAATTTAACCAGAGCGAGGTTCGATTCAAGGCCATCTTCATCCCATTTGAACAATGCGGTGAAGATATTAGGTAACTGCTCTTTCAGTTGATCCTTAGTGAGCATTTTGATATAGCTCTAATATGAAACTTGATTAACAAACATTCAAGAAGAGGCATTCATACCTTTAGGAAAGTAAGGACGCTTTTGTAAATTTCTCTGTTCTTTTCTCTCAAAAGCAACATGGTCAAACTCATCAATTCAGTTCTGAATTTCTCCGAAACGAAGAGTCTCGCCGAGTAGAGCGCTCTGCCAGCTCCCTTGATCGCTGCAGACTTCATCAGTGAGGTTTTTGCTCCGTAAGCACCGATGATCTATATCAATTAGAATAAAGTTATAGCAAGAAAAAGTCGCAAAGAAATCATACCAATGAAATAAAGTCTTCAACCATTCCTTTGTCAGTGAACTTTTTCACGAGGCTATCGATTAAATCAGTGGCAGTTTTTCTAGTTTTGTGGTTTGTTTCCTTCATAGAAAGCAGAATCTCCGGCAAGAACTCTTGCACCATGACCAAAATGTCCTCCACGGCTTGTTCGTTGAAATTGATCTTTTCAAAGAGCGTTTCAATACACAGCAATCTCGTGCTTTTTGCGTGCTGGCTGGTATTCTTAAACTCTTGCATAAGCGCGAATAAGTTCAAGAGGAAAGACGGATGGACTTTGCCCATCACAATCGACAGTATCTTGTAAGCTTTCTTCTGTAAGATAGTTGTATCGTTCATGAAAGTCCTCAAGAATTGAATTGTAAGGTCATACACCTTGTCCTGTAACTCCATGGCTTCCACGATATTCACCAGCAGATTTGTTTCTTTGGTTCTAATCAGCATATTTCCCTTTAACTTATCGGTCTCTTTATCATGTATAATCTTCTCCATGTTCTTCGTGTAAATTCTGTCGAGGTAGTCCTTGGTGCAGATGAAAGCCAACGCTCTGATAAGGTTCAAAATGTTCTTAGGAGCGTTAGGGTCCATGATGTAGGTCTTGCAGAGCATCGGACTCAATTTGTTGGCTTGCTCTTGAATAGAGTTATTCCAGCGAATCATCTCTTGGTTTGAGAACCTTGGGAGCTTCAGGATATAGCCGATGATATTCTCAAGGCCTTTGAAGACGTATTTCAAAGTTTGAGAGTTCGCTTGTTTTGCCATTTCAGTGGTAATAGTGAAGAGCTCTCCTGTAATGTGGATATCTTCCTTCGTGAAACGACAGAACTTAGGGAATAGCTCCCAGATTTGGATATACATGACCTCGTAGAGTCTTGCTGCCTCTGTGTTAGGTCTTACCCGCTTTTCGTCGAGTCCTTGTCGGATTTTCTGGGCAACAGGAAGCAAGTGGTCGAAGAACAATTTAATTGAAGTAACTTTGGTAAAGCGGTTGAGAAGAGGAAGCAGCCAAGAATGTGATTTTTCTTCGTAGTCTTCATCGTTAAGATCGACTTCGAGAAGAGCGAGAGGGAAATATTGTAAGATATTTTGAGGTCCGAGCTTTTGGATGTATTTTCCAAGCGTTTGCTGCCAGAGATCGTGGGGAATGTCCTGGCGTTTGGACACGAACTCGCACACAAGATCTCTGGTGTCTTTTTCGCAGCTGTTTTCTAAGTGCTCAAAGAAGGCCCCGATGATTCCGCAGACATGGGCATGAGCCTTGTCGTAACGACTTGAAAGGAAATGGCTGATGACAATGACGATTTTCTGGAAGTTGGTGGGTCCTTTGTTCTCGTCGAGACCAAGCGAGCTCATGTTTAATTGAGCAAACAGACCTTTCGAAAAGGCGGATGTGTCAAGCCAGAGAGTTGGCTCTACGGTGTAGCCGATCAGCAGTTCGATCGACTTAGCGGCGTGGCCGACGATTTTCTCGCTCTCTGCGAGTAAGAGCTCTCCGCAGCTGGAAATGACGGAAGAGATGTATCCTTTAGCAATTTGTGGGTCAAGCTATTTGAATACGGTGAGCGGGAATGGTAAGGAATAAGTGAGTTACAGTGTGAAGATGCAGGAGGGTTTGAACGAGGCACTGAGAGTAGGCGATGTTAATGTGGGAGTTTGTCTCAATAGTTGGAGAATTGTTCAAGAAATCTTTCAGATAGCCTTCGACGAGATCAGGGTTCAAAGTTCTTGAAGCAAGTAAAGCCTACATTCCATGCCATTAGAACGTGTGATTTAAAAAATTCCATATTTTACCTCGATTGTTGTATAAATATGAGTCGCCAATTCGTTTTTACAGTTTTCGTTTTTCAACAGACCCACCAAGTGATGGAGGATGTTGCAGGTCATGTCCAAGGGGAATTTTTTGAGCGCTGAGTTCAGGAAGTACATCAACAAAACGGCCTGCCGGCTGTTAATTGTTCCTTCTTTGATAATATCAACCACGAATTTCTCAAGTTTGTAAGCCACAGGTTTCATCTTCGTGAGTACACCAGCCTAATAAAGTTATCTTCATTGAGCTGCCTGGCCCTTTAGTCAATGGTTTTACGTCTATTAAGGAAGACATGGACTTATTCGCCTGCTTGCGGACTTTCGGCTTTTCATCAGTCAAGTTTTCAAGAATAAATTCGAACATCATAGTCGTGCTTGCGTTTTCCCTGAAAAATCAGCATGATTAGCTAATAAGGTCCTGATGAGGCGCACCTACCATTCAGTGACGGGCTTCAGGAGCAAAAGCAGCTCGAAAATCGAAGTGATGAATTTTCCAACGTGAGGGACCTTGCCGCTCTTGGCAATGACTTTCTCAAAGGCAGCAATCAGTTGGCTCTCTAAATTCAACAAGAACGCAGGTTTAACTCTGTAGGCTGCGTAGTTGATAAGCAATAAGATTGCTGGGGCGTTTTCGTAGGTATCTCTGGTGATGTACTCTTGGAGAGTCATGAGCAGAGAGGGCAAGAGAACAGAGTTGTAATTCGTTTGTTTCAGTGATGCGAGCTGAGGGTTAGCATCGATTGACTCGTTGACTAAGTCTAAAATTAGTGATGCTTTCTTGTACAGAGGGTTTGAGTCTGGAGCGTGTTGGATTTTCCATAAAATATCACCTATCGGGTAAAAATGATGTGATTAGCTGAAGAGACTTATGCTGCTTACTATTCTGAGGAGCTTCTTCTTGCATTTCTGTAGGTAAAATGAACTTTAAGATTTTTCAATAAACTTTAAACTGACTAATTATGTCAAATTGGCAGAAATCCATTTAAGGAATTGTTTTATCAAAAGAGAATCGCTTCTTTGGGAAAGAAATCATTAGAAATAAATGGAAGGCAAATGAGCAATAGAATTGCCCTCATGCTTTTCCTCGAACAAAAAAGCATCCTTGATATGAGAAAACAAGTGCAAATGTCATTGAAGATAAAATTAATGAGAATTGAATTGAGAGACAACGTCTCTTTGGTAATTATAAGTGTTATGCAGGTCCTCACAACGATTTTTTTTTAGTGCTGCTGTTGGCCACTGAAGAATATTTCGTAGGGTTTGAATGCTGATGAATTAGTTTTATAATGAGGCATATCCACACATCCTCTCTATTAGAACATACAGAGTTAGTTTGGCATGAAAGAACAATCTCAATCCCACAAATTCACCATTATTACTATCATCATCGTTATATTATTATTATCTTGTCGAAAAGTTATCTTTTACTCCAGAGAAAACGTCTCGAAAATTTACTCGCAACGTTGTTATTGGCCTCTCCGAACTAATCCTTTTCGCAAAATAGACTAACCGAAGGAAAAATAAATTATGGTTAGGTTCTTTCTTAACTCAAATTTTAATCCCTTTATTTTCGATTATTTCTTCTAAAATTGGATGGAGGCAACGATTTCACAAAAGGAGTGAATTAAGTTCATCTAAACATCATTGGGTGTCTCTCAGCCAACAGAAGTTTATCGAAATAAGCGTCTTTTATTGAATAGGGAACGTACTTTGGGATTAGATTATCATCATTATTATCGAGAAAGTCTCCATAGCGAATACACAAATTTTGTAACTAATTCTCCATTCACCTTTTCCCAATGCAATCCAATTTTCGAGATATGATTCGTCAAGAAACTTTCTTTCTCATAAATAACGATATTGCAACTCCTCAAAGATTCTTTGATACGTGTTCATAGCGTTCTTATCCAGTTTAATCACTTATCTTTTTTAATTATTCTCTTATCTTTTTTAATTAATTCGTGGTAATCGAAAAGAAAGATTTTAATGGTGACTAAATCAGACGGTGGAGCCTTCCTGAAAAAGCTCTTCAAGCATGACTTGTCAAAAAAGCAGCTCATTACTGGAGCAACAAGCGGTGTGTTGGTCGCTTTGGCCTTGGGCTATTTCTACAAAAACAAAAATTCTGAAGATAAGACCTTGTATAAAGTGCCCACAAAGGACGTCGTGAAAGAAAGCAACGTGACCCAGGAGACTTTCCAGACTGTGATGAAGCAATACAGCGAAAAATTCGCAGAATCAAAGATATTTGAGCGCATTCTTCCACGCGCATTCAAAGACAACGCTGATGTCGATAATATACTCCCTAACATGCATTACTCCGATAAATATGATGTCACCTCATTGAATAAGGTTCTTTCCTCTCTTGATACGCATGATTGGTTACCGTTCTCTTCCTTATAGGGACTCTCCGATCCAATTTATGATCTTTTAGATCGAGGAGGCAAACGATGGAGGCCTATTCTCTGTAATCAACTCAGCTTTATTTTCCTTCAGACTAATCTTTGGCTTCAGGTTTTTTAATTGCCGAGGCATACGGGAAAACCATTGTAAGCCAATATTGCATTTACCATAAAAACTTAAGGTTTAATCAATTAGAACGATGTCATCGAGATCGCTGGAGTCTGTGAGTTCGTCCACAATGGAAGTCTCGTGATCGACGATATCGAGGACCAAAGGTAGCGCAATTCTTTTCCTATATGAGTTCATTTCGTGAACTTTAATGATAGTCAAACCAGAAGAGGCAAGCCTTGTATCCATCTTACCCATGGACTGGACGTTAGCATCAATGCTGGTTGCTTGATGTTTTTCGCTCCCTTCCATCTCTTGCAGAGATGTGGAAAGTACACCGAGGAGCAGCTCGAGAAATTTTCTAAGATCTACTTCGAAGAAATGGTCAGCATTCACTGCGGTCAGGCCTGGGATATCGTCTGGCACAACACTAACCATCCAAGCAAAGTGCCTGACGAGAAAAATTACCTTCAAATGACAGCACACAAGACAGGTGTTCTCGCTCGTATGTGTGCCAGATTAACCGGAGAGGCGATTGGACTGAAGAAGGACCATATTCAAAAACTCACTAGATTCGCCGAGAAGATCGGAGTTGCCTTCCAGATTCAAGATGATGTACTGAATATCACCGGCGAAGAGTATGTGAAAACAAAAGGATTCTCGGGAGAAGATATTCATGAGGTAAACTTGATTTCATTGGACAATGGGAGACATCTTTTGTGCTTTTAGGGAAAGAAGAGCTTGTTGGTGATCCATAGTTTAAAGGTGGGAACAGAAAAAGATAGAAACCGATTGTTCGAGATCTTGGACAGCAAAACGGACAACCAAGAGGTGATTGAAGAGGCGATTCAGCTGTTGAAAAAGACTGGAAGTATCGAATATGCTCAGCAAGTTGCTGATAGATTGGTGAAAGAGGCTTGGAATGAAGTCGCTGACATTCTTCCAAACCGACAAGCAAAGTGGTATTTGAAGGCTTTGAGTGAATTCTTTACAAAGAGGTCTATTTAGCCAACTTTTATAAATTTCACTCCTTGCGTATTACCAATTTATACATCATATTCCACAAACAGAAACGACAATAAAATAGAATAAGAGGTCATTACATACATACATATTTCTGGGAATCAAACAGCAATTAGTTCTGATATAACATATTCTCGTTATTGATATAATAAGATTCCTAACCTCATGACAACAAGATTACCATTCAACTTCTTTGATTACGATCGAAAATCAGTTTTCTCAATTCTTAATGGAGTTCTACGTTTTAAAACAATGAGAAATTTTTGCATATCAATTAAATTCTACTTTCATTCATCTCACAGAATGTTGCTATATATATTCAAGAGAGAGAAAGTTATTTCCCTATATATTTGGCTTAAACAACTTTAGGAAGAGACGCAAAATATTCTTTGGCTTTCTTGAGTTTATTGACTTCGACGTTATAGATTGGATGGACCTCTTTTAGTTTTCCTGAGCTTTTTCCATTAAAATAAATTCTCTCGTCTCCTTTTCCTATCAACTCCTGGGAAATGCTCAGTCCTGAGAGCGCATAGCAAGTATGATAATAATCGACTGGCTTTCCAGGCTTATCACGCATGCCTCCTTCATCAGATTGCGAGCAAATCATTAAATACATCTGCATCATCAGTTGGTTATAAAGCCTAGAAGTAAGATATAAAATGAGCTAATTTCACCAAAAACTAAACATCTTACATCTTGCCATCATACGCGCAAGCATTGTCAGTGACTAAGTTGATCAGTTTGAACACCGCGCATTGCCAGAACGCGTAACACGCGTCCACCACTTTGTTCGTTCTGCCATTAAACCCTCCTTCGTCCTTCATTTGTCTCTGGACCGCCCAGTATAACAGCCTGTTCAGATCGATTTTCTTCTCTTCTCTGATACAGCATAGAGCAGCAAAACCACAATACGTCAGCCCTCCATGCGCTTCTTCCATCGGACCGCTTGTGCAGATACCTCCTTCGTACGTTTGGCAGGAAGCGATGTAATCTCCGACACCGTCTTTCAGTTCGTCAGTGAGTATATTCAGTATATCAGCGATGACCATCGCAATATAAGTCCCTCGCATGTCGCACTCGCCCTTCACGTGCATTAAGAAAGACCCTTTCCGCTCAGGGTTCCTGACGCTAAGCAAGAAATCATAGAGCTTCTTGCGATCGATTATGTTATAGGCTTCTTCTGTGCCTATCGTGCAGATAGCAAGAACTGCGGCGTAGGTTGAGGCAACGTGCGGCAGCTGGTACTGACCACCACAAAAGCCTCCAGTCTTCGATTGGCAGCAGGAAAGGAACTTTATCAAGCCTGGAATGATTTCAGGTTTCGCGTGGATATTGAATTTGGGGTGGTCCAGGAGCTCTAAGGCATTGAGATTCCAGTAGGCCATCCAAGGCTGTCCGTTATCGAACACCTTTCCCATGTATCCTATCAAAAAGGTAGGTGTTTAGAAAAGACAGGGAGAGCAAAGGGAGGTAAAATGAAGAAGATAAAGGATAGTCTGTTTTTACCAACATTTAGCAAGCTGTTAAAGACATAGGCTGCGTGCTCGTCTCGTCGCAGTTCATCGGTGATATCTTCTTCGATGTCTTCGAACTTATCTTCCTCCTCTTCGGGGTTCTTGGCCAGACCAACGTAGTAGTTTTCAAAGTATTTCAGAATTAGTTTTTCGATGACTGCTTGCTCAATCTTCGTGCGATCTTTCTGCGTTCTGAGTTGGCTTGGTTCAAAATCCATTTGGTAGAACTAACTTAATCAATTAATTTCTGAAAAGAATTTCAAATGATTTTTCTTCCGATTTGTCACAAGGATAATTCTCTAAGCTCAGATACATCATTTTGAACTATCGCTATATCAAGTATCTCCTTCATAGAATGTTCATATCTCGTTGAATTCTCTATTATTAATACTTCGCTGATGATGATGGAAGCATGAAATATAGAATTACGACCTCATCTAACTAGCAGGTGTAGTTCTTTTTAATTTTCCAGTTAAAGCCATAATCATTCTATTTCCCCACTCATTGTTGTGTTACTACCTGCTTATTTTCTGTGACGATATGAATTAAAAATAGATTCGATAAAAAAGATTCCTTTTTCTTCCACCGCAACTTTCGAAATCGCTGATATGTTAGTATCAATAAATACCACTATATTTTTATTTCTTTCCAAGTAAGTTTGTTTGTAGACTCTAATGTCCCTTCTTTATTCATAAAAGCAATTTTTTGCTCTCAGAAATAATTTTGTGTTTCTTTTCCTCGAAGAAATAATGAGATAATTTACCATGGGATCTTTTTCATGCAAATACATTTATGATAAGACAGTGATATTATGTATGACCAACTTTCACGCTAACTAACATTGATAGCAATATCCGTCATTTTTCAAAGAAAACTCCATCTTTGAAGCTGTGAAATCGGTGGAGAGGAAGAAGTTAGGACGTTACAATTAGAATCTCCCAGAAGTGATCTGAGCAGGATTTTATTCTGATAAAAAGCTCACAGTTGAGACTCCACTACATTTACGGAAAAATTTAGTAATGAATTGCACTGGAAATTTATAACTGATTTGATAATTTTTTCCTTAGATTTCTTAAAGTTATCCTTTCTTCACCACCCATGTCCAGAAACGAAGGAGGAGACAACGATGATCAGTACTTCGAGGAAGAGAACCTCGCTTTCTTGCCAGCAGACCACGTAATTTCAAATTCACAGCGCAATTTTGAGCTAACACCACCTTATTGAATCTCGAATAGCCATTGCTCGCAAGAGTTCAAAAAGCCCTTCAAAAAACCCTTGAAGACGAGCATGAGCGTGTTAATCTGCAACTTATCGAGAAGGAAAACAGACTTCGCAAACTTGAACGAGAGAAAGAAGACGTCGGAGTCCAACTTTACGGTGTTCAGCAAAATCTCGCTGATCTTCAGCTTAATTTCGAGCAAACTCACGAAAACTACAATCTCATTAACAAACTCAGGTAAGCAGCTACGGTGCCAATGATTTATTTACAATTTTTCTCAGAATTGAAGGAGAACAGAAGCTCCAAGTCCTTAACCAGGAATACTCAACAAAAAAGGCCCAGGTCGACGAGCTGAACAAAAAATGTAATCATATGTGGCATATTTAGACCAATTAAGCAAACAATACAAATAGGCAACAGAGCAAACGATGATCTTTCGAAACTCAACAAGATGCTCAAGCAAATTGAAGATTACAACAATGACGTTAAATCTCAAATCCAAGTTACTCGTAGAACGACTTATCGAGCTGAAGAGAACATTACCAACTTGGAAAAGCAGAAGAAAAAGCAGGACTTCTTGATTGATCATATGAACGAGGAGATCAAGAAACTCAACGAACAGAAGATCATCATTGAAGCCCAGTTAATTTCCCAGCGAGAAGAAACCCGTGCTGCTCAGCAAATCCTCAAGGAAGCCTATGTCGAGATGGAAAACATCATCGCGAGCAAAAAGAACTTGCTTGAGCGATGGCAAAAATGCCTCCTTGAAATGCAGAGGAGAGACCACGCGCTGCAAGTTATCCGTGACGCGCTCAACGCCCAGCATGAGTTGAATATCCAAATTGGGACTGAACTCACCGGTATCAACAACGAAATCGAAAAAGAGCAGGAAATCTCCGAAAAACTTGAGGGAACGAACAGAAAGCTGAATTTGGAGAGAAGGCACCTTGAGAAAGAAGAAGAGAAACTTCGACACGAAGAAACGAAGTACCGAGCCCAATACGCGATCCTTCAGCAGTCTTTGGCGTCGACTGAGCAGGAGATCAACAAGGTTAACCTCGAAAATAAAAATATCGATGACCAAATGCAGCTGATTGAGAGCAATATCATGAAGATGCACACTGAGACGAAGAAGCTTTATGATGAGATTATTAATAAAATAAATGACCATAAAACCTCGGAGAAAACCACAGCGAACTTAATGAAACAAGCAAGGATTATCGGCCAACGCACTGAGGATGTTCAGATCCAGATAGAAGATATCGATAACGAAATCGCCAGAGTCAAGATCGATCAGCTGAACACTAGCTCGCAGATCGAGCTATTGAAGCAAAAGAAGCGAGAGGTGTCTCGCGAGCGTAAAGAAAAAGAAGAAAAAGTCCTCAACTTCGAGTTGGAAATTCGTCAAGGGCATGATATCAACGAAAAGAAGCAGAGTTACGTCGGCCAGTTGAATAAAGTGCATGACGATTTGAAATCGAATACCAGCGAGATAAGCCGTGAGCCGCTTGAAGCTCAGAAAAACAAGCTAAAAAGAGAGATTGATGAGAAAAAGCAGCAATGTGATATGATGCAAAGAGACTGGATGAAGAACCAAACAAGACTCGTTGATCTTCAGAACTCTTTAATGGGAGCACAGGAAAAAGTGAGCGAATTGAACACGAGAAAGACGATTCTCGAGCAGAAGAAGATCCGCTTGAACAACATCTACAATCAGCATGAGAAGGAAATCAAGCAGATCAAGATCGGGCTCAAGAACCTCCAAACTGAAATGAATAAGCTGAATGACGGGCTCTCAAAGAACCAAGCGAGTGAAGAAAAGCTGAAGAATGAGAATTTCAATATTGAAAGCGAGTTCGTTGAGAAGCTGAAGGAACTCGAGAAGGACTCTGTGAAGCTTGAGGTTGAGATTGATAGACTGAAGGAAGAGAAGGCAGAACTCTTAGCGAGCATTGTTGAGGCAGAGAGACAGATCTTGCTTTGGGAGAGGAAGATTACACTTGAGAAAGAGATGCAAGAGGCGCTGGATCCGAATATTGGACAGTCGGAAATCTCGCTCTTGAAGAAGGAGATCCATAGAATGGAGTTGAGATTGGAGGAGTTGAGAAGAAAGCAAGATGATATGATCAAAGA
>ENA-UOTZ01001757-UOTZ01001757.1-compost-metagenome-genome-assembly--contig:-NODE-1757-length-13567-cov-11.129948_pt1 | contig 13567 bp, 6 predicted proteins | sample MGYA00238144_ERZ746983 | MGnify/ENA primary metagenome ERZ746983 (study PRJEB28759, sample SAMN06268863) | compost metagenome | isolation source: single cell | place: USA: California, Emeryville, Joint...
GCACTATCGTCTGTGGTATTATCGATTCCACCTATCGGATTCGTCTGGTTTCGTGAAGAATCAATCTCAGCTTTCTATATGAAAAGAAATCATAAAGAGAAAACAAAGCAAAGAAAATGTACGATTTGACGGAATGGTTCAGGGCCCTTGTTGTATTGATACTGGAATTCATCGAGAGAGTCAGTCACCTGTTGGTGTCTTTCTCTGTTATATTGGGCTATTTCCTTGTTCTTCTCAAGTTTGCTAGCGTGAAAGCCAATTTTTGCACCTTCAATGTCTTGAGTGGAAAGGTTTCGGGGGTATCCATACTAATAAAAATCAGTTCCATAAAAAGTTGAAAGCAGCTCAACATACACTTCCAATATTCGGACCTCCACCACCACTAATTACGAAAGTAAATATAAGAAAGAATATCAGAATGACTAGGTGGATTACATATTCTGTTGCTGAGGAAAAATGTTCATCATGGAGCTCTTTTCCTGTACTTCCTGGAAGACCTTCTTGCCTCCCTGACGGTAGCGATCTGTTTCCTGATCTTGGCCAATCTCTGAGACGATAGGGTTTTTCATTTTGTAGCCTTGCTGCACTTGATGTGAAACCCCGTAGTTTCTATTACCTGTCTCGACGGGATCAGGTAATATAGGACTTTGGGCATCTTCGAATTGTTTAGAATTTGACTCGAATCATAATATACTTTGCAGATAAGCATAAGGATAATTGCGGTGCCCTTGGCTTGCTTTTTTTCCAAAAAGAGGTTTGGGTTTCGCACCTTGTTGTCTTAGAGTTGAAAGCTAGTTATTTTACCATCAATATCATCAGTTATTAGAGAGCCTGAAACACGAGTTGCGAATTGTTTAGAAGGTCTTTCATTTTCAAACTGTCCTTGTTGTTGGTAAAGATTATGAGGTTGCATTGATTGCTGGGTCTGATGGGAGCTAAGAGGGTATAAAATATACTGACTTTACTTGGAAAAAGGGAGGATGTGCTAATATATACGCTTATTAGTTTTGACAGGTGCCACAATATAACTGCTGACCTAATTTTTTATTAGATTAAAGCGTACTTCTCTCGTTTCAAAAACTTTACAACAGATCTTGAGAGCCCAATCGAATTGATAACATTAGACAGAGCTAGGCGTTATGGGAAATTGCCTCCAGACAAATTCCGCGCCAGCCAGGGGTCAACCTTGTAGAATTCAGGTCACCGGTCTTATTCAATATCTTAAATGAATGCAATTGCATGATAAAGCAAATCGTAGGTCCTCCCTCTTGCTAAGAATCTTCAATTTTCAGCAGTATCTATCTAATTTTGATTTTTAAATGCTAGTATCAATCAGTTCAATGAATGAAAGTTACAGAAGAGAGATATTTCCTAGCATGGTTTACCAGTGTTTGCTGATGAAAATATAGGACAAAAATACTAAAATTCTTCTTGCTTTTCAAAGTATATATGCAGAATTTCTTCAAAAAGCAGCAGGTTAAGCAGAAAGCTTTCATTAGATTGACATGAGTTTTATTGTCGAACATTTAAACCTCTAATTAAGCTTAATTCTGACGGGGGTATTCTTGAATTGCCAAAATATTAATTTATTCATGGAGAAAACAGACGAAGTCGGGCTTGCCATTGACAAAAGCTTCGTTAAGCAGCTTGAACCAGGAGGTGAAGCAGCTTCCAAATGATTTTTTGCTGACAACTCACGACATTTTCTAGAAAAATTTATATTTTGCTTCAAAGTCGAAAAAATCAACGAGCGAAACAAGAAGCAGGAAAGACTGATGGCTTTGACCTCAAAGTACATATACAACCTCTCAAAGTCCAGTAATTAATGATGTGTGTTGTACCGTTTAATCGCGCATTTCAGAGAGTATCAAAAGAAAAATTGACATACTGAGGGTTAAAGGGATAACAGTAAGTAAATCGGCTTACGAATTCGTCATACACGTTCCTGACGAATACGACTATCGATTTTATACACCGGACAAGTATTTGAGGATTCATCTGGACATATTTTAAGAATTTACAGACGAGAGTCAATTATTGATAAACTCAATCGCGCTTACATCGCTCACACTCAAGTCAAAGGAATCCCACAGTTTTTTGTCGATGATCCAAACCTTGAGCCTTATACAACTCAAAAAACAGACAAGAAGAAAGGAATAAATCGTATGCCGATGGAGAAATTACCTTTACCTGAAGTATCTATCAACCCTCAGCCAGCGTGATCTGTTTTACCGCTATTAGGGCAAAGATGAAAGTGACATTCCGGAAATTGTGCGCAAAAACACAAATATCATTCCTAAATCAAGAAGTATTTCTATTTTGTCTGCAATTAGTTTGCTGAAAATTCATTGTTAGAGGAGTTGTCGATCTATGATTTTACTACCATCCGCGAGATCGGAAAAGGCTCCTTTGGCAGGGTATATTTTCTCATATACAACCGAAAAGTTATGTCTCCCTACATATAGGTTGTACTTGTCCAAAAAAGAGACACAGGCGATCTTTTCGCTCTGAAGTCGTTTAGAAAAAATGAGACGAATAAAGCATTGCAAGAAAGCATTATGGCCGATACTTCATATACTCCAGTAATTTTACAATGACGTACGATAATAACTCAAAACACCTAAATACAGCACCCATATATTGTCCGACTTATAAACAAATTCGCAGATAGCGAAAGATGTTTCTTTGTGATGCAACACTTGAAAGGAGGCGACTTGTTCCAACGTATGCAGAAAGAAAAGCGTTTTTCTGAGGAATGGTGAATTAAAATATGTCAATAGCAAAAGAGTCTAATGAATACCATCAAAAGCACAAAGTTCTTTGCGGCTTCAATTGTCCTAGCGCTTGAGCATTTCCATAGCATAAAACTCATTTATCGTGACTTAAAGCCAGAGAATGTACTGATGGATGAGAGTGGATATATTTGCCTTACAGACTTCGGGTTAGTAAGGTTCGGCAGCTCTCGTAAGGAAGACCCAGGGTTCCTTGGGACACCAGATTATGTTGGTAAGATAAAGATAAATAAATCCTAGCGCTGACAATGGAGAATTTAAGCACCTGAGGTTATTTTCGGAGAGGAATGGGGAAAAGACATAGATTGGTGGGCATTGGGCATCTTGATGTAATAAGTGCTTAAGACTCTCAGTGCATCTAATACGGTTGGAACTAGATACGAATTATTGGTGGGGATCACGCCGTTCCATCATGTTGATCTCAACACGATGTATGTATTTATCACAGAAAACGAGGTGAGGTTTCCATCTCGGATTCCTATTTCCAATGAAGCAAAAGACCTAATCAATAGAGTAAACAAACCTTGAAAATTTGGTTTTAATTTGTTTAGTTGCTCGATAAAGATCCAAAAACGAGAATTGGGTCGGTAAAGGACGCCGAGGAGATAAAAGCTCATCCTTGGTTTGATGGCATTGACTGGAAGAGCCTATATGAAAAAAGGGTATATATAACGACATCTACAATTTTTTTCATTATTTGATAGATTCCGAGCCCTTTCAAGCCTGCAGTAACTTTTGAAGATGATGGCTCAGACAGAGAGAGCCGCTAAGGAGGTTCAGTGACTCTGATGGAAGGATTAAGCTATATGTGCGTTTTTAGGCATATCAAAGGGGAATGAATGCATCGTCTGATTTATAGTCATCGTAGGAATAATGCTGCTGTCTTTGAGCAATATGCCTTGATATTTCGTTTCGTCTGAGAGACTTTTATATGACTATTTTTTGAACATTCGCTTAAGAAAAATCTTTTACCTGGGAATGATTTGTGTTGTCGCTGGAAATAGAATCAAAATAAAAGTGAATGAACCCTTAATATAGTGTAGGTAGTTGGATATAAATCTTTTTGTATTCCATGCTAAGGTTTTATTTGATAAAATATAAGTAATCGTTATTCTCCTGACTTAATTCAAGTTACAACTACATTCTTTGATTAGTCGCTGCGTTCTGGCTACCGTGATATTAGTGGCATTAGATATTGTTGTTTTCTTAACGTTACTCGAATTTCAGTCTAAGTGACTTGAGTTATCATCATGCTGACCTTCGGCCAATGAAGAATATTGATAGCATTATGTTGATTAAGTGCTAGTGGCTTGAGCAAGATAAGAAACAGCTGCCAAACCAAAGTATTACCCAATTTCCAGGAATCACACCATCAAGATAGCTAAACATTTGAAAAGATCATTTCTTTTGAAGCCCATGCTATTTTTCCAATAATCTTGAGTTACCAAACCTTACGACCCCCTTGTCAACTTTTACCTCGTGCATTTCTGATTCGTTATATAAGAGAGGGAGCTATCTTTCGTTTTTTGCAGCAAATTGGTCTTATGGAGTCCTTCTCAGCTAGTTCTATTCGAGTTGATACACCACATAGTTACGGAGGAGCATTTCTTTGTTCAAAATTTTTTATTCGAGAGTGGCATAATTTTCATTATAAGCAAAAACCTTTTTTGATGAATAGAAAAGTATTTGCTTCTGGATAAATTTTATATTCTTCCAAAATTAAAAGGAAACACCCACAAAAAGGAGCTATTATCCATTAATATACAATGAGAAGGATTCTGAGATTTTTTTGATTTTGTTGCTAGACTTTGGAACTTCCAAAAATCAACCGGCATCCTTCGAAAGTAACGTTCAAACAAACAAAACCTGTTGAAGTCCAAAAAGCTGCCTACTTCCGGAGTATAATGCTTGTTAAAGAAAGAAATTTCTACTCTTCATCCTGCAATGGAACCAGAAATCTCACATGATTCCAAGAGCAAACAGTGAAAAACTTTCCATGATGTATGTAAATATGATCTATCTCTTTTTTCTATATTTTCAAATACTACACAGGCACTTTCAGACTTGGTTCTTCAACAACAAAAAAAAATTACTCCGATTAAGTCCTAATATTCTTTTTTTTCCCTGCAAGCGGATCAATTAGGTTCAATTCTATATCCAGTAATGAATTTATAGAGATTTATTAGAATAATTATAAAAGGAAATTGCTCTGGAACTATAGGAGGTTCTGATTTTAGTTGTTTATCTGCATAGAATTTTATAGAAGCATGTGGCGCAATGAAAATAAATTTTTGGCCGTTAGTTGTTCGCCTTTAGCCCGTTCATTATCAGATTTTTTCTTTGTTTTTTGACAGAACCAAAAAGCTTCTTAACTTACATTATGAACATCTAGCTACTTTCAGCAAAAATTTCTGCCATTTATCTGCCACTTGCAAACAAACTATTTTGATATTTGCTGAGAGAAAGCTGAAGTAAAAAATCATTAAAAATAGCTCTTTGGCTGTAGTCTAAATTCGAATTTTATGAAATAGTTCGATAACTTCTGAAAATAAAGTAAATAGAGGTGAGAATAATAATTGTACTTTATTAGAACAATTGAGTTAATTTTATTACGTCAAATCCATATAATGCAGATTCAGAATATTAATAATTATTTCCTTGAAAGAATTATATTAATGCACAGCAAATTTTCCGAAACATTGAACTATCTCTGTTCAAAGGAATCATTACCTACTGCTGAGTAATATAAAACCAAACATCATGTAAACCCTCTTTCTCTCATTAGATTTGCAATGCGGTTGGACTCCATTCAATCAGGTCATTTCAGAGTAAAGGAATCAACCCCTAGGCTCTCCAAATACGTAAATACCATCAATAGATTGATTATTAGAGGCCTTTTAGGACTTGACGAAGCCAAATTTACTCATCCGGCTCGAAGGAATTTTGGCCAAAGTCGTCATGGACCCTTCAAAGGTAAATTATTTGAATCGAAATTTTGATTATTGAATATAACAAGTAGGGCTGGGCACATGACTTCGAAGCTCATACAAAATCTATTGAGAGGCCTTTTCTTCATTGGTTTCTTCGTGCATTGTCCAAAGTGTACACGATATATTTATATTCTAAATATTCAAAAAAGGTAAAGAGATCAAGCTAAACCCATTTCAATTCGTTCCTGCTAGCTAATTTTGCATGTGATCACGAAATTGAATATCGCTGGGCATTTTGCTGGTTTTTTTGGAGAGACGGAGTCATTTCAGATTGAAGATTTTTCTTGCCTCTTCGACCCAAAAAGGACGATTCTCATTGATGTAATATTTATTTGATTAGTTAAGTAGCACTCATTGCCATTCTTTTCCATCAGAACGACAAAAAGCAAATCGAAAGAAATCTAGAATATGGCATCTTAATGGCGACTTATGATGGAAACGAGAAAGACCATGATCTTTTAGGGACTCTTCCATTTCTGGCATACGTCTCTCAGGTAGCTGTCGATCATTTGTTGATTTTCATTCTTTAGATGGATGAGCTCCATCCTCTTTATTTTCACTTCAAAAGCTTCACAAAGTTTGAAGAGACTTCTAAATGTCGAATATCTCTTCCAAGCATAGCTGAGGCTGATTTGATGGATGACGAATCAACAGAACCCGATGACGAGGATCGCAGTCTTCCATCAACTTGTAGTTCCATACTCCAGCCCATGGAACACCTAAAATCAAAAATATGGAAAAGTAATGAAGGTAGCTCCAATAATTCTGGGACGATTGGATTCAGTATCAGCTGTCAGGACTTAGGGAAATAAATCTCAGCTTTTCAAAAAACTTTTCCCCAAAGGAGAGGTGATTACAGAATTAATTACGAATTAATTAAGATCTATATATATAGCGATTTAACTTTTTTGAAAAGAGATAGCATTAATAAAATTGGTTGTTATCTACAACTTTTTTTTTTATATTGTTAAATGGAGGTTTCATAATGCGTGACAGATGTTGCCAAAAAGAAACTTGGTAGTCTGAGGACTGATTTTTTATTTGAATTTTCAAATCAAAATCGAATTGTCTTTAATTAAAATAATAATTTTGGATCAAAATGCAAGTTGTAAACTATCATTAAAACTATAGTCTTTTCAGACTGAAAAATCCCTCGCCACTGACTTCGCCAATATAACAAAACGAAATTTTTGCTTTTGGAGGCAGTATCAAATAGTCAATCCCAGTCAAGCCTAATAGAATTAGATGTTACATGTGACAAAGTATTGGAATATTACCAATTGAAGATTCTTTGGTTTTTGATTGAGCTCCTTCGAAGGTTTTCTGACTATAATAGTTTCAAAGTTAGTTAAATGCTTCTAAGTTCCTCATTACTTTTCTGTTTGGCCTCTGGCAGTTATAACTTCGTCATTGACGAATATCTTAATCATTGGCTTCGACTCTGTAAAGAACCCAAAAGCCAGCTATTCACAAAGTTAGAAACCATGAGACTCATTGCCTGGATAGTAGATCAATATTCACCTCATATAAACCTGGCGCAACCGAAATGACGTGGGTTGTGCCTTTTTCCCACAGGAAGTTATCTGGAAGTGTGTTGGTCATTTGTATGTCCCACGGGACCAATCCCTGACTGTCAATTTCAGCTTTTATAATCTATATTAGTTAATAGAATCAACCCATTACTCACCTGAGCGCCAAGCCCACCTTCCGATAATGTTTTCCGTGCACAAAGACTCAATAACCAGAGCTTGCTCACTTGCAATATCTTTCAACTCTTCTTGTGACGCTTTCAAGTTAATCTCTTCCTGGAGTCGCTTCACCACTCTGTTAAATTCTTCTGAACCTGATTTCAATGTCATTCAAAGTCATAGCAATCGATCCCTTACTCAGCTTAGAATCAAATAAAACAATCGCATCGTCTGAGTCTAATTTTCGTGACACCTCATTTCGCAACTCTCTGATTTGCTCTTGAAAACCACTCCAATTGTCTATTTTGATATATTTAGCTGATTAGAGGATGATGAAACTACCATCATCAATTTGACCGCTTTGCTGACAATGATCCATTATTTTCGGTTGAATTCCCTGATAACTGCTATCTATTTTTTCCATGGCTGCGTGGAGGTCTGCTACAGTTGCTTTTTTTTTGAGAGCGACAAACATCTCTTCCTCCAGTGCCTTCATCAACTGCGTGAAATCCTCCTTCATTAATGCAAACTTTTTCGTAATGTCATTTGAAAGTATGTTCAGCGCTTCTTGAACTTCACCGAGATCAGTTTTCGACTCTAGCTGTTCTTGAAGCTTCATTAATATTCCTTCTCTATGATCTGTATCTTCTTGAGTTCCTTGGGAGCCGAGACTTTGCTGCAGATGGAGATTATCAAGCTCTCTGTGCAGCTCCTGCCTAAGCGAATCAACCTGATGGCTAACAATTTTATTTAATTCTTCCATTTGCGAATCTTGAAACCCTTTAAGGTGTTCGATTTCGTCCTCTATTCGGCTAATTTGAGATAAAAGCTTCTGTTGCAGCTCTTCATAGCATCTTTGGAAGTTCACAGCGTCTGTACCCTGTGTGTTCTTGATATGGCTAAGTTCATCGAAATCACCGAAATAACTCCTTTGCTCTTCTGTCTGGGTTCTCCTGCCCGCCTCTTCGAGCATTCTCTTGATTTGATTCTTTAATTGAGTGAATTCAGAGCTGATGTTCTCAAAGAGCTGGTCTGTATCGCTAGCTTTTTTCAAGTATCTTTCTGCATTTTCCTTCAGATGTAAAAGCACTTCCTCTCTCAAGGCATTGATTTCTTCAGAAATATCCTCTCGAAGCTGAATCATAGAGTGATTAACTTGACTGATATCAGGCTTCTGGCTCAGTAATTGATGAATATGGTCAATGTCGCTTTGGTCTGTGTGTTTAGTCGAGTTGGTGAGAGAGTTCCGGTGTTTAATAGTGTCTAACTCGCTCTTGAGAAACTCAAAATTTCTTTCAAGTTCAAGCCGCGCTTTTTGAATATCGATTTTCTGTATTGAAACCGAATCTGCCAGAATATCAAATTCAAATTTACTGACGTCTGACCCCTCTTTTTTCGAAATATCCATTTTTCTTTCTAACTTTTCGAGCTTTTGCTGTAATTGTAGCATTGCCTCCTACACAAAAATAGCAATAGCAATATGAGACTTACTCAATTGAAAAATGATAATACAAACCTTATCAGCTTTCTTCCCAAGAAGCGCCTCGATGTCAGCTTTATTAGCTTTTTTATGAAGGGAGGCAGCCACGGTCTGTTTATTTGCTTTACATTCCAACAGCTCGTAAATTTGATTTGCACTCAAAATGTTTTTTTGGACAGCCACTGATGTATATGTATTTCTTTCTCTCAACGCAGTAAAATCGCTAATTTTGGCTTCCATCGCTCCTATCTTCTCGCTTATGTAGTTCGTCACTTCGTCCAATTCAGCTTTTGTGATCAATTGGCCAGATTTCTGTAGCATTTCTTTCACCTCTTCCATAGAAGGCTTTGAGTCCAAACTATCCTGTAAATCTGAGCACAGTACGTAGTCTCGCAGGTGGATGTTTAACTCCTCCCATGAAGGCTTGTTGTTAATATCCGCAAGAAACTCAGTGAGGGTTTTGCTCACCTCAGAAATGCTTGCCTTGGCTGAGAGTCCATTATTCAACTCTGATTTGCTTGCCTTTGTGCATTGACAGCATTAGTGGCCGAATTTTTCAAGGTAAATTTTACCTTAGATACAATTTGCTTCTCCAAATCTCTTAAGGTCTCTCCTTGGACCCGGATGACATCAGATATCGCTTGCAATGTAATCTTTACGATATCACTTACTTCTTTCCACTCCATTGGACTCTAATAAGGTTTGAAATGAGTATAAGTTCATTGACAATGAAATTGTACTTGTAGAAGTTCTTCGACGATAATTGGTGTAAAAGGATTTATTTCTTTCTCGACAGTTCTTTTTCTTCGTGGCGAGAGGCTAGGTGGAGGAAGGACATGGTCATGAACTGAGTAATTTGAATATTTTTCTTGGAACATCCTCCTTAACGAATTTATTTTTCTTTATTGCAGTTTAAAAAGTTCATCACGTGCGATTAGGTATTGAAGCTTTTAAATATCTATTGAAAAACCCTCTGCATTGAGACCATTTACCTAAAAGCTGGCTCTTGCTACCTGTTACTAATCAAGATGATTGAGTTACTGGCTACATTGTGTCTTTGTTTGGTTACTGTTCTTTGCTAATACAAACAAATGGCGTTGATAATTGAGATGCATGATACAAGGAAACATATTTATCCGCAAATATTTCACAGTTCTATATTGATCTTAGGTTCCTGTTCTTCTAGATAATAGTCATCAATTGACACCTCAGATGAAGCCTCTGTAGAAGACACGCTCTGCGAAAAGATTATTCTAAAAGTATCTGTTGTATTGAGAGGACCGTTGTTGTTCGTCGTCGTCATTTCTAGATATCTCCCCGCAACATGATACTTCATCTGATCATCATAGTAATAAGAAAACGGATTCTCACTGACCCCCGTATCTAAAACATAGAACGAAGGTGCGTTTGGAGACATATCCATCACCATTCTTAAATTCGCAGACGCAGTGGCTGGGAATCCTTTTCGTGTCTGCTGGTACTTTGCGTAATTGATGGTTCTTTGGTTTCCAGACCCATAGACCGACCGATGATAAAGGAAACTAAAAGGCGTGTAACTGAACGGAAGATTAGGATATTCAATCGGATGCTGAGATCCCCATGTCAGTGCATTGCGAGGAGCATTTTTCTGAGTCAACGTATTTATAGCCTCTTCACTAGATTTGATTATGATATAAGCACACACAGGCGTCTGTGTCTCATTACCCCCATGACAAATTTCATCATTTAGATTCAGACCAGAGGTCCAATTCTGAAGTCTTGCGAAGAAAAATTGGTCAAACCAATGCGAGCTCACTATGTTTCGGCGCTCTTCTTCACTCAACTGAGCGTTGTGCAGCAGTTTTGCTTTCATTCTCGTTTCCCAAATTGCGAAGACAAGTGGCGCGTTTTCTTTACTTTCAAAACTGCTGGCCCAAGACTTCCACCTCGCTAACAACTTATCAATGGCGCTTGTTTGAATTCCTTTGAATGTATACTCATACTCTTGGATGAACCGAGTCAAATTTGGTAAAATGCGTTCGACATATGCATCGCGAACGTCCATTTGCCATGCTTTGCAATCATTGATATTGATAATACCTTTCCCTTGAATTTTTTGCTTGATTAGCTGCTCAATGCGGTATGCACGAGAGTTAGACTGCATCCCTACACTGAAAAAGTTCTTATCCAAGTCGCTGGTGACTTTATTGTTCGCTGCTATTATGTATCCTTTTTCCGGATTAACAATCCTGATCAAATCTTTTGGTTGGGTAATACCAACCCATTCATCTTGGACACTCGTTCCATTTTTCGGGAACCCTGCGTTCTGATAATGCGCTCTTTTGATGAATCGGCCAGCGCCAATGTAACCGATATCGCCGTTCACAGTCGCAAAGAGAATATTTTGAGTGAGGACGGACCCTTCAAAAATTTTAATGACTTGCTGAGATGTTTCTGCTTTGAAGAGTTTCACCCAGAGCCCGAGGTCAGTATCGCTGCTCCAAGCTCCTGCCCAAGCCAGAGAATATTTTTTTGGGTGTTTGTTCGGATATTGGGTTGTTGGGACCTCTTTAAGCGTGTAGTTGGTAAGCAGCGGACCATGTCTTGTGTGGTATACAGGGAATTGTATTTCGCTGCCATCGTATAATTTAATGATTTCGAGTCTCTCAACTAAATCGTGGTACTTTCCTTCGAATAAGTATTGAGTTTCTTGGGAATTTAGAGTTTCTTCATACAAATCGACCGAGTCAGCATTCAAAACTGTTGAAACCCAAGCAACATGATTGTTTTTCCCGCTCAATATCCCAGGCACACCTACCAATGCTGCTCCGATCACAGAATGCTCTTCTTTGATTACAATTTCAACCTGGTACCAAATCGAGGGGATAACGTTGGGTAAATGAAGATCCATAGCAAGAATCGGTTTCCCTGTGTCAGTTAGGTTTCCATGTAAAACCCAGCTGTTGCTGCCCTTAAACGTGTCCAGCGAATAAATTTCGCTAATGAGAAACCTCTCAAGTTCAGTCTGGCCGCTAAAGAAATAATCCCAATTAAACAAGGTGCGGTCTTTCTTATAAAGGTTTTGCATGTAATTCTTTTCGCGAGTGAAATTTTTAGTCTTCAGAGTATTTGCAGCTTCTTCAGAGTATCTGTTCATTTTCTTGAGCTCGTCATCATTAATGATGAGGGTTTCTTCAAATGGGTTTGATATTGTGATGATTTCTTCGGCTTTTTCTGGTCCAAGTGCCTGAGAGAGGCTTGCTCGCATTTGTTCAGCAATCCAATCGTTGCTGATAGCAAAAGAAGCGTATTTGTAGATAGAGATGCTGTCAAACGCAGTAAAAGGCTCACAGTCTGTCCACATTAACCAAAATTCCGCTGGTAGAAGGTAGCGACTCTTTAGATACTCGTTTACACCAGCTGCGAATGCTTCATAGTAGGAGAGTGTATAGGAATCGATGTTCTTCATGGCCTTGTTCGTATGGTAACCGATTCCTATTGTTCTAATGAATTTATCGAGGCCGACGGTATGCGTGCCGAAAATTTCACTTAATCTGCCTTGAGCCAGCGCTCTTCTAATGTGTAGAGACCACAAACGATCCTGGGCCATCGTGAAACCCATTCCGAAAGCTGCTTGGAGATAGCTGCTAGTGTGGATATGTGGGATTCCATGGCCATCTCTATAGATCGTGATATTTCCGACACGAGCCGTTGAGTGGTACAACGTACCTGATAGTGATCGAGGATACCAGAGAATGAAAAGGCCTAACAATATCAGAAGAACCACTGGAAGCAGGTACTTTGTTATTAACGACATTGTTCGTTTGGATATTTTGCCGTATCCAAGTACTAAGTCAGACTATGTAAATTTTCTAATTAAAGTTGAATTTTCAGATGAGCTAAAAGCAGATGCAATATTATCTTCAAATGTTTTACAGAAGATATTATGTATCCTAATCGCGAAGGCAGCCATGTGTCTTAAAACTTTAATATGGCAGCTTATATAATTTTTTTTTTAAAAAACGCGTTTAATTTAATTTTTTATCAATTTTTTTGGAGCACACATTCCACATAAGCAAGAATTTAGTTGCCTCTCTTCCGAAGAAGAGAATACTTATGAGAAATATAACAAACTTTTATTCTAAACAGTTACTAGGAGGTTAATTCCTGTATAATCTCTTCGAAAAGATAACGAAATAGAGCCTAACCAAAAGGAACCATATGTATGTTCTCTTGGCAAGGCAAATAAGAGATAGGCTATCACTCATAGTTAAAAACAAAACCGCTCAAAGCAGATCTACTGCTTGGTTTCAACTCTTACAAATCTCAATTCATCAAGTTCTCTGAAGCTACAGCTGCATATATATTTTGCGATTAGATTCCATCTAATCGACTACAGCATTACCATCTCTAGTTTGAGCTAGTCATAGGTAAAACTTTCAGATAGCTATGATGGTACTATGTAATCACTTCTCTCTACCAGTCACAACTTATAAAAAAACTTGTCTCCTAAAATAAAACATGAAATATAAAAATATTTAATTGATGTTCGTGTTCTCTTTCTAATCTCAATTCCGATAAGATCGGTTTCAATTTGAGGCGTTTATCGAACTATAAAATTATATCCTTAATCTCCAC
>ENA-UOTZ01001759-UOTZ01001759.1-compost-metagenome-genome-assembly--contig:-NODE-1759-length-13555-cov-5.794999_pt1 | contig 13555 bp, 10 predicted proteins | sample MGYA00238144_ERZ746983 | MGnify/ENA primary metagenome ERZ746983 (study PRJEB28759, sample SAMN06268863) | compost metagenome | isolation source: single cell | place: USA: California, Emeryville, Joint...
AAACGATGAAAATGTTCAGCTCTTGGTCCTATAACTCGCTCAGTAAGTTGTTCATGTACAGTCGCTTGAAGAACGTCACTCGCAATCAAATGATCTATCCAATGACCCTGCAGAGTTTATCCACCTATTGATAACTCATTCAGATTGCTATAGATCTTCTGCCAATGAAACCAAGCATCACTAAGCAAACGGAGAAACATAAAAAACCACCAATCTATTAAACCTCAACGAAATAAATCAAGCAGTGTGAAATCTAGAGGGGTGAAATCAACAAACGACAGTTATTTCGAAAACACAGCAAAATCGCCATTCGACAGGAAAACAGACTGTGGTGAGACTAATTCTCCAACCTACTCTTCTAGAAACGCACGGTTTTCACCAGAAAGTTGCGGCCAACTATCAGAAAAGGAGAGGAAAAGGCCACCTTGTATTAAAATGCATCAAGTCTCTTCTCTACAAAGGTTATGTACGACTTCTCGAGAGATCTCCCCTTTCCGTAAGCAGGTCAGATTCTCAGGATACTGTGAATAGCCAGCAAGACGACCTTAACCTCCTGTCGTATCAGCCGAATTATGACTGTCAACATCATGCAGAGGACGAGACTCCATCAGCGATGAGATACAAATTGAACTTAGAACCACTCGAAATCTCAACAATTGAAAAACAAGAGAACTATAAGCAGATGCTCTATAATGATACAATAGGCACAAGTTTAACTCAAGAAAATCGTAGCAGGTACTCTTTTAAAGAGAGAACATTTTCGCCGTTGAGACCGAGAGAGAAGAAGGAAATGATGGAATCTCAGAAGGCTCATCTTCCATTGAGGAAACTCAACGACCTTTCTCCACCGCCGCGGACATCAGAAGTGAGAAATGGCTTCTTAAGCATTACTGAGAGAAAAATGAATATCCAAAGGGAAGAATATTATACTACAACCTCACAAGAGCACGAAGCGCGTGGAAATTCAATTAATAATGAATCTAATACATTGGAACCAAGAAATTTCCTTTATCAACTTGAATGATTCATTGAATATAAAATCAGAAAGCAGAAATTCTCTGAATGCGTCGTCTTCTCAGCATTTTTATTTTGGGATTGATCTAAAGAGTCCTTACAAGTCAGATCTCGCCAAGAAAACATCAAGAAAACTATCGATTGTAGCACATGCCCCATCTATTGAAACAAAAAGGTCAAGCACTTCCAAAAATAGAGGAGATCAAGGATATCCAAGACTTAAAATCAAAAGCATGAAAAAATTTACTTCAAGCAACCACTTTGACCTCTGAAAGAAAAGAATACATTTTTGATAAAAACTCAGAAATAGCATCCAATCTTTATTTATAAAGTGGCATAAATTGATTTTAAGGTTTGCTAGGGCAAGAGATACTATGTTTTGGTGAATTTTATAATGATATTCAAAATGTAATTTCGTCTATACATAAGCAGAATATGGACTCCCATATGAACAATGATAAGAGAGTGAAAACGACTAATTATATTGGTAAGAAAAATGCGCGTTTGAAAACGCTGTAAAACGAAAAAGACAAATCGGAAAACAATAAAAAAGTAATAAAGTTTTCTTGAAAAATCAAGGGTGGAACAACTAAACTATTTCTATCCGAATAGTGGCTTTTAACAAAACATTTCTTAATTGAAGTAGGCATCCGGCGCTTTGCCTCTGATAATAGCAGTACACAGAAAATGAGCAAAGCAGCTTGTCCAAACGAATGACCTACCTAATCCAAAGATTTTGATCCATGAAACGATACTACAGAGAGTAGCATGTCCATCAAAATGAATTGGCAGCACTGAATGACCCGTTGCAACAATAAGGTCCATTACACAGAGACCTAATTTTTTGTTCATGTGATTGAGTTTTAAGGAGAATAGCGCAAATAATATTCAAGGAGCAACAATGTGCATGTTATTGACTACAATTATTTCTTATTTTCTTTTTTTTTTGGTAATAATGCAAGTTAATAATTGTTCTTAATGATACACAATCCAAACACATAAAACCGAAAATTTAACATAGTTATAAACTGTTGCTCATTGTGGACTATTCTTTGATGACCAAAGAGCCCATTTGCAACAAAACTGTCAAACCAGAAGCTAGAGATTCGACAAGCAAAATAATAAACTAGAATAATGAAAAAGAATCTTTGATAGCTAATTTCACATAAATAAATCAAATCAGAGCCCTAAAAATTGTGTCGCGGGCTAGCCGTAGCAATCCTGACCTTTGGAGACGAGGGATCAATCTCTAAATCTTCTACCTTGCAAGAATCATCTCCACATTTAGTTTGCTGCTTCGACTCACTTCTGAATGACGCGCCCTTTTTCGCTTTCTGTTTTCTGAACAATTTGACAATTCTCGATCTTCCGTTAAACAGAAGCATCCACACAATGAAGAGAAGAATAGCAGCGACCAACTCACTAATCAGGAAAACTCCTATCTTCCCTTCTGACGTCACATTCAGAATCCCAGGGAACAATTTCGATACGATAAACGTCAGAATATTCGTTGGGGTGCCAACTGCGTATTCACTAGTGTCCTGATTAGTCGCAAAAGCAGATACGTTATATGAAATATTTGGCTGTATTCCATTTATCGTAACAAGCGTAGGTATCCCTGAACGGAAAGACCTCCGATAAACTATTGTTCCGTCCGCACTATAATTAACACCGTTTCTGAAGACTAAATTCTTTTGGAGAATGGTCATACGAGTATTTATTAGTGTATAATTCAAAAAAGTCGGCACCAGAAGAATGTAGAGGTACCCGTCATTGCCAGAATATGTGAGCCCTGAAATCATGACCTTATCATTAACAAAGGTTGTAGAGAAATTCTGGCTGCTTAGAAAAGGAGGCGTTTGAGTCACAATACCGCTATAGGTGCCTTTGGTGATTCCAATGGTATTTCCGGACGCACTCTGATAGAGAAAGCCGTCTATCCCTCCTCCTGGTTGGAACATTGACGCTATTTGAGTTGCTGTTGTATCTGTATCTTCAGTGTAAGCATTCCCATAAAATACTAACTCCAGACTGTTGAGAGCATCAAGTACTCGTTCTTGTTTGTTTACTGAGAACTCACTAGTGAGTATTCTTCTGCTTGTTGTACAACTTTCACCTGTTGCTGCTCGGATATTGGTTTCGTTCAATTGGAGGTAATTTATCAATTCGCAGATGAAATCTGTGGTTTCGGACACGTCAAGCGATGCGGTAAGCTCGACCGTATATTTAAGGATTGAATTCCCATTGTCCTTGGTTCTGAAATCAACACTTGATTGACTCCAAGTCGAATTGGCATAAGTTGCTGCCTTAACACAAAGAGTAAAATTGTATTTCGTATTTGCTCTTAAACCTTGGAAATCCATTGAAAAAACCAAGGCATACAAGGAATCAGAATAAGCAACTCTACCTTTTCCATTAAAAAAGATGCCGGTCAGTTGTTCCTGATTCATATCCTCAGAAACCAACAGCTCAATAGCGTCACAGGTTAACGTCTCGAAATCTGAGGCTATGTCTTTTGCAAAAAGCATCCAGTATATCGTTGCTTCATCACTTTCAGTCAGATCAGGCCCCATCAGAGCGGTGATAGTTTGCATTGTTGATTTTTCGCCTGGCTGGTGACAGAGCAATTCTTTTATCAATCCATAGTTATAATTCTCCCTTGAAGTGTACCCGCTCTGATGGCAATAACCACCGGAGATCGTGAATCCGCTCTGGCAGACCGCGCAATAGCCGTTTACTGTGCAATTAGCGCAATTTGACCCGCAGCAACGACTGCCTTCTGGCCTGGTCGTGAGAAATGGAGAACAAGTCGAGCATATTCTGTTTACATTATCTTGGAAATACGCCACTGGACACCTACTGACACAACTGCTTTCGAGTAAGAAAAGATCAGAGACACAGCTGGTACAATCAGTTGCTGATGTTAAGCAGGTCGCACATGAAGGATCACATTTTACACAATATCCGTTGCTATTTAAGAAATATCCATCGAAGCAGCTGGTGCAAGCATTTTCTGATGGCGAAGAGCACGTGCTGCAGCTTGCATCGCATGACAAGCAAGTTTGTATACTACCGGAGTAACCAGCAAACAAATTGCTTGGACATGAAGAAAGGCATTGGCCTGCATATGAAATAGGGAAAACAGTACAATTCGTAACACATTTCCCGTCTTCTGCGTATGTTCCTTCAGGACAAGACGATACGCAGACACCAGTCGATTCCACAAGAAGATACCCGAACTGACAGACCGTGCAATTCTCAGAGCTTAGGCATGCAGAGCATGTCGAAGGGCAGGGTACTGTTAAAATAAAGGTCAGTTAATGATTTTCAGCAAATTTTTTTACCGCAAGTGTTGGAGATTGTATCGAGATAGCTACCTGAGTTGCATATGCAACCATTAATTGCTCCACTTGTGCAAGCTGAGCAGCTTTGCACACAAGACATGCAAGTGGTTGAAATTTCGTCTCTGTATGAGCCCGTTTTGCAAGTTTGGTTCGTTGCAAGGGTTGGACTAAATCGGTAGCATTCTCCATTAACAGAATAGATGCAGTCATCGTAGCAGTCTATGTAGTATTGTTATGAGTGGCCAAAAGAGCACAATTACCTCGAGGAAAGAAGGGTCCTCTTCCTTTTACTATTGCAACACTTCGGATTTTCCCTGTAAATGGAGTCAGTGCATCCGACGGCGGAATTTGTAGGTGTGCTGATGGATTGTCTTTAAAGAGAGCGTTGTCGACATATACAGCGCTCTCAACAGTGCGCCCCACAAGTAAAAAGCAAGTCACCATTGGGCTCTGAAAATTCGAGCAAAATAACTGGTAAAAATACCAAGTATTAGCTGGGAGTATGATTAGACAGGATAATTCTCAATCCATTTACCTGTCTTGGCTGATTGATACGGGAAAGTGAATGAAATTCCGCCGATTTGCATCGAAAATTGGAAGCTGCAATCATAGGAGAGATAGATGGGCTCTTTCCGTAAAAAAGCAACGGGACAAGTCGTTGCCTGATCAAACATGACTTCCCATTCAATAGTGAATAGGATTCTTCCTGAGGAATCCAAGAAAGAGAGGTCTTCGTTCATGGTCATGAAGGAAGACACATTATTGAGTGTTGAAAAAGTTATCCCTTGGTCGAGACTCTATATAGCCAACGCGTAAGATTTCTTGAAAGGACAGATTTATACTCCTTGCCATTGAGGATCATTTTGATCATCATTATAATGGTCGCTGCCAAATGAAAAGGAATATGGAGCTCCAAACCGAGCGTTAGCCGTCTGACCACTTCTCTCTGTGAATTCGATGACAGCGAGGTATTCATTCCCTTTATTATGAATTCATAATTGCGAAAATCAAAAGGATTACCTAATCCAGTCGAAAAGACGTATGGACCAGAAATATAGTCTGAATATCCGCCTGCAACGAAAATTCTGCGAAAAGACCCGCAGCCATGAGGCTGGTTTGGGTCACCTCCGATGAACAAGCTATCATTACTGATAGTTGCTCCTTGCGGAGTAAACGACAAATAGCTGTTCAAAAGTGCCCCTCGAGATGAATCTGGCGTTTGGCTTGGATCATAGAGGTGAATGTACATATAATTCGAGACGTAGTCGATGCATTGGAAGATGAAATACCAGTTGCCAGGAGTAAGTTGAAGCTTTTGATAAAGGAGTGATTATTTCATCGTTAACATGGGAAAGTTTACGTCTAAAGGGAACAATTGTTGCATTTCACCATAGTTTGTAAAGAAATTGAAGCGTGGAGGTAATGACTGCGAGGTGTATTCAACCACTAATCTCTGCTGAGACAAATCACTAATTGAAGTTTCATTAGCTGCAGTAATTCAAACGGTATTACCTATAATTGGAGGTTAGCCTGCTCAAAATCATAACGGCTGGAAGGAGAGTTGAGTCTCCATTGGCGACGAACCAATAAGTGATGGCAAATTTGGTCTGAGCACCAGCTTCAATCCGCATAAATTACCCATGAGGAGAAGCAAAAGTTACCTTCTAGTCCGATTTGATCATATGAATAATGCATATAACCCGCGTCGAGAGTGCAACTGAATTCGGCGTCCGGCAACGAAATTAAATTGCAAATGCTTGCCTGCCCGTATATATGAATCAGGTGGAAAGAGAGCAATAAACTACCTCAACAAAAGCTGGAAGTATGAGTCCTGCGAATACAAATGCAAGGAGGAGCTGGCTCACGGCTAGCTTCATTTTAATATTTTGCGTAATCAATATATTTTAGAAAAGTGAGGTCTGGCACTGGTGTAATGAATTCAAAGATAAAATCCAAGTTCTGGAGCTTCTTAACTTTTTTATTTAATAATTGTGGTCAATGGACCACTGACGCAATTTGATGCAGAGAAATCTAATTTGCAAATTAAAGTATGAAGGAAATAAGTATTCTCCAAGAAGTGACTAAACCTCGTTCAATTTCGACTGTTCTCATCTAGTTCACACTCTGGCTCGCTAGCCACTACACCTTACTCATTCAGCAATAAAGAGAGCAGGTTTGTTTGATAATTACTTAAACTCATAAGTTTAATGATGAATTAGTCCCTAAGAATGCGGGGATTCTTATTAAAATCAAAGGTTTGCTGCTTATTATAAACACATTTTTATAGGCCTAGCTTAGTTAATCAATAAATTGTTGCTTGATTGTGCAGATTGGGATTCGATTCTGAATAAAGTTCAAAAGTCCATCAATTACAATATGAATCCACGAGATTGTCGTTTGTGCAGATTCTTTATTATTATAGTGATTGAATTTTCGATCATATTGCTAACTTTTTTGGATGATATCAGACTTCGGAGTTGAGAAATTTTTCTACATAACCTAATGAAATTAACGATTATCTTGGGAATTGTCTGATTGCGTGGATCTCAAACTACTGCTTTACTTAAGCGCAGCATGAATAGGTTTTAAAAGAAGAGTCGGTTGTCCTCAGAAACGATTTTTTAAGCACTTGGGCTATTTTCAGTTGGAAACAATAAATTGGAAGTATGAGATTCTTTTGTATTTTTGAAAAAACCCTATGTATAAAAATTTAAAACCATCAAAACTTACAAACCATGAGATTATGCAAAAAGAATATGATAGCTATAGAAATTTAAAGAATACGAAATTAATGGTATCTAACGCTTCATTTATAGATCAATTTTCCAAAACTTTCATCTAGCTTCGTGTTTTTTACGAAAATAGATAAATGAATTATATTAGATAGGATTAAAATCACAAAATTCATAGCCTCTTTAACCTTATTGGCCAAGTTATTAATGAGAAACTAACTTCTCATCTTTGATAAAGTATGAAGATAAATTGTTTGGAGAGAGAAAAAAAAGATATAAATTATCATATTTGAAATCGTCGCCTACAGACATTCCTTCAAGAGATTTCAAAGTTTCCTGATTTCATTGCAGCAAGAGTCGCTAGTCGAGGACGTCTTGATCTTCCAATTTTCACAGGCTCGATGCTTCTCATATGCGTCATTTCAAAGTTCAATCGCACTTTCATGGCCTCTTTGCATGCTTCTATCAACTCAACTTGTTTCAAATCCTTATTATACAGCTCCGCTCTTTTTCTAATTTTCATTCTTGGTGTTTGTACATTTCTCACGTCTTTTGCAATTTTATCAAGGATATCTCTGGCACTATTGTCAAACATCGTATCATAGCATTGGTATTGAAGCATCTCCAGAGAAGAATTTAAATCAGTGTACTCCGTTCTCATTCGATTTTTATGGATACTCGGCAATTGATCAAGACTTCGCTCTCGTTTTCTTTCCAAGGGTTGAAATTTCATTCGTTTCGGAAGAGAACTATTCAATTTGAGGAAAATATTTGAATGTAAATGTTCCTCATAGGGACTTTGTGTTTCATCTGTCTCCGTGAGAGAAAGTGAAGGGAAACGTGCTTTAGCTCCGCTTTGTTTTTCATAGATTCTGTCAACGCTTGTATTTCTCGACTTGGAGGTAAGTGCTTTTTCCTTGCTTCGCTGATTCGACTTCACTCCGTCACTGAAAAGGTTTGGCGATTTTGTTTGCGGACTGGTCAATGATGAAAACTCTGGTATCTTCTTCTCAGAAGCTGATCTCAGCGTCCTACGTTTTTGTGGGCTCTGGCTCAAGTCTCCTATTGTATCTATTCGTGGTTTTGATGGAATCAGGCTGAGACTCTCAGTAAGAACAGGATCAACGGCATTGCAAAGTGCAGCGATGAGCTTTGAAGTGTCGCAATTTTTTTGCTGTTCTGCAAGAGCGGGATGCTTTTTTCCAAAATACCTCTCAAACTGTTCCAGCCGCCTGTTCACTCTTTCCGTGAACCTTGGTTCGATGATTTTGTCATCCTCCTCTCCTGAATTAGGATCATCTGCTTCTTCTTGATTGTTATCTCCTTCAATATCGATTGATATCAGAGTCTCTTTAAGTTGTTGCTTGTCATTCTTTTCCAAGGAATATTCAATTACATGTGAAGCTCTGATATCTGCATTAGAAGATTGCGAATTTCCACCAACTTTCTTCATTCTGTCTCCCAGATCCAACAATAATCTCAAAGTTTTGCGATTCGGTGTCATCACGCTCGGTAACAATATTTTTGAATCGCTGTCTAGTCCTCCTTCATAATTCTTTTTCTTTGGCGAATATGATTTTTGCAAGGCAGCTGATCTTTCTACAAGATTCCTGGTAGTCGATGGATGGACTTTGGGAAGTAGGAATTTGTTATTATTAGTTTGATTACCAGTTTGAAGTTCTAACATGATAATCCCAACTATTTCTTTTCAAATCCTGAGGCTCCAATCAAATAAGTCAGCAATAACGAAATTTATTTTCGCTTAAAAATCAATTAATTCATTGCTCTTAACGTAGTTGAAAGCATAAAGGAAACCAATATTGATATTGTTATGTGTTCTTTGATAATTTTGATAACTTACATAAAAACAATAACACCAAATCCCTTAAAAAAATAAATAAGTGAGACGTAATGACAAACAATATCCATTTGAAATTATATATACTTTCATACTAGTGTAGAAAAAAATGAATATTGTGTTTTAATATAGATAACCAACCACTTTTCTCACCATAGCAAATACAAAAAAATGCATCCGCTGACCACTTAATTTGATAATGTTGTTTAAATTTGAGTCTCTTCGATTTTAGCTTCCAGCAAACCTCGAAGTCTCAAATAATTCTTATTTTCAACGCGAACATCATCCACTGCCGCAAGTGTTTTGAGATATTTCGCGAGATGTACAAGCTCATCGTCTTCAGAGTCACCTTTGAAAGCTCGAATCGGAATCCCATTATCAATCTGAAAGCCGAAGCTCTGAACTAGATCATCCACGATCACGATATTTTTCAAATCTCGATCGATAATCCGTAAATCTTTGATGAAAAATCCGTTCTTCGTTTTCAAGCAATTATCTCTGCTGAGAATGTATCTGAAGTATTTGTTCTCCTCATCGATGGTGCTAATCACTGCTTTTGCGTAATTTGGAGTGGCAGCTGTAAATGCAATTATCTCATAGTGTTGGCTCATCGACTCGAGGAACTCGAGCAAGTACGGACGGAACCTGAGATAAAACTAAGTAGTACAGTTAGTTGATGATGGTAAGAAATTGCGATTTTACCTTAGATAGAACCCCTTGATCATCTGTAAATGTTACCACCTTGGCATTTACGTCTTCTTTTGAGCAGCGATTCCAGATAATCGTCTCATCGAGATCAAGAACCAAAGTTTTTTTCCCTATTTGTTTAAGATAAATTTATGTACATTGGCAGAACAAATACCTGGTAAGGCTTTAGGAAAATTATAAAGCTCTGACTTTTTCAATGAGAGATAGCTGCTTGATGGCGCTTTGAGAGAGCCCACAGAATACATTAAGCCTTTCTTTACTCTTGTCAAATATCGCAGCATTTCATTTTTCGAGATTGTGCAATTTGGCGAGAAGATAAGATGCTGAAAGTTTGAAACTTCTTTGCCTTTCTCATGCCCGTTCTCACTGATCTCACTGTCAGAGTAGAAGAGGAGAGAAAACTGATCTGTTTGTTGTTTGAAAAAGTTCTGAGCTGGATCCTGGAAGGTTGGAACTCGGCGATTGTCACGTATTACGCGCTTTCTGAGGATAGTATTCTGATCAATCAAGCTTAATTCGGGCTCAGAATTTTGTTGAACAGTTTCCATAGAAGGCTCTGAATCTCGGTCTGCCTTCGGAGTTATTTCACTCTGGCTCTCGTTTTCTGAGTGTTCCGTCTCTTTGGAGGTTGTCGTTCTGGCAAAAGAGCTGATTTTCTTCGTGAATGTCAAAGCTGTGATATCGGCCTTGCAGCCAGTGTCATCAGTGGATTCTTCTTTAGCTACATCGATCAAATTCCGAAATACATCCGATTGTTTCAAGAGCTTTTTATCCTTAGCACCTAAATAGGGTAAGAGAGATGATCATGATTGAAAAGTTACAGCAAGGAGAGTTCGAAGCCGACCGATCGGATTCTACGAGGTAAGAGGATTTCAGAAGCTTCGCAAAATGGTTTTTGCGGGGCAAATCATCCTTTTCGATGCAGTTTTCTGCATCTATCATGGGAATTCGGGTCTCCAGATTCTTATTTTGAGTGATCATTTCTTTATAAAACTCAGAAAGTTTGTAGTGGAATTTGAGAATTATTGTTCTTAATTATTCTGATTCTTCATTCTTCTGAGGGATAGTTTCTTTTCTATTGATTAAATCAATTTTTTCCAGAAAATGTTCCATTTGATACAAATTATAGTATAACTTTTATGATTCCAGCGGAAATCAAATTCAGATTCGGGCTCTTTGGTTCAGATCCCATGTTTTCCATAGCAATAACAGCTAAGAAAATCTTAGTTTTGACGTTCCAAATATAGCTCGTTGCATTAGAGAGATTTGAAGCGATCCATGCTTGAAAAGAGATTCTTGATCTCGGGCTGCAAATAAAACGGGCATTTTGCAACGATTTTATACCATTAGCATACAAACCAATGCTCCAGTTTTAAATTAACAAATTTTAATTGATTAATTTTGCTCGAGAATAATTGGAAAAACAGAGAATTTTTGGAATTCTGAAAGACAATTAAGTTTTTCCTTTCGTTGAGAGCACATTGCTTTTTTAGTATTTTATTTCAGATTGTTTGAGGCTAATGACAAATACCAAATCCAGCAAGAATCAGGAATTGCTGGATGCTAATACTAATGCGGGGCACTTTTAGTGAAAGCCGAGAAATCAATGCCTCATCAGCTTGTGTACGCAATCATATCTTACGTGAATATCTGTCCTCTTGCCACTCATATGATAATGTATGCTTAAGAGCCTTAGAACTAGGTCAAGGAATACATAGCTCCTTTGTAGGAATTCACTTATCACGTTAATTCTGAACTATTCATTTGCTGATCGACTTGAGTCTTGAAAAATTATATTCGAAATCATAGGTTCTTGAATCAAATGGAAGGAGATCTAGATCCTTGTCAAGGTCAATTAATAAATTTTACGGAATTTGGCAACTAATATTTCTAAATATGAATTCCTCAAACTAAATATTCGATTTAATAGCTCAACACCTTTTCTATTTCCGCCTGGGTTGCGGGTATAAAATTTCGCAAATGAATTGAAGCCCAAATCCATCTTAACTGGCGGATGATTGTTTTCACCCTCTGCTTCGGAATATGTTAGAGAGTTTTGTACGTTGATTTGAAGGTGAATCAGTCTCTTGCTAATTTTCATTATATTTGAGAAAAAAGGATGGCATCGTCCCTAAACAAAGGCCTTTCGCATTAGAGTAGTCACTTATCAGTATATGAGAATTGAATTGTAAATTAACAACGTTGTAGAGCTCTTATAAGATTTAAGAAAGCCACTTTGAAAAGTCAGAAATAGACATTGCTATGCCATAATTTTACTTACAAAGCTCATTAGAGGTTGTTAGTGACATCTGCGATACTTAAATTTATTTGTGATTTGGGGTATTCAAATATTCACATTGAATTTAAGTCAATTAAAGAATTTTGGTTTTTCTCTCTCTTTTTTTCCTTCCAATGAACCCTGGATATTATGAAATCATACTATCTTGATGTAGTTCGATTATTCTCGGAAAGAATATAAGAGAGCTGACTTCAGTCTTCCTGTGAAGCGAATTCATTGGCTGGATTCTAACGAGAATTCAGAAAGTGACTTTATTCATCGTAGTAAGTCCTTTGATATTGGCTTTTCAATCACTATCTGAACCGAATAAAAAATTGAATGGGTTGAATAAATGAATTTTAGAAAACACCTTTGGGCGCATCTGAATTTTTAGAAAACACCTTCCCTGTTAAACTGATGCTATTAAGTGCTTAGATGAATTGAATTATAGAACAAAGGAAACAAATGAACTACAATGCAAGTGATTGAAATATACTGTAATTGGGCTCTTATGTCCATTTATTTCAAAAGCAATATCATATGTCGGAAGATAGTTGTTTGAACACAGCTTCAAAATTTTTACAAAAACTATTCAACAGCCACGAAAAATTACGTTGATGTCCGTCAATCACATAGCGAGGCCTGAGCCCATTTGAAAAACAAAATGAATAGAAATGTTAAATGATCACTATTTGCATTCACCTATAGAATCAGGATTGTCGTTCCAGGCTTGTAGATTTTTTTCAGAAGATTTTATGCAAACTTGCTCTTTCTTTTGGATTTACCCTTTAATAAACAAGGACACGGTATATTTTTCAAATACCCCCATGTTCGCCGGTTATTAATTGATTAGTCAAGTTAAATAAATTAGCAAAATCACCTCAAACAAGGTTTTTATATTTCAGGGTCTTAAGTATTTTAATTAACTAATCAAGCTCATTTTGCCTAATATTTTGTTAGGCAGTTTCAATTTCGTCATTGACAAAAAACAGACTACAGAATTAGAATCCTCTCTTGATAATCAATAGTTCGAATTTCCTTGACCATGTTTCTCAAATACAGAATTAAATTGAGAATATCGATCGAATCGTTTGTGGGGTACCAACACCGCAAAATTTAAATTATTCTGTATATATAAATCAGCTTTCTGCTCCAAATAAACGATTATAAAAATCTAAGAAAAATAAATCTAATCAATTCTTTAAATCCAATAACCACACTCTTATTAAAATTATTGCAGAAATATTAAACTGACTGAATGCGTTCGGAATAATTATTCAGATCACATGCCGTTCAAAATTTTATAATTCCAAATTTGCCAAATGCAACAATTTCTTGACTTTAATGTGATATACGCTGCCTTAGTTGACAGCAAGTCGAATTATGAATCTCTTAGGTAACCCTGCCCAAAAAATTGTCATTCAAGTTAAATATTCAAAGTTATGATCAAACACGCCAAATTTCGAGACCCGAAAAGCCATTTACCTTGAAGTCGCTGGATTCAGAGCTAAAGACCAAATCTATCAGAGAAATATCAGTGGTAATTCAAATACTAATAAGCAATTGCTGATTCTTTAGACAAAACTGAACTTAGTTGTGCGCTTAGAAAATTTTCTCTTTA
>ENA-UOTZ01001760-UOTZ01001760.1-compost-metagenome-genome-assembly--contig:-NODE-1760-length-13551-cov-2.988571_pt1 | contig 13551 bp, 8 predicted proteins | sample MGYA00238144_ERZ746983 | MGnify/ENA primary metagenome ERZ746983 (study PRJEB28759, sample SAMN06268863) | compost metagenome | isolation source: single cell | place: USA: California, Emeryville, Joint...
TTAGATCTCAATCTTATCAATATTCGAGCCTTCAACCGCGATGTCGTTGCCAGTGGTTCCTGGAGTGCTGAAAGGAGAAAAACAGAAAACCACTGATTTGAGCTTGAGAAGGACTCTTGTAGAGAAAGATATCAATCAAAAAGATAATGTTCTCTCAGAAAAGAATAAACCAAAAGACAAACTGAAGACTGGTCCTGAACAATCTGACCAACAATTGAAGGGGAATCACCAAGTTTCTAAATCTGAAACAGCAGCAACTTTAGCAGACAATACAACCAGGAAGGAGAACACTCCAAGTGGACGCGCTAAACCAACTGCATCCAGGACCGAAGAAAAAGGAGAAGGGAAAGCCTCGACTATGAAAGCCTCTTCATTAATAACGCCTCAAAGAGGCCGCAGTGTTAGAGGAGTTGTAAGCGCTTTCAAGCTAGATCAGTTGTCAATTGCTAATAAATTTGCCAGTGAATTGAAAATGATGGAGCAATCTATTAGAGCTGTCAGAGATCGCTCTAACGAGATGGATCGTATAAAAGAAGGAATCAGACAATCGTTTTTGAACAGAAACCGAAAACCGCCTGCCTATCAAGATCTCTTGGATAAAAGTGTCTTGAAGAATCTTGAAGAGCAGCTCGAACAAATGAAGAAAGAGAAGCAGGCTCTTACTGAAAGTCAGACTCAAGGCTTCGTGACACCTCTAAAAGTCTCAAAGGAGGTCCAAGCTGAGAAGCCACTAAATAACGAGACACTGGATCCTAAAGTAAACGAGAAATTAGAGAGATTGGAGAAATTGGAAAAGCAGTGTGAAGAGTATCAAAGGAATATGGATCTCCTTCGCAAAAAAAACGAAGAATTGGCGCTCATGTTGCAGCAGACAAAAATCGAGTATTCTAGCAAGAGCCAGGAGGAAAGACAAAAGGCAGAGCAAGAGATTCGGAAATTTAAACAAGATAGACAAGAACTGGTAGATAGGATAAAGAGATTAGAGGAAAAATTGCAGCATTCAGATCAGACAGGCTTGCGCGTAGACACTATAGAAGCAACTCCTATGGACAAACCAGCGATGGGGTTGCGAGAAGATTCTGAACCTGTCAAGTACAAACATACGGATTATACAACTGCCTCTCAAAGCGGGAATGAAAGGAGCGCCTCGCTCGATCCTCGGTTACACAATGGACAAATATTTTATCGGTCAGGGAGAGTGTTCAAGAACGAGCGAGCTTTCAACGCGCCACAAACACTCAAGACTGATTCTTCGGACGGAGAAATGAGCAACATCAAGGTTTTCCAAAGTTTTGAAGATTCATCAGACGCGATTCCTCATTATAATATATTTACTCGACCTAATGAGCCAGTCGTGATTAGCAGAGCAGAACCGTATTACAAAGAGAAAGACTCCCGTCCCCAATCCCGATCGAAAAATCACAGAAAATTGCGAATTGCAAAGAAGTCCAGAGATTCGACCCATCATCCTGAACCTGCTATTTATATCCAGGATGTCCCAGAACAAACTTTCTATACCCCAATCAAACAAAATGATTACTGGAGTGTGAAACGTCTGTCCCCATCATTGCGAAAAACTGAGACCATTATCGAAGATGACAGAATTCGGAGAGCCGAGGCTCGCCAGCGAATGTCAGCTCGAAGCTCTGCGAAGTCTTCAGCAAGGCAGTATCGATGCGAAGAGCGCTCTTCTAGTCCGCCTCAAGATTATTCTGATGAAATCAAACAAGGAGGAATCATCAGAAATAATATTTTCTTTCGAACCAAGGATATTTTTGGAACTGACCCTGAATCCGATGAGTGGGAGATGACGAAAGAGCAGGTCTCTGGAGAAGTATATGTTTTGAAAGAACTGCAATCGCGACTTCAAACTGCAGGCTCTTTGACTGATTTTAAGCTGAATTGTCTCAAATCCAAAGGAATTTTATTCGGAACCGACTCCCTTCAGGTTGGAGTTGCCACCAACATTTATAAACGAACTCCGTTGAATTATCTCCAGATAATGATCTACTTCGGGAATAGACTCAACGAGGATATCACCGAGTTCAGAACGTCGCATTCTCAAGGTTTAAATTTGGATGTAATTACTGAGCCGGACCAGATTCAGTCTGTGGTCAACAGCAACAGGCAAGTTCGACAACAGCTGGTTATATCATTCAACGAAGTCCCCTTTGGATGCTTGCAAATGACTTGTGAGGGACTTTTTGGAGGGAGCTATAACTGTTTTTTCGTTCTATTTACCTACGGTGATAACGAAATTCATGGAGTTTAGACAAGTTGATGTTGAAGAATATAAAATGAAATGGAAAAAATTAGAAAGGAGAGCTATCAAAACGGAGCCTATCAGTCTGAATCCGGACATAATCAGCTGCAGTCGTGATTTTAGAAAATATTTCAGTCATCTGATAGACATCAGAGCGCAGAGTGAGGGTGAACTGGTGCAGATTAGTAGGGAAACGGTGCTCGGAGGAATTTTTGAGCTGGATGTGTCTCATAGCGAATATCTGCTAAATATTAGCTGTCTTCCTAACAACACTGCAGTATTTCAAATAGCGTCGCTGAAAGAAAATAAACCAAGAGTAAGATACCTCCTTCAGACGCTGCTATTTTTATTTAAGAGTTAAGTCGCTTTGAAGGAACGTCTCCTTGCTCTACCGTTTCAAAAAGGTCAAAGAAGTCGGAATTTTTTCGTTAGATTTGTTGTTTTATACATAAATTGCGCGCGCATACATAGTTAAAACAAGCAGCTATGGTTTTGTTTAGATTGTGTATTATATGATAAGATAAAGTGAGGCTCATATAATTTTCAAAATTAATTAACTCTTGAGCTATTCCGCCAAAAAGCAATTCTCTTTAATTCAAACTCGAATAATTTAATTAGTTAAAATGCTAAGACTGATATTGTGAAAGGGACCTTATTCTTAAATAATTTGATTGCTAACGGGTTGCAATTCCACAGCAAGCATACATAATTTCCGTTTCTTAAGAATTTTTTATTCGGTTTATTGAAAAAATGAGAACACATCACCGTTTCATAGCGATTACAAGAAAATAAATAAATGATCTTAAATTTAGCATGTTGCATACGATACCCACATTAATTTACACATACCCAGGGACTACTTAGGAGCGTTTTTCTGATCTGTTTGGTCTTTACTCTCTTCCTTTTTATTATTATTCTTGCCAGCGCTAGAATTTGCAGACTTATGATAACAATAAAAAAAGTTAAGTGACAGAACTAACTAGATTTTACCTCGAGAAATCCAGGTGGGAGGTTTAAATTTATTTCGGGTACACTCTCTCCGTTCATTTGAGCCCAAAAAACAGCTCGCTACATCACGTTAAAATAGCATTAATATCAGCCTAGAGATCGTATAATCCCTACCGCAAGCTTTTCTCTCTCCGTCTTATTGCCTCCATTATGTTTTAATTTAATGTGCAAGTTCAAAGAGACATCAGATCCATACGATTTCCCACAGTTTTGATAGGGACACTAATAAAATCAATAAGAATATTCTTAACTTCTATTACTGCGAAAGTTTTCTCAATCTCGTTAGCAGAGCGTCTATTCTTCTTTTTGACTTCTTTTTTGCAATTATCGAGTAGACTCTGCTCAAGCTCTTGGCAGATGGCCTAGCAAAATTAATCTCAGAACATATTTGGCGAGGTACCTCGAGAGCTGAGATGTGATTCTGCGTCTCTTTGTTCTGCTGGGAAAGTTCCTTTAACTTGGTGATCGTGACTTCGTTTTGAAGGTACATTCTCCAGAATTCTTGGTAGTAATTAAGATTGCGGTTATATGGAGGACACACTGAATTAAAAATTTCGTGTAAATTGCCTGACAAATAGATGATGAGGGTACTTGTTTGCTGAGGCAGGAAGTTATTGCCCATGGTTTTGTCCATAGAAGGCTGAAATCCGTTTTGGTAGTATGAAGTTTCTGAGTTTATTTGATCCATAGTGGTTCGCGAAGACATCGAGCTGGAAATGTTTGGAGTATTGAGCATATTAAAATTTGGTGCTTTGTTCATTAGGTTTTGCTGGAGATTGTAAGTCTGAGCCATATCTATGTTGTTAGGAATCGAGTTCATTGGGCTGGTTCGTGTTTCAGGGCAATAAAATTTAATTCAATATAAGTTAAAGCCTGGATTGTATTTCATTAACTCAGGAAAAATCTATCTGAATGCTTTAAAATAGCCATATAGGCTGAAAAATCATCGAGAGCTATTGATAAGCAGTCAGAACATCTCTGAATTGCAATGCGCGACTCCTTTGAAAGCATCATTGAGGGTTGGCTAAAGGGTTGGAGGGTTTAATCACACCTTGGTCATTAAAAGAAATGAGAGCTAGTTTTTTTTTGGAGAGAGGAAGGTGCTTTGGATTCAATTTGAGAGATTTCGCGCTATTTAATGAGCAGGAAAAAGAATGATGTACTATAGTTTTTTAGTCTAAGATATGATTCAAATTCAAATTTAAAGAATATATTAGTTCTTATTAATTTATTCGATAATAAATTTATTCAACAGAAACACTTAGCGAGCAAATAATTTATTGTTTTTTATAATTTCGTAAAAATTCTCTTTTAGCTAAGTAAGAAAATGGCTGCATTCGACTTGAGTCGAGAAAAGTGATGTGTTTGTTGATCTTTCTTTCAGAAATTAATCATTCCATGTTCGGTGGGATGAGGCTATCCTCGCCTTCGATTGAGGATAAAGTTTTGGTATGGAGTAAAGGAAAAGGGTCACAAAGCGTTTATTTAATTTTACCATTAGTATTGGTCAAGTCTCGTTTTCTAAAGCTAAATTTCCTCTTAAATTAATTAAGACGAAGCTCAATTAGTTTAATAAGATAGCACTGAGCATTCTCAAACTACCTTAGAAAATATAACTGAATTAGAATTTTACCACTAATACTATGTGCAGCTCGAAAAAGAAATCATTAAATTAAATAGGAGCAGTTGGTTAAAGAAAATTAGTTGAGTTTAGTTTTTTTTTGTGTTCATGTAAAGTAACACTGGAATATCGATGACACCTTTCTGATATTTGATAACTACAAACAAACAGTATCTCTCTGAGCAGAATTACTATCGAGGCGTATTAAGTGGTCTAAATACAGATACAACTACTCTGTTGAACTAATGATATTCGCATACTAGATAAGAATTTGAGAAGAGCAGGTTAGAATACCTTAGAATGAGTAGATGCTATGTTTTTTAGTACATTAGAAGTACATCAACGTTAGCTCATGCAAGTACTAGAGATTGAATTTCAGACAAGCCACCCTGGCATTATTGGCATTATGAGATCAATAAATGGGGCAAGCGTTTTATTTTTCCAAACGCATATTGTTAAACTTGTTCTAATTACTCTTTCACCTTTCACAACGAATTGATATGATTCAAGAGTCCCATCTATTCTTAAATAACAGGTCATGAAATCTGTCATCTTACTCTAAAACAAACAAAAACAATTCTGATTGTGGGTTATTCCCGAAAGAACCCCTGGCAGTAAGTTTTAATAAAATTTATCATTCAGCGATAAAAAGTGTACTTGAGCCTCATTCTAAAAAAAACAAAGAAATGGACATCAGTATTTCGAGGGATGCACTTCTTAATGACACTAGAGCCTCTCAGGACAAGTAACTTTCTTTAAATTCAATAATCCAAGATTGTATCAAGAGAGAAAACCGCAATTAAAGATCATCAGTCAATCAAATCATTAGGAAGATTCGCTCCACAACCAGATGCTCGATCACTCAACTGGGCAAGAGCAAATTTATTCGATGAAGAAGTCATTAATGGTATTTCTCTCAGAATACGCTCAATCTCACCATGAGTTAAGCTTACAAAAAAGGGTTAATCCCTCTCGTGCATCCAAACTACCAAGATCAACGGCCCCGTGACAAGTCTAAAGAGATTTCTGATAAAGGAATTTACCTGCGGTCTTACCAGCCAGCAAAAGTAAGAGCAGCAGAGGCTCAAAATTTGCACCGACAAGAGTATCTTGAGACCACTCCTTACGCTGTTGCCATCAAACTGGAAAGGCAAAGGAATGAGAAAAAAGAGCTGGGCCCTCCGCTGCAGTAAATTCATCTACATTGTCGAATGAGCTTTAAGATCGTGATAGATATGGCATCAGAACTGAGAACGAGAGAATTGCAAAAAGCTTGGACAAAAATCCTGTCGATCTTGCGATAGCAGATAATTCAATGATCTTTCGTCCCAACTGGAAGGAGGAGAATAGACAAAAGTGGATGAACCCGAAGAAGGTAATCTCAGACCTTAGCTAATCCTCTTAAAACCACCTCGAAGGGATTTGATCTAGCGTTATCATCAGTTAATGGAGAGAAATTATTAAGCGGGAGCAGCAATTTCATTACTTTAAATATCGGTGATCCATACAAAGGAGGGTTCGATGAAATCGGAGACATCCATCGAAAACGTACCAAAAACCTTGAGGTAGGATATCTCCCAAATACTGAAATTGATTGTTGAAAGGTCTCTCCAAAACCATTTTGCTCCTCCGTCAAAAATTCCAGATATAACAGCTACGATGAGTTTCATTCCCACTCAATAAGAAGTCAGAAATCAGAGCAGTTTTTCAAGAATAAAGCCGAAACGCTACTGCAAAGTCACAAAACTTATCCAAAGACTCTACTTCTTACTTTGGGAGAATCCAATCCTCTCCGAAATGAAAAAACGATTTCTTTTAAGGACGATAGTAAATTGTAAGTCTCGCTTGTTTTTTTCTGAAATGGTCTAAATCGACTATTTGTTTATCAGGGACGATAGTCATAGAATATTGGATATCAAGTTGAGCGCTCCACAGTTTAAACCCCCGCTAATGCATAAATTATCAGAAATTCCGTCCATGGGCGTTTTTGCAACCCCCAGGAGTGATGCTATTTCGAGGAATCAACCAAACCTGACCAACAAGACCAACAGCATGGGAGTAGACTTTAGTGCTTTTGCTAGTGGGGGAACGATGCTTAGCCACAGTAAGTTTAAACCGACTCCCAAGCCAACAAATCGTGAAGAGCTGGTGAAATTTAAAGTGAGCCAGTACTTTGACCAACAACCCGTGTTTTAGTATCAATTGAATCTATATAAACTAAGTGTGTGCGTTTATTTTCCTCGTGGTATCAATGTATTATGTACGAAAATATTTATTTTTCAGAAGCGATATGCCAAAATTTACTCGCGTTGAATGGATGTTATTTTATTTTGGTTATTAGTCTGGAGAAAGAAAAGCAAAAAGAATTATTTCTGTTATTTGTTGTGTTGAATGAGTTCGCTGTATGGGTATTATTATGCGTGAATGCCAACCAGTGCTAATATACTATGAGTATCTCTTTTCTTTTAACTCATCTTGAATAGGAAGTGAACTACACTTGTTTGTAAAAGAAAGAAAAAAACTTAATACCCGCTGTTCGAAGGGAGAGCAGGTTCGTAGAAGTGGAGAAAGCTTAAATTTGATTATGGGATTTTTAATTTATTATTTTTTGGAAGTCAATAAGCTTTTTCGTTCGACCACACAGCAAAGATAATTATTATTGATTGGAAACGGACAATCAAGACGAATTTTTGACCACTTAGAGCAAGTAAATGTTTCCATTGTCAATACCGTTGTGCTTTCCAACGATGTGAGTCTCAACGTAAGGGACTAATGAAAAATTGAATCTCAAATTTAATTTCGCTTAGTAAATTTACCGGTTGGTTCTTTGAAATTAGGGTTCTTAGTGGCAGCTTGCTTAGTCAAAATTTTCCATTTGTCTTCAACTTTCTGGCGCTCCTTTTTCAAGGTTTTCATGTCTTGGACGAGATACAAGCTCCTAATTATAGTTGAATAGGTAATCAGTTATAATCGCAGTATGGAAAACAATCGCCTTACTTTGAATCTTTGCTGTTCATTGCTTTTTCGAAAGCATTATAGTCAATCTCTTTAAGAATAACTTTGAGTGCGTTAAGACTCTCTTGCAAAACCCTTATCATATAATAGTTACTTTCAGCAGGGTATTATATCGATATAATTACTTATGCCAGTGGGTGTCAGCAATAGCAACGATCACAGGAACAAGCATAGGGAAAGTTTGGCTCTTGTATGTCTTAAGGATTGAGAGGAAGTAGTCATTTTCGAAGAAGCACATGGCTCTATCTGCGACCTTATAGAAGATTGATTTTTACTCATAATTCAAAGAGATGAATCATTTACTTGGAGATGTGGGCCAGCAATGCATCTGTTCAGACGTTTGAAGAGTCTTGGAATCAAAGGCTCGAGCTTAATCATGTCACAGACTTCAAGAACCTCAAGAAGCTCAGTGAGGAAAAGTGTTTCTTTGGCAGAGTTAGCAAAAGGCCAGTATCTCAGTAATCCATCAACGAGCTATAAAGCGAATGCTATAAGGCAATTATTCTCAAGAGGTTGTCTACTGGAATTGCAAGAGAAGGGTCTTTGCTGAGGAAAAGCATCGAGCATCTGAGAAGTTGCTCGTGGTATATTTGGCAGGTCTGGACTTTATGAAGTGGGATGATGACAGTCTTGAAGAAATAAACGTGCTCCTCTCTCAATGGGACAGCAAAACCGCTGATAATGCTAGCCAAAATATCGAGAAGCTCAGCAGCTCCGTTGAACTTGTAGTTCTCATGGATGAGAGTATAGAAACAGTCGGTGATCGCCTTTCTAATCATCTTTCTTCTTGGGACGAGCTAACGATACACTTAAGAAAAGTGCCGTCTTGCTATTTGTTACCTTTGCGTAGAGTCTATGAAGAATATTTTTAAGGTACTCTCTTTCTCTTGGCTCTTCAGAGTCGAATAATTCCAAGAACTACCGATTTGTGGTTAGCAAGTGTCTAGAACAGAGAGAGGAAAAAAAAAAAGAGGACATATTAAAATTTATGGGCAAAATTTTCTGAGAAAGCGAAGAAATAGCTTGGATAAGCAGAGTAGATAGCTACCTCTTGAATGAAAGTGTGAGTGATGTAGACTTTCAAAGATTTGACATCAGCAGCATCGTTGACAATCAATTGCAGGAAGAATTCATAAATGGGTTGAAGGTGAGGCCAGCTGGGGTCAACGAGAACCTCTTCCTCCTCCATACCCATTTCACCAGGGGCAGAAGCCTTTCGGATGATTGGCAATGGTCTGAAGATATTTTTCTCGACCATTTCAATGACGTGCTCCAAATGTGGGATGACAAGATTCACTACATTGTTTTGGTCATTTAAAAACTCTGAGAGCTCTTGAAGATAGGTAAGTCTTTCAGCCTAAGAAAGCATCCGAAGGGATATTATAGCAATCCCGATGATAATATAGCGCTACCTTTTCCTTGACGTCCTTGGTGTCGTCATTCAAGTCGTAGATCCCCGAACAGAATTGAATCTTCTTCAAGAAACTATCTTTGAACTCTTTAGAGTTGTGCTTGGGATCTGGGTCGGTGAATAGGTATTAGAGGGACAGGTGTGAGGAAAATGACAGGCTGTACCCTTTCCACCAGTTGAGCCGGTAGTCTGTTTGGAGGTTCCGTAAGAAGAGGGGGGCTTGTTGGTTGTTTGGGGGCCGGCTGTTGTTTTAGTTCCTTTCATTAAGTTAAGCTTCAAATTTCTTCAATATTTGATTTATTTCAAAAGGAATTGGTTTTAGATTTGCTTCGTAAGAAATTTCAGTGTTCTCTTCTCAGAAAACGAATTAGTAATTCGTTTGGAATAGTAATCCACTTATAATAGATAGATTCTTGCAATTATGAGGAGAATGAGAGAAGTAAGAGAAAAATTGATCTCTTCTTGGGAGGAAATTAATGAAACTTCTGTTATCATTACTCTGACGTTATATTAGCTCAGAAAAAAATGAAAATGGATTGGAGCAAAGATATCCTCCCTCTGAGGATCATAGCCCTGTCAAACCACACCCAAAAACATAGTCAAAGGACCTTTCGGTTTGTTAGGCCATGAAATCTCATGCTCAATGAAAACATAAAATTTGCCTGATTCAGTTACTTTTACATTTTTTTTTGTGCCTGCATATGTCTCTCTGAACGCTCTCTTTCTCAGGATGAATGAACTTATGTCTATTATCGAAACTTTATATCAAAGGCAGATATAACTGCAGGAAAAGATGCTTCCATTTTGGAAGTGAAGTAGATGTTCGCTTGAAATATGCTAAAACGAAAAAGGAAAATTGATCTGTGAACATTCAATCACAATCGGTGATTGTGCAAAATTTATCAGGTCATCATCATCAAATTCAGAATTATGTACATTTAAATGGAATTAAATCTCTATAGACCCAATAACACTTTTATAAAGCTTCTTAACATGATCTACTGGCTGTTTTTTTCTAGATAAACCAATAAGCTTCGAGGTGCTAAGTAGTACCAGTAGCCCCAGGAATCTGGGTTCACAGTTCCATCCTTCCTGGCATAATATTCACGAGCGTACAGAACGAAGATAATTCCTGTACCAAGGAACATAAGGAACCAGAAGAGGATGTTCATCGATTGATTCTTAATATTTCGAGTTCCTCTGATAAACAATATACCTGGTCCTGTGAATATTATAAAGAGAATAGGATAAAAGAATCCCAAAGCTCCCGCCAATATGACTTCATGGACCACAGCTGACAACAGAAAAGTTGACAGCTGAGCTGCGGTTCTTGACAACTTGCCATTGGTGAATCGACGGAAGTCCACATACACATAGTAGTAGAGCCACTCATGGACCACAATGTTCCATTTTCGGTAGTAGGTTCCGAATTCAAGAGATGTCCACCAATCTTCGTAGAACAATCTATCTGGGAATCTCAGAAGCTCGGCAAATGCGCAGAACCAAGAGTGCAAGAGCCCGAAGAACATCATAAACATAACAGTCATTCCAGGAAGCACGCTAGAAAAGATGGAGAGTAAGAACTCCATCACAGTTCCCGGGTTTTTCCCAGTGTTCTGGAATTGCTCGACAATGAACGCTTTGTAAAGGATAAACCCGTAGTAAATGCAAAGGAAGACGTTGAAGAAGTGGAAAGCAACTTTCTTGTAGTTTGTTTTTGGAGCTCTAATGTATTTGTCACGGTAAAGCAGCGTCGGAGCGAAGTGGAAATACAAGTAGCTTTGAATTTCCTTAGCGAGGCGGTTGAATTTAATAGGTGGGATGTAAATATGAGATTCATTTGAATCGTTCGATTTAGGTCCGGTCTCAAATGCACGATATTTCTGCCATATATCAGAGCCATACATCAGCTTATTTCTCAAGTAGGAATGAGATTTCAAGCTCATTCTCGTCGCTTCACAAAGGACGATCATTGATGAGGCAAATCCTAAGCCGTGGGCGACGGTCACCTGATAAGAATAGTAGTAGTTGAAGACCTGTCCCATGAGATATAAAGAAACCCACAGAATGCCTGCTGGACGATGGAAATGAACCCAACGAGTAAACGGTATTATAAGCATGTTGCCCAGGAAGAGTCGTATCCAAATATTGAATACGACGTCTGGTTTATTAAAGACTTGGCCGATTGTCTGATAGTCAAAGAAAGCACCGCTTTTATTATATTCAGACAGGCAGAAGTTGACAAAAAGGATTGCCATTGAAGCAATCGCGATGTTATACAGAGTTCTGATGTTTTCATTCTGTTCAAATAGAGTGTTGAGGAGTGTTTCTTCATATGTGAAGTTTTTTTCATTGAATCTCTTGGGTTTTCTCCAACCTGGAGTCTCTGTAAGATCTTGTGAATTTAGGCTGGATAACGTTCTTGACATCGAGTGTTGGACTTTGTTTGAGTACATGGTCGAGTAAGCCTCGACTTTTGCATCGAATTTTGCTCGAAGTTCTTTCATTTTATCTTGGAATTCTTTTGTGAGACTGTCCTCGTGACGATTCAGCGCTCTGATCTCGGTAATATCCGTGCCTGTACTGCGAGAGGTCTGTGAGGCTGCTTCATCCGAGTCTAAAACATTCTTGTGAGAAGAAATGTTTTTGAGTGAATCTATCGATTTTGTTGACATGTTGTCTGATTGAGGAGAATCGAAATGATTGGCTTTCGAGTCTTGAAAAACCAATTGCTTGACTTTCTTCTTCTTGCTTCCGTGCAAGTTGATTGGCTCAGCGGTTGCCGTGCTCATTGTTTTATGATGAAAAATGGATTATATATAATTAAACAAAAGGTTCTTTTTATAGTCAGAAATCGGGCAGTGATCCCTGAATTTTGGCGGTGATCCATAAATTTAAGTGTGATTCTGAAAAACCCTCATGATAGTTGGTTCCTTAGAGGTTAATTAGACAGGAGAACTCTCTCTCTTCTCGAGAGGCGTAATATATCAAACACTTTGAAGTCTATGAGTTCAATCAGCTAACGATTGCGAATTTAGATTTCAGAAACTCATTAAATCAAATATCTAAAAAGAGACTAAAACCGGAGGTTTTTTAAACTACTATCGTGAAAATGATTTTGAATAAAGCATACCCTGCTCTTACCTCGCTAGGATGAAGCCTCTAACACAGCGTCGAGCTAAACAAGTCAGTAGTATCAGAACAAAGTACAGATCTAAAAAAAATCTTTCCGGCAGCGACTTATTTGGAAAATCTAATTTTTTAGAAATTCGATTTACTGATTTTGCAAGCAAAAGAGAAGCAACTTGAAACAACATGCTCAACTCAGAGAGTCAGAAAGGTGATTTTGTTTATCTACTTTTAGGATGAAAGGACAAAAATCAGAAACTCCGTAAAACAAGCAAAATAGAAACGTGAAACTAAGATCTGTCTTTCTTGTTGACAACATTACTGAAAAGCTGGAACCTGAGCCTATTTGAGTTCTTAACTCCGTCTCTAGTGTAGTGGTTCGGAAATTCAGAGATGCATTTCATTATCCGCAATTAGGAATGCCATGTCGGCTTTTATCCTATATTTTATCATATGTGTTCTGTTATAGATTTTCGAACAGAGTAAATTTACTGAAGAAAAAAAAGAGCAATATTTTGAGGAGTTTTAGAGGAAATGCCCAACTAACTAACTAATTAATCAGAGAGGACTTTCACCATTATGAAAAAGCGGGGCTATATATTATAATAAGAAACACAATATTGTTGACTTCAGTGCATTCTTTTCTTGGGTTTTCAGTAAAATTCGATGGTTTTTTCAATAGCCCTATCCATGCTTCAACTGCATTATTCTATAGAATGATTGTAGTCTGTAAAAAGATGAATTAGATGAAAACAGTGATTGGGCAGAGGCAAAAAGCTAGGTTTACTCTTTGCAATCGGCATAGCTCTCTCACGTCTTTGTTCGATAACTAAATTAAGTCGATCAAGCTCTTTCGTTTTCAGGCACAGAATGAATGTAGGCAAATTCAGAGCAAAGATCATTAATGTGGCGATGAGAACTATTTATGAATGATAATAAAAAATTTCTTAAAGAAACTCACCTTCTTGGTTCTTAAAGCAATCGTTCTGTTAACGGATCAGTTGGTCCTCAGAAATCTTTACTCTTGGCTACACTCTATTTGAACAGAATGAAAACATCAGAACTCTGTATAACATCGCGATTGCTTCAATGGCAATCCTTTTT
>ENA-UOTZ01001764-UOTZ01001764.1-compost-metagenome-genome-assembly--contig:-NODE-1764-length-13530-cov-6.268193_pt1 | contig 13530 bp, 7 predicted proteins | sample MGYA00238144_ERZ746983 | MGnify/ENA primary metagenome ERZ746983 (study PRJEB28759, sample SAMN06268863) | compost metagenome | isolation source: single cell | place: USA: California, Emeryville, Joint...
CTGCATTTCTTCATATTAATGCAACACACTTTACCCTTTAAAGCATAAAGTCTGGCATATTGTATCTGAAAGCAGAGTAGCGTTTCTTCGATTGCAACTCAGTAATCAGAGGCAAGCAACAGAGTATTTCTGCCAAATGTGATCAGTTCAATTATCAATACGATGAAGGAGCGTGATGACGAGCTCAAGATCTGTATTATAGTATCATATTTAGAGAGAGAAGGTCTCTGAGTTATTCTTGCTCTTCGAGATAAGAGCAACGTTTCATTAACGCAAAATACTTCAGAGAAACTTATACATGAATGTACATGGACAATTTGCTTTTTGTTGGTGCGGTCAAATTTTTGATTTGCAACGCTATACAAATATCCTATTTTAACAATATTTTGCTGGGATTGCGTGTATAAATTCGCAGCAAGGATTAACTTGAAATATTCTAATTTTAAAAAAATTTTCTCCGCAAACAGCGCCCGCTCAAATACTAATGCCAAGAAACGATAGAGGAAGAGGAGGAAGATTCCCAGGCCGTAGAAAAAATCCAGCTGGAATCAGCAAACGGGATAGAGGCGATGATAGACCAAGAAGAGGTGGTCCGAAAAGAGGAAAAGTACGCTAAACATTTGGAAAAGCAATCTTTAAACAAAGACTTTCTCAGAGAGGTGGTAGACGCCCAGGTGGACAGAAAAGAGAAAAACCGACCGCAGGAGATCTTGATATGCAATTAGCTAACTACTGGGGAGCTAATAAGAAAGAACGTACAACCCTATCTTTAATTCCTCTTAGAATAACAAAAAACTCAATAAACGATCAGAATTCCAAGAAGATCTCAATGAAGAGTTGGATAACTATTTCAAAAAGAAGGGCAACGGAAACACAGGTGCCATTTCATAACCCATCAAACGGGACATCTCACTTAAATCATAATTTTGTTTGAATCTGACAGACGCTAAAACAACTGAGAACAAAGAAGAGACAGCTACTGCATAGGTGGAGTGAGAAAAAGGAGGGACATTTCTGCAACGTTTAACTCTCAAGTATCTCCTTAGTTTTGAACAAGCTTACATATTTTCATACTATTTGCATAATAGCAATAGAGCATTTTGAATGAATAATACATCCAATGTGACTGCATAATATATCTAGTTGTAACCTTCATGGTGTAACAAAAATGCAAACTACAGACATAATTGCTGTTTATCTTGATTGTTAAAACAAAATTCTTCTTCTTAGTAGAAGAAGCTGTATTAAAGAAAATACAACACAATTCTAAAGCCAAGAAGAAAAGTGCGAAAAATAACTAACAGTGTCACCGTCGTTGGAATTTAAGGATGATGATTTGTCAGATTTATTTTTTTAAGTAAACTATGAAATGAGAGTGGATTATGAGTTTCGTAAAATCATTTGAGAGATTTTGTTATTGTAGTTTTAGGGACATTCCATTATAATTGTGAGCAATCATATTGAATGGCAAATTTCTCACAAAAAATGCATATTGAGTTAACATGGACATTTATATTTTTGATATTCTGTCAAATGCGATTTCTAACCTACATCTCGATTTGAATATGCATGCGCTTTTATGCGGTCAAAAAATTGGAGGATATTCGTTACTCTAATAAACGGGCACTCTTCCATTCCAATTCAACAGGTTTCCGTACTGCAGTCTGAACTCATCAAAATTGATATAAAACTTACGATTGATTGCTATCTCCAATTTTCTCCTCATTTCTTGTAAGCAAACTCCAAAGTCCATTATCGTTACGCCTGCTTTCTTTTTCTTCAAATAGACCCAGATCCCGTACAAATCTGAAAACAACAAATCATGAAATTTCGAAAAAACATCCCGGTCGTTTAACAAGAAAACATTGAAATTCTTCAAAGCTTTGCGCGAGCAGATTTCTGTTTTGTTTAGTTCATAGACCAGTTTGTTGAGAAGATGAAAGTATTTCATTAGGTGATGAGTTACATTAATTGAACTAATTGCAAAAAGGTAATCATCTTTGGGATCAGTCATTAGGGCGACCAGCTGTGGATTATTTTGAGTATAACTAGTTAGCATCCGTAGACCTGAGACACCAGCACCCCGAAAATCACTTCGAGGGTCAATATTTTGAAAACCGACCTCCTGCCAGCGTGGATTTGAGATTTCATCTCCCATTGGAATTTTGAAAAGAGCCTCCCAGAGCGATCTTATGATCTTCAGATGAGATTCTTTGGTAGAATCAAAGGCTACATTTAACTCGGATTTTAGAGAATAAAATGCTCTCAGTTCCTTTTGTGTGAGATGCGATCTGCGATCATTCAGACAAATCCCAAAGCATTTTTCAACAATCGTTTTATTTTTAACATGTGTAAGAGGCTCTTGAAATTCTACGCTTTCGCTCTTCGTTGATTTAATCTCTTCACGCTTGATAAACGGAATTGACTCAGCTTCTTCGTCATCATCTTCTGTAAATGTAATTATCGACTCTGAACCTGCTTGATAAGGCTTTTCAATGTCGTTTTGTCGGTGCACAACGCTTTGCATTTCTTGTTCTTCCATCTGGATCTGAAGGGAGAAAAAAAACACTAAAAATTTATTGCTTTGAAATCTTGAATGATTAAATTTCCTTTCAACCGTTTTCAGAAAATTCCTCTCTCTTCTTTCCAAAATGAAGAATGGATAGAGCTCTAAGTTAAGCAAGAATCATGAATAACTAAAAAACTAAGGAAAAGTCCTACTCTTTTAGATTTATGAAGTCTTTCTCAGACTCTCGATAAATTGGTATTTACTAAAATCAATTAAGATCGTATTACTCTTGAATTTGAGGAGAATAGCTATTCTGTTCAAAGGAATCAAGGGTAGTATCACATAAGTGTCGAATTTTGCTTTAAAACAAAATTATCTTGACTTCTTCAAGGTTAATGTATTAATCAAACGAAAATGTGTGATAGGTAAGCAATCAAAGCAGATCATTTGCATTTGTTAAGAATTCATACATTATTAATCTAACATTATTGTTCATTATGGCTAGCAGGACAACCACAATAAATAATTTTCACAAAAATTGTAACATAAACTTAGCATCTGCACTTTGATCCACCCGCAGTTTGTTGATCCGCTTCCTCAGTCGTGGGATTTTGAAGTTTCTGGCCACCTGTAGTCACAGTCTGAGCCGCAGGGGTTGGTTTGTCCGTTGGCGTGGTATCTTCTCCAAACTGATTTTTAATCTGTCTAGCTAAATCGTAGAAAGCTTCTTGAACATTAATTCCTTCTTTTGCACTTGTTTCAAAGAATTTGATACCATATTGGTCCGCAATTCTTTGTCCCTCCGACTTCTCGACTTGCCGATCATTCACATCACATTTATTTGCAATCAGAAGAGTGACGACATTTTCAGCTGCATTCGTTTTTATTTGCTTCATCCAGTTATCAATGTTTTGGAATGATTTTCTGTCGTTTACAGAATAAACCAGGATAATACCAACCGCTCCTTTGTAATAAGTCTGTACGATTGATCGATATTTTTCTTGTCCAGCAGTATCCCAAATTTGCAGTTTAACACGCTTTCCTTCGACGTCCAACGTTTTAATTTTGAAATCTATACCTATCTCAAGTGCTCAGTAAGAAAGGTCATAGAAAAAGTGTACCTATTGTTGCAATGTGAGTTCCAGAAACTGTATTCTCACAAAATCTAGTCAGCAAGCATGTTTTGCCAACAGCCGAGTCTCCGATTATCAATATTTTGACCATGTAATCGTAAGAATTTGGTTTGGCCATTTTGTGTTCGATGCTGTGCTGAATATAATAACGCTGCTCAATTCAGGTATTTATTTTAGAATTGATACCGAATTTTCATATATCATATTTTAAATAATAAGTGTATACATTCGTGCCTTGAAAAAAATTCTGTTGTAAAATAACGTTCGGAATTTCAGTATTCCAAATTAAATTTGTTTTTCTCTCAGCCTCAAAGACAAACTTGTTTCTGAGATGGTAGACAGGTTGATATTAAAGCATTTCATCATATCTAAAATCACACTGTCATTACTAGACCAAAGAAAGTTTCTGTCCCTGCTACAAGAGAGCTAACTCGTTTAAGAGTAGCAATGCTTGGAGATTGTTCCGTTGGAAAATCTTCAATTGCAACAAGATTTTGTTGTGATACTTTCGACAAAGCCTACAAGACAACCATAGCTGTTGATTACAAAAACAAGATTTTACCTGTGAAGGATCAGCAAATAAGCGTATTTTATAAGCTTCCAAACAAAATGACCGATTAATTTCGCTTTAGTTGAACCTATGGGATTTCTCAGGACTTCAGCAATTCTTTGAGGTTCAAAATGAATTCTATAAAGAGGCAAACGCAATACTACTCATTTTTGATCTTTGCTCAAAGAAGAGTTTCGATGGATTGGATAATTGGATAAGAGAGGCCAATAAATACGGAGCTAATAAAGAGGCTGTTGTTTTCGTAGTTGGGAATAAAGTAAGAATTATATGAATACTCAGCATCTTACAGATGACCTTTATTAGAGTGATGAGACCTATAAACGAGTAGTAGGAGAATCTGACGCTAAAGGCTGGGCAACGTCAAGAGGATACGCTTATTGGGAAGTCTCTGCAGCAAAAGGTATATAATAATAATTCGGTTTCTTGTATATGTAACCACAAAATTCAGGTGACAATATTGATAAGATGTTTCAAGAACTAATTGGAAAATGCCTCAAGAGATAGTCCCCTCAACTTTCAAGTTAATTTCAGCTTTATTAATCATTAAGAGAGATATACTTTACTTCATTATGTATGATTTTATTCTATATCAGTTATCAATTTCCTCCCAAAAGGGAAAAACTTCAATACTATCTTTTTAATAGTCAACGACTAAAGTTTAAACGATGTTGGACAGAATCTTCATTTTAGTTTTTCAGAGTTTGTAGCTAATTTGATTTGGTCAGTAGGAGGAGCATTTCTTTATCGAAATAGAGCTGGCTCTTGTTGTTTGAAAATTCCAAAGCATTCTGATGAGTTATAATTAATAAAATTATATGTTCAAAAAAAAAATTTAATTTCTGAAAGAACTTTGAGTCATGGCATAATGGCGCTGCAAGCAACATGCCTAAGGTTTTTGGTAGAGTTCCATTACAAATTATCTTGAGATCATTTTCTCGGGTGATTTGATATTCTCAGTTAGAATAAAAGGAGATTTTTTAGTAATCGAGTTTTTGAGTGACAAAAATTTCTTTGCTTAGTCTGCAAACGAAAAGGAAGGAAAAATGGGTGTATGTAAAACAAACAAGTTTGACTACTCGATTTTGTTTTTGTGTAACACAAACTGGCAGTGAAATCCTTTCAAATTCTGAGAAGGTAAAACAAAAAATAATGTATTTTCAAGATTTGAAGGCTAGAGGTATCTATTCTAAACGTAGCTTTTCAAAACAAGACATTTGAAACCAGGGTATCAAATGATTTCCATAATTTAGATAATGAATAGTAGAGATGGACAAATAATGCTGAGTATGAGAGATATCTCATCAAAAGATAACGAAAATATTGAATTTGATAAAACTACTGTATTCTGAGATTCAAGATATATATATATTCCAGAAGGCTTGCATTTTTGGAAATTTAACTATCCGATTTCCCAAACTTTCCTGGCGAATTGAGGCTGAATGAAGTTCAAGTATATGTAGAAATGTAGTTTGAGGAAATCAGATGCACTAGCTCAATCACTTTGAATATTAACAATCATTTAAAAAGAAGATCACTTGCTTTTAGTAGATACAGCGACTACAGCTAATACTATTCGAATTGCAACTACTGTTCTGCATCAGTAAATTCAATAAACTATGGATACGGATTTGAATAGTATTACTAAGCTGAAGATTAATACTACGCATTTGTTTTCAGCCCGGTTTCTTTTACTTCTACCTTTTTTCAAAATATAAGGATGTCTGTAGCATTTGAGAGTAATCATCAGAAATCACTACAAATCACTATTACGAAGGAAATTGCATAAGTAGTGAAAATTTTCAAAATTACGAAATGCAGCGCCTAAATAATTCCGAATGTCTTCTTCGGCAAAGGTAACTGAAGATGACAACCCCCCATTCCAATCAAGCAAATCATATGCTTCAAGCAACTAACATCCGACACATCAACTGATTTATCGCAGTTTACTAAATGAAAGTTAGTCCTTCACATTGTATGCTTTTGAAAAATTAGACTAGCAGAGTATTTATTTCAACGACATGTAGGCTACATACATATTGGGCAAAATGCCTTTTTTTTGAAAGAAAAAGTCTTCTTATTATCTATCGATATGAGGATTGAAAATCAAACCGGGAAAGTGCGCTTCGAAATTATTTAGAAATATTTTACTCTTTTATTATTATCTATTGTTAGAAAATCCGACGTTTTCTCTCTCAAAATGAGCGCAATATTCTCCCAGGCACTAAGCGGTCTGAAATCGAATCCTCAACCTACAGTAACCCAAAAGCTCTTAGTAAGCAAAGAAAAGGCCCCAAAATCGATACCGAGATCGACTCTAGCAAGCGAAAAGACAGATATTTTCTCGAGAATCAAACAGAGCGATAAGAAGAAACCTGTCAGGCTCCTCAACCAAAAGATCAAATCTGAGAGAGAAAGAGATATCGATATCTCTAAAATACATAGAAAAACAATCACAAAAGATTTGACCAGCCGACTAAAAAGAAGCAGAGAAGAAAGAAAAGAAAGTGACGACGAGCAGGAAGAAGGTGACGAGTGGAAGCACGATTTATACTCAGATGCGCAAACTGTTGATAATTCTGGTGCTTCAACAATTTTTATTCGAAATTTGCCTGATTCCGTGGATTCCGATAATCTTAAAGTTTTGCTGAAAGAAACCTCGAGCATTGTCGGAATTTCGGTAAAATCCTATCTAATCTCTTTGTTAAACGTAATGTTTGATAATAGCTCGAAAGAGGCACTGCCGAAGTTACTTTCTCAAGCAAAACAGCAGCACAGAAAGCTCTAAGTATTTTCGTTGTTTTAGTTTTTGATCTCTAATCATGTACCCAAAAAAAGATAACGTAAGTGGCAAGGTTTACAAAGGAAACACTTTAAAAGCTGCCTTGGTCAGTGAATTAAATGCTGGAATGGCCAAAGTTAGAGAACATCCAAAAACTACCGAAGATTTGAGTCATAGAATCGTTAAGAAAAAAGAATCCTATTCAAGCAAAATGGCTGCTGACACCACTGAGAAGACAGGAAAGGGTAGTTCAGTGTCTATCCTTGACAGAATCAAGAAGAAACGTTGATTAGATTCCAATTCGAATGCTTTGTGTAAAACATAACAAGATCGAAAATTATTTTGTTGAACTTCGAAAAAGATAATTGTGTAACCTTCCCCTTTAGAGAGAGAGAAGTAGATAGTAATGATAATTTTTGTCGGATCTACTCATTCAAGCAAATATCGTTCAAGTAAATTACACCCGGCCAATGTTGTTTTGAAAAATAGAATTGTAAGATAGGCAGGTTTGAAAATTAATGAAATTTTGATTTCATAAATTGATTCTCTCCCTAGCTCTCGAGGTTGAATCTGTTTTGGGTAAATTTATCGAAGAGGATTAGGTAGGCCTAGGATTAGAGATAGAAAACATATAGACTCGACTGCAATTTCGGACTTCCTACGAGACATCGAGTTTTGTTTGAACTTTAGTTATTGTTATTGACAAAACCAACTTCTTTAATTTTTCTGAAATATCTTTTATAAATGCCAATTCCTAAAAAGCATCATCTTCCAAAAATGAATCATAAATTGATTTCAACTCATGAAATCAATTGAAAGTTACTGAGGTTCGATCTTTCGAGTTTTCCTTTTCATTCAACGCTTTTTCATCTAAAACGATAAATGAGATTTAGTTTCTCATTCCCTCTCTCACATAAGAAAATAATTCAGCTTAATTATATCCAAAGGAAGCGTCTTTTCGGCAATACTATCCATCCAACCTTTACTTATAGAAATAATTTAGATATCGTAATCGAGTAGATGGAATCAATAAAACATTTACGAGTTACCATCTCATAATAATAATACAGAAATGAGTTTCCAGCTCAGCTATTATTAAGAAATCCCCTAACAAGTTTGATGATGCTCATCATATATAGTTTCGAATTGTGATGAGGAATATGTGTGAAAAAAAAAATTCTCAAAAATTATTAGCTTTTATGAGTCCTCGTTGACCAGGCATTTTTTTTTATATTACCTTGATCTTTTCTTTTAGAGAAAAATATAGCTTCATTATCTCTAGACCATTATCTTCCCTCATCAATTCCATCTTAATCATGGCTTCCTATTTAAGTAAGTTTACTTTTATCTTCGCATCTGGCATCTTCGTCATCTTCATAACGCAGTCTAAGATGACGATGCTTTGCTTTTTGGGAAACTTTCTTGCTTTGCGGATCCTTTTTCTGGTCGGTCTTTTCTAATTCATTAGTGGTCTTCTTCTCTAAACAACGAGTGTCAGCGTTTTTATTCGCACTAGGAGGTTTTGATGCATTTCTTCTTTTTTCATTCGAGTTATTATTATTTTCGCTTTTCAAAGAATTATTTTTTTCGCATGGCCTGCCTGGTTTTTCTTGAGAGTGCTTATTCGCTGCGTCTTCTTGATTCTTCTCGACTCTCCTCGGAGTAACATGGCTCTCGATTGCTTTTTCTTTTGATGGTTTTGATTCTTTTGAGGTTTGCATGTTGGGTGAAGACCTTCCAACCATCAATTCTACCTTCTCTTTCGAGAAGGATCGTAATTTTTGTTGCTGATTCAGGTTGCTGCTGTTGACTTTTCCATGTGAATGATTCAAACGTTTTGAGTTTTCACGACTTCGTGATCTTCTCTTGCCAACACTTATGTATTTATTTTCAGAACTACTGGAACTTCGCTGAGCATCATTTTCAGCATCAGCCTTAAATTCTCTATGGTGAGTTCCAGATACACAAGTGGAGTTTTTTCCCTTTATGCGTGCAGAAGTTTTTATTTGATCTCCATCAACCTTTTCGCTTTTCTTTGCAGTTTCTCCATTGTTCGCAGTTTTCACATCGCCTTTACGTATTTCAGCTTTGCTGCTATCTCGGCCTCCTGCACCTGGAGACTTTTTTGATTTTATGATAGGGTCTAGTTTCTTCTGTTGTTTTTCTATCTTTTTCTCTGGGACGATTTCCATTTTATCAGGCTCCTTATTACTCGGTTTCATCAGCTCAACACTTGAATTGGAAATATCAAGCTCCTCCATTTCTCTCTTTGTTTCAGTAGCTTCAGACTCTTCAATATGAATAATCCTCTTTCTTGAAGAATCTCTAGAGATCAAGCTTAACAGCATGGATGAAATCAAAGGAGGTTCGCCAATTTTGGATTGAGAGGATGAGGACTTTCGGCACAAAAGTTCAGTAAATTCGTCAACATTCCTGTCTTGTTGCTTAATTTTTGGAGGGTTTTTCAATTTTCGGATCTCTTTTCTAGTTGATTTCTTTATGTTGTTTCCTTTCAAATTTTTTCCGACTATGATTGGCAGAACTCATGATTAATTATTTATTGAGTGCGTTGATATACCTTTCTGAGTTTCAATTCCACTGATATCGATTGATAGTTCATCATCCTTTGCTTTCGTGGCATATTCTTTCTTCGTAGGAGAAAATGGGAACGAAGTTTCAGCCTCTGTTATTAAGTTAGTATCAAGCCTATGTTGTGATATTTTGATATCTCCAACAAAGGATAGATGATTGCTTGCAAGCTTTCCGAGAAAATTTTCAAGAAAAAGCTCTTTTTTCAACAGTCCTCTAAAAATTGACCTTGTATTATCCTTATGTCTGGCTTTGATATAAGGATCCAAATTTGCCTGCAATATATGTCAACTTAATGGGTAGAGGGAGTGGAATGATACCTTAAGATAGTACCTCTCTCCTTCGTAAAATAGTGGGAAATCACACAGTCGTTCACAAACATTTTCCGCATCCTCTAGGGAAGCAAACCGTGCGAGACAGCAATCTACTCCTTTAATTGTCGTTTTTGGACCAAGAAATAAAAGGGTCTCATTTTCTTGCTTGCAAAGGTCTTCAAGGTTCTCCTTTTTAACAAAGTGAGGGATACTCCGAAAAATCACAGCGAACCAAGAATCGCGGTTGAAATTGTATTCTTTAATCCAATATACTCGGACACCTTTACCAAGTGGCCGAGCCATCCTTGAGTCTCGGAACATGCATTTGAGAAATTCTCCAGCCGCCTTGTGTTGTATTTCGAAGGATAATTTGAGGGACCATTCTGTGTTAAAGAATACAAAGCTCAAATTGTTTAGCTTCAAATATTGGCTACATTGGAAGTCATAAAATTGTGCTTTGAATTCTTCCTTACTCATTGTTTTGCTGACATTAGTGATGAGAAACCTGGCCGTGCTGCCTATTGCAAACATGATACTCTCATAGTTAGGATCCAAAATATAGCAGCTTTCGTCAACAAGTACTTTAGCGGCTTCTCTCAACGTTGGTGCTGAATTTCTTGGAATATCTTCAGACATAGAATAGCATGCAGAGCTGTCACCTGATGTACCTGACTCCAAAGTAATGTGAAGCTGATATTCGTAATGTCTTATCTCATTCAAGCAAAGCAAACAGGATTGGATCTGGTCAATACTTAGGAATAACATCTCCTCTATTTTAAAATTGTCCAGGTGAAGCAAATGTATTAATTCCCTTCGAAGAGCCGCAGTATAGCAGACTTCTAGAGAATTATTAGATATCATTGCGATAAATTAAAATTTCTATTATAATAAACCTGTATCACTAAATTATAACACCAAATTTATTAGCTAATGTGTAGTAGTACTATCAACGATTTCATGGGACTTCGAATAATTACTCTGTCTGGAATAATTTGTACTAAAATTGTTGCCTCGACATGAGATGGAAAATGTCAGTATAGTCATTTGTTTTTATGTTTTGTTCCGATTCAATCAGAATTTTCTCAAATACAGAGTTCGTAAGAAGGGATATTGAAATAGAATGCAATAGAAGGCCTCATTAATTCAGCAAGTAGATATCTGATCTCAAAAACACAGAGAGAAAGAAAAAATTTGCTTCTTTAAAAACTGTAGAATTCTCGTCACCATTACCTTCGTAATTGCACGAATATCATCTTTTGAGGTACATTATCAGAGAACAAAGGATCAGAAATGAATTTAGTTTCTCGATCAATGGAATGCTAAAGAACAAACGAGATAATTTCGTTGAAAGCATTAATATGTTTAATTAAATTTTCGCATTGCAAGTCTTCAAGCGCTCGCAATTTTCCAAAATTTCATTCATTCAACTACGTTTGAAAATTATGCTTTTTGTAAACAAAACATTATCGCTTTGACTTCCTTCTTTCTCTTGATAATTTGACTTTTTCCACCTAATTAATAGAGTTAAACAATACTTCTGAGCTTAATATAGAAATACATGATTGTATGCTGATCTGAAAATTATGAGGTGGGTTAACTCATCTGAACATAGCAATTCGACTATCATATTTTAATCTGGAAAAATTGAAAGCTTTTAAATCCCTAATGATTGGGTTCTTAATTGCTAACACTTAGGCTATATTCTTACTCACAGCAATTTATAGCGAAAAAATGGATATTCGGAAGGAGCTTATCAATAATCAAAATCCAACAGTTTAGATGAATGAATGAACAGAACGATTAAAGCCATACTGATTTCACTGTTCTTAAACGAACAAAAAATTGCACACAATTCCTTTGAGAAAATTCTGTTATGTAGAGAAGATAGATTACCGTAGCAAGAAGTCTATTCAGGGTTTTCCTGGTCGTACAAACACGGTAATTATGTAATCGTCTTGAACTCCGTATTCTCCCACGAGATTAGGATTTTTCAATTCTTTGCCTTCGTAGAAAAGTCGCACTTGCCCCAATGTCAAAGGACTTTGAGTATATTTTTCAATGAATTTCTGTTTTAAAGATTCCACTGTGATGTTCGATTGAATCTGTTCTTCAATGTCAGCTATTCCCGCGGCGCGCAATTTAACCTAGAAAATGAACCAACAAAAAAATAAAATAAAATCAGTCATTGGTAAATCAAACAATGCAAGAATTACCTTCAGGTTTGTTATTTTGATATTTTCCTTATCAATCTTTGTTTCTTTTTTGATTTCATAAGCCAGAGGAGGATTGATGCAGAAGATCGGCACCTCATATTTACTTCCTATAAACCCAAAAGCTTATTCGCTCCAATTTTTGTATATATTACTACCTTGAGAGTCGTAGACCACCTGCAGCGTTTTGTCGACGAGTTTTAATCCCACTGCTGACAATATTGCCATGCCGTCCGCTTAAGATAACAATAATGGTTTATTTAGGCACCTTAAGGACATAAATACTTTCATCAGCTTCACATGCACTTTTTAGTGCTTGCCACATATGCCTTGAGCCTTCAACTCGCGTGTCTAATAATCGTTAGAGAGCATCTAGATACCTGTATACCCCAATATTCTTGTCTTTTCCGCTGTAACTCTTGCTCAGAGACCGTCGATTTGTAAGCATAAGTCTGCTTAATGCCAGTGCCCACTTTTTTATCCTCTGTTGAAAAGAGAAGTTAAATGCAAAATGGATAGATAGAAGAGCCGTACTGATAATTGGGAAGAACACAGCATATTTGTGATTTATATTAAGTGGACTATCAATAGAAAGGTATGGCATCAGCCGATGACTCATTCTGTCATGTGTTGCTGTTGATGTCGATGGTACGGGATTTGCGACTTGTCCCACGTTCGCAGTTGATTTGCCACAGCCCATTAAAATAAAAAAGTTCCAATAATATTTAAATTGTTTTTTATTAAATTGCTCATATTTATTGAATTATGCGTTTCAAGAGCTAATTTTGAGCCGTCTGTTGTGAAGAAATTCGTAGCTTTGAGGCACTAATGACCTTTACATAACTTGGTAAGCTTTAAATAAGCTTAGTGTAAAGAGTGAACCTTCTGTTTTCTTGAGATAAATAATATACCTCCCAATCTACCCAGCATATTTGCACACTTAATCGTGTAGAATGCATGTTAGTGTTGAGTAGCAGAAGTAGATCACTATACGTGGCTAAACTTCTGAAAACTTACCTAGTTCATTTAACCAGGGCAGTAAACCGCAAATTTAAATTTTACCAAATTTCAACATAAGAGTGATTCGTTAACTTTAATATTTTCCAAACTAAAAGATTAAATGGACGGTTTTTAAATAACCCTAAAAGATATACTGCTACCATCCTGAGATCAATTTATGATTGACACTCAAAAGGAGCCTTCGCTTTTTATTTTGAATATTTTATTTTGAAAGGAGTTTTTTTTCCGTAGAGAAAGCGGTAATCAGAACAGGTAAAAATTATAGTATGACTATAGAAACTTAATTCGATCAATGATATAATTTCAACGATCAAGTCGAGCTAAGTTTTTATTCTTGGTCTCCACCGATTTCTTCTTCAGGTTCGTCGACTGGGTAAGCATCATCCAAGTTCTTTTGAACACCAG
>ENA-UOTZ01001766-UOTZ01001766.1-compost-metagenome-genome-assembly--contig:-NODE-1766-length-13521-cov-17.431717_pt1 | contig 13521 bp, 6 predicted proteins | sample MGYA00238144_ERZ746983 | MGnify/ENA primary metagenome ERZ746983 (study PRJEB28759, sample SAMN06268863) | compost metagenome | isolation source: single cell | place: USA: California, Emeryville, Joint...
GAGAAAACCAATTAATTTCTTCTTTTGGAGTCGTTTTCAAAAGGTTAGAGGATTCTAGGCTCACTGAAGCAAGACCAAGAGCAATAGAAGATTGAATTCGACTGTTAAGTGTAGAACTAGTCCTCACCGCTCGATAGAGTTTTTGGAGATGATTCATTTGATACAGTTGGTGTTGTCAAATAAATTTTGGATATTCTCAAATCTCAATTATACGGAGTTTTAAAGGAAATTGATCAAATTATAATTACAATTGTTTTCGTGCCATCAATGACAAATCTCTACAAATAGATTTTATATTCTTAGCTTCTTCATCTCTCCAAGAAGTTCCAATGTTTTACTCAGATTGTATATGGTGGATGTATCAAGAAATTAGTGATGGCAGCAACGTCTCTTACCAAAAATTTCATAGTTCACTTACATAGTACAACAGTTAACACTTAGCTGGATAAGTTCCATCACTTGGTTGAGAAATTGAAGAAGCGATCGAACAAGGAATCCCACACCCACAGCATTGCAATTAGATAGTTTGTAGCTTTGTGAATTCTTTTTGGTTTAATGAATAATAGCAATTTATCTCTGCTAATCGACTCAAAGCCAAACATCTCGGTAGGTTTATGGATTTAACCTGAGTTAATTTGCCACAAAAGATCACCTTTAACAAAAAAAAAATTAAAAAAAAAAGAGAGCCATCTTTGAAATACCCTCATTCTATGAGGTTGCATGAAGCAGATGAGAGTTTTATCATACCTCTCAAGCTCTACTAAGGCAACGCGATGAAGCCTATGCGCGATTAGGAAGAGGAATTTGAAATATTTTTCCCCTCTATATCAAGAGTTTGCTTTAGAGAAGATAACTATAACTTCATACTATACCAATAATATATAAGCCCAAAAATAATTTATTGTTTTTTGTAATATTTTAGATACTCAGATAATTCGCCCGCTTCTCCAAGTTCTTTCAATGTGGTGGTTAGTAGAGCACCTAAGGCTTTTTGACTTTCTGGATGATCGGAAGAATATTGTTTTGTGAAGATTTCAAAAGATTGCTTGAGGTAGCCCTTGGCTTCTGGAAGTCTTTTCAGATGATATAGAACTATGCCTACATATTTCATAGACTCTGCAACTTGAACGTGATCTTGAGGATACAACTTCTGTCTCATCTCATAGGCTTGGATATAGCAATCAAGAGCTTCTTCATGTCTCTTCAGATCTGATAGTACCTTTCCCATTGAGAACAGAGTACTAACGATTTGATCATGAGGGCCTTGAAATATCTTTTTCGCCTTGTCTATCGATTGCTTCAGCAAATCATATGCCTCTTGCAATCTCCCACGTGAAGCAATGCGTGACCCATGATGTGCAAAGCCTGATAACTCTCAATATAATCACGTTGAGGAAGCCTTTGTGTCATTTCTAAGGCTTGCTTAGCATAATCAAATGCGCTTTCAAAGTTCCCTACAAGGCTGAAAGCATTTCCGAGTTCAATTAAAATACTTGCAAGGGTTATATTATCGCCTTGAGTTAATCGTTTTTTCATGTTGAACGCTTGCATCAGATAATCTAAGCCTTCTTGTGTTCTTCCAAGGCTCTGCGAAAGAGCACCCAAGCTAACTAATGATTCTACAATTTTCTCGTGATCCGGCGGAAAGAATTTTTTTTTCAGAGTAAGCGCTTGAATTTGATAATCGAGAGCTTCTTGAGGATTCCTAAGCATCTCTAGAGACAATCCGATTTCACTCAAATAATTTGCACGATTAATACTACCTTCTTTGTGCAATCTTTTATTCATTTCAAGAGCCTCTTTAAAAGTAGTTCAGAGCTTCATGAGGCTTGTGAAGTCCGAACAACAGGGTGTTGCCCACATTGTATAGCGCCATTTCGATTAAATGATCATCTCCTCTAAAGACCTTTTTTGCGATTTCAAGAGATCTCTGAGAAAAATAGAGTGCAGATTCTGACTGTCCAAGTTCATTAAAGAGAACACCTACTTTATTCATATATATCGCGCCGAGTTCATTATCTTGATTTGATAAATTATTATTCATGTCAAGAGCTTCCTTGTAGTAAACGAGAGCCTCCTGATGTTTTCCAATGTTGTCCAACATGTCTCCAATATATGACAAAGATTCTTCGATTTCTTTGTGATCTCCTTTATATACCCTTCTTCTTATTTCCAGAGATTGCTTAAAATGATCCAAAGCTTCCTTGTATTGACCTTTTGTTGCAAAAGACTTTCCTTCATCATGTAAATAGGTAGCAAACCCAGGATCTCTGTCTTTATCATAACTCTCGTTTGGGATAGTGCTAAAAGTAAACCCAACGACATGATGAAGAAGAGCATTTCAGGCAGTCGTATTTCTCTCCTCTTTTGTTGATATTTTCAAAGATCCTTTTGAGAGGATGATTACAGACGCGAAATTAATCCCAAAGAGTGGTTTAATTTTATTTCCATGCGAAGAGACTGTTGTAAACGCTCGAGAGAGCTTTTGAAGATGATTCATCTTGAACACAAAGATAAGATATCGAATAAATTTTATTACTCTTTAAAATAAAAAGTTTTGATCAAAGTTAATTAAAAAACCAATGATCACAAGATTAACATGCAGAAGGATTTCAATAATAATTTCCTTTTAATGCTATGTGTATCAAGAAAGTAGAGTTAGTCAGAGAGGAGTGTAGACACATTTATATGGCAATCGAATCTCATTCACCGTAAACTTTCTAAAATTTAGATGTTCGGAGAACAGATTCAGGTTTACAAGTTAAATTGTGAGATTCGAGAATTAGTCACACTGCAAATTCAAAGCCTCTAATTATTTTAGAGACCATCAAATTTTATAAGTTTCAAGTTGCTCGAGAGCACCATGAAAGGGTTATTCTTGAGTTTCTTCCTATTTTGATAATAAATTTCTCTCTCTTTTAGAATGAAACTAAACGTGAACCCCAAATTTGATAAAGGTAGCTCTTCTAAGCTATCTATTTGGCTCTAATTAAGATCACTCCAAAAAAGAGAGAGAGAGATTGCGATCAAACAGTGAATGAGTTCTACCTCACCGCGACGGAGGTCATGGAGATGACTTATTGATACAATAATTTTATATCGAATAAATTCTGAGAATCTTGGCGTGCCTTAGAGTTGTCAAATGAAGTTAACGAATAGTGCTAGCTATTGAGTCCAGGAAGGTATCGTGGGCTCTATATTCAACAGCTTTATACTACGAAAAATAATTATGAATTTAAGAGTCAAGTTTTATTTATTTTTGGTTTGCTTTGCTTTGCTCTGGAGAGAGAACTGAAGGCTGGAGAATAATCGTTTGCCGAATATATGGATAGGAGCGGACTTGAATAATCTGAGTTTAAAAAGGTAATCATTAAGACCATCGGAAGTTCAAGAAGAAAGATCGAGAACTTGTCATCAATTCAGAAAAAATAGCTTGACTGCTCTGTCTTTCTAGTAGCCCATCAGCTGTTTGTTTAAATTCTATTTAATAAGACTGTTGAAGGATAGGATTTAATCTAAGAGACTTAACCGCATAACAGCATCATCACGATCGATGAATTAAATCAACTCCATAAGAATAAACGATAAGTCAACAGCCAATTTATTTTTTTTTGAGATATTTCATATACTTAAGAAGTTCTCCAGCTTCTCCAGGATGCTGCATTGTGGAAAGAAGACCCACCAATGCGGATTGACTTTCAGGATGGTCAACTGAATAATGCTTTGTGAAGGTCTCAAAGGCTTGTTTGTAGTAGTCCTTAGCTTCTGAGAGTCTTTTCAGAGTAGATAAAGTCTGACCGAGAGACGTCATAGTCGTTGCGATTTCAGGGTGATCTTTTGGATATATCTTCAATTTCATTTCGTATGCCTGCATGTAGTAATCAAGAGCTTCTTCAGGTCTCTTCAACACGTATAGTGTCGTACCTATTGTGAACAGAGTATTTGTGATTTGAGGATGAGGAGCTTGGTGTAACTTTTTCTCTATTTCAAGAGTTTTCTGGAGGCAATTAAGCGTCTCTTGGAATCTTTTGAGGGCAAACAATGCGTTACTCATATGAATCAGAGCACCATGACTCTCAGGAGAAACACCTAGATTGAGCTTTTGTATAATTTCTAAGGCTTGCTGAGCATAATCAAATGCTCCTTCGAAGTTGCCTAGCGCGTAAGAAGCATCACTGATACTCCTTAATATGTTTGCAGTCATGAGATCATCCCCTTGATTTAATCGTCTTTTCATGTTCAACCCTTGCATCAGATAATCTAAACCTTCTTTTGTCTTTCCAAGGTTTTGCAAAACAACACCCAAAGAAGCTAAGGATTCTGCAAGTACAGGGTGATCATTGGGGTATAGCTTTTTGCTTACAGTAACCTTTTGGGTATAATAGTTGAGAGCTTCTTGCATATTCCCAACCATACGGAAGGCAGCTCCTATATCACCCAAATATTTTACACGATTTTCATTGTCTTCTTGATCTAAGCTCTTATTCATTTCAAGAGCTTCTTTAAGGTAAACCAGAGCCTCATGAGGCTTGCCGAGTGATAATAAGGTGGTACCAATGTTGAATAGAGTCGATTCGCGGAAAGAATTATCTTCTCTGGAGGCCCTTTTGTTGATTTCAAGGGATTCCTTCAAATAAGTGAGTGCTTCAACTGACCTTCCGAGGTCATTCAGGGTAGCCCCAACATTATTCAGATATATTGCGGTAAATAGGCCTACTTTATTCGACAGACTCTGATACATTTCAAGAGCTTCCTTGTAATAATCGAGAGCCTCCTGAAATTTTCCAAGATCCCTTAACGCGTCACCCATGAGTCTCAACGATTCCTCGATTTCTTTGTGGTTCCCTTTATATATCCTTCTTCTTATCTCAAGAGCTTGCTTGAATTTTTCCAAACCTTCCTGAGGTCGCCCTTGGAGTACCAAACCAAATCCTTCATTGTGTAATTGAGTAGCGAATTCACGATCTCTATCTTTTTCATCTCTCACTTTTTGGACGGAGCTAAAGTTACGCCCAGCAATGTAAAGAGTAGCAGATCGAGCAATCAAACTTGTTTCTTCTTTTGATGCTATTTTCATAGTTTTCTTTGAGACAAAGATTAGGGATGCAAGATTGAGTTTGGAGAGCAGTTTGGATCTCCTTTCATGTATGGAGATTGTTGTAAACGCTCGTGATAGTTTTTGAAGATGATTCATCATTGATAAAATAAGATATTGAATAAATTTTTAAATCACAGTGTAAATAACTAATTTGACACGCAGTTTGATCTTGATTTTAAATATCGTTTCCGGGGGAGGGGGGGGTCATGATTGAGGCATTCTAATTAACATTGATATAAATTTTAAATTTGTATGAATTTCTTATTTTCTCACAACAAAGCTCAAGCTGTACAATGTGAGGCATCAGATTCAGATCCTTCGATAAGTTTTCTTTCCATGGAATCTTGTGAAGTAGATAGAAATATCGGAATCTGATTAGACTATCTTATGCTACATTTTCAAAAAAAGGAAACGAATGATCAAATTGATATCAGTTCTCTTGAGTGAGTATTAAAACAGAGTACACTCAGCATAAATTCTCAGTAATTGGAGACCCAAATGCGAAAACTACACTACACCTCTTTTTGTCTATTTTCCCGAGGTATATGTTGTATTTTTCTCATTTGGCTGAGATTTTTTGGGGATTGCCGTGTTCATTTTGACAAAATGACCTCGATTTTGATTGAATGAGTTTAAGTTATCAATCGGCAGAATTCTCTGAATTGAATAAAATTAATTTTATATCATCGCGCAATGGATATGCGACCGTTTGCAGATCAACCAGATTTCAGATATCAGATGCAGAAGATTACTCATCATCAGATGGACAATGCCTTAGGTCCCATTGAATAACCCAAATTCTGTATGGAATAGGATTATTGAAATTAGAGAATATTCTATCCTCCTCGTTAATTCAAGAGCTATCTTCTATGTTACATGGCTCCACTGATAAATTGTTCTTTCTGTTTCCAGAGCCTGCTCAAAATGATTGAGAGGTTCTTTGAAATTTCTGTTGTTTTGGTATAGTTTTGTAGTATCCCTCCTTAGGATGAAGCTAAAATTGAACATAATAGTAGCATGATAAAGGGTAGCTCTTAAAGAAAAACGAGTTTTTTTTCTACTTTTGGTGAAGCTTTCACAGAAGTAAGGAATTCAAGGCTAACTAAAGCAGGATTAAGACCGTCAAGAAAAAATAATCCTCGCACAGTTTTTGTAGATGATTCATTTGGCACAACAACGTATTAGCGAATAAATTTCGTAAAAGCAGGATATTCTCAAAGCTATATGGTTTTTTGTAGGAAATTTTATCAAATTAATTTAATTGCAGTCGTTTTCATTCTATCATCTCAACACCTTCAAAATCGACAGTTTATTTTTTTATATATTTTTATACTTATTGGCTTCTTCAGCTTCGCCAAGCAGTTCCAATGTCTTAATAGCGTAACCCAAAATCTGTTGATTATTAGGATCGTCAAAAAAAGATTCTATTTTTGTGGCGATGTCAAGGAATCGCTTGAAATGATCCTTGGCTTCTGAGTATCTTTTCAGATGATATAGAGCCAGACCAATCCCCTTCACACATTGCGCAACTTCAGGGTGGTCTTTTTGATATAATTTTAGTCTCATTTCATAGGCCTCTCTGAAGTAATCAAGAGCCTCTTCAAATCTCCCAAGTTCTGTTAAGAAATCACCCATTGAGGCCAAAGAAGTGGCGATGTTTGCATGGGGACTTGGAAATACCTTTTTCGAAATTTCAATACATTGCTTCATCAAATCAGCGGCCTCTTGTGTTTTTTCAAGAAGATACAATGAGTAGCACATGTTAAATATAGCTGCTGGGACTTCAGAATGATTGTCTTGAAAGAGTCTTCGCCCCATCTCTAAAGCTTGTTTAGAATAATCATAAGCGCTTTCAAATTTCTCCAACTTCCTCAAAGTAGAGGCAATATCATTTAGAACTTGGACAATAGCTAGATCATCCCCTTGAATTAACCGTTTTCTCATTTCTAGGCCTCGCATGAGGTAATCTAAGCTTTCTTGGAACCTACCAAGCTCTTGTAAAAGAGTACCAACTTTACGTAAAGACTCTGCGATATCATGATGATCCTTCTGGAATAATTGGGTTCGAAAAGCAAGCGCTTCTTTATAATAATCGACTGCTTCTTGTAGTTTTCCAAGCTGCTTGAGATAGAGTCCCATCTCATTCAAATATACTGCCCGAGTGGGATTGTCTTTTTTCGACGATTTTTTATTCACTTCCAGAGCTTCTTTTAAATGATTCAGTGCCTCTTGTTGTTCTCCAATCTTCCAATAGGCTCGACTTACATTGTACAAGACAACGTCAATGTATCCATCATCCTCTTTATGTGTTTTTCTACCGATTTCAAGTGCTTGTTTGAAATAATCGACAGCTTCTTGTGGTCGTTCAAGTTGATAGAGACAAGAGCCTATGTCATGCAACAACGTTCCGCGTAAGGCATACCCTCTAGCCGATGCAATATCATTCATTGCAAGAGCCTCTTTGTAATGAGCTAGAGCATCCTCCAGTTCTCCGAATTTCAATAATATATTCCCTACTCTGTACAAGCAAATCTCTATTTCTATATGGTTCCCTTTATATACCCTTCTTCTTATTTCAAAAGATTGTCTAAAGCGATCCAAAGCTTCCTTGAGTTGCCCTTTTCTTGTCAAAGACATTCCTTCTTCGAACAAAGAAGTAGCGAATTCGGGATCTCTCTCTTGATCCCTCCCTTCTGTTGGGATTGAGCCAAAATTGAACCCGGAAATGTTATAAATTAGAGTTCTTCGAGCCATTAAAGCTATTTCTTCTTTGGAAGTCATTTTAAATGATCTCTTTAAATGCACATGCATGGGAGCGAGGTTATGACCACAAAGTGCTTCGATCCTGATTTCGCGAGAAAAGATAGGCTTACACACTCGAGAGAGTTTTTGTAAATGATTCATCTTGGCACAATATTTGATTTGAAAATATTTTATTGTTTAACAAAAGATTTAATCAGAGAAACCAGAGGCTCAAAATCGAACTGGGAGTGAGTTTTGACAAAGTCAGTTTTCCAACGCTCTTTTATGTGTATGTGGCCCTGTCCGCCTCTTGTCTAAAGGCTGGGCTCGCTGCTCAGAAAACTTGCATGACAATAGATTTTCTGCGGATCCCGCTTTTGGGATTGTTTAGTTCAATTGAATTATGAAATCCAATAAAGAATGTCTCGAGTGATGTATGGAAATATCATCTAAAACTGGCTGAATAAAGGCAAACAAATATATTGTTTGATTCATTAATTAGTTCTAATGGACATATACTGATTCTGATTGCCGGTCTCTTCTCTCGTAGCCATGATAATCATGGTGCAAGCCATTTGCAGTAAAGCTTCTCAGGATTAAGACCGGCCGCTGCAAAATTGAGATTGACTTTTTTAAATTCTTATTTGTGAGTTAGACCTCAAAAAATTTGTTTTGAAACCTCGGTCTTAGGTCTTAACCGAGGAAACTTTTACATTTGTTAGTCTCATTCGACAGTCGGTTGAATAATTTTGTGAAGGTTTTACCTTTCCAAATTTCGAGTTTGGGAGCGCAATTATCGGACTTGGATTTTTAATCATATAGTGCTAATTATCAGGAGAGATAAAATAGAAGAAAACCTAAAAATGATGAAAAGAATACAAAGTATCACGAATGCATCAACAAATTCAGATATATGACAGATGAAGAACGTCTTCCATTCTCTTCTAGCAAGGCTCTTAAATACCACCAAGGAAAAAGAGAGTAAAATGGGCGAGAAATGTTGATGCAGGGATGAGAAAAGAAAACTCGATCGTTGACAGATATCAGAGTAAAAATATATTTTTACTCAATATTCAGAATATTTGAATGAAACTTATGCTGCATCTATTCTTCTATTAGACCATTTCGAGAGTGAAACGAGTTATGAGAAGAAAAAATCGAAAGATTCCCCAAAAGACATTTTTCCTCCAAACACATTTGCTGCAGTGCTTATATCAAAATATTATCTAATCCAAACGACAAAGGAAAATTTACTTCCCATTCTCGTTTTTCCCCAAATACAAACAACAAGCATACCCGAAATTATGCAGACAACTGCAGAGCTGATCAGAAAAACCCAATAAATTTCGCAGTACTTCTGTGAAATACCAGGGATGTACTGGTCTCGTTCCGTCATTTGACACTCATCGGACAAAGCTTTTGAAAGCTTTAGTAAGGAGTCTATAGTCCGATTGGCTCTCTAAAGAGTATGGAAGTTTTTTAAGAAGAAGAAATGCTTCCGCTATCACAAAGAAAGGCAATTTGAAGCTTCCTAATGTTGAAGAACCGTAACATGGATAACTCAATCAATGAAAAAATTCCCGAAGTTAGTGTGAAAAATTCATTCCTCTCACATGGTGTCATGCCCCTTAAATCAGATGCTAACCATCTCCATAAAAAACGAAAAGAGATTCTTGCAGCTTTGGCATGTTGAAACTTCAAGAAGAGAAACACAAATTTTGTATGTTCTCAAGAACAAATAGAATTTTCAAGAAACTTGAGTATTTTGACCGAAGAAAATTTCAACAAATTTGTTATAAATGTAATAATGTACACGTGATTTCATTGCAGTTCATACTATCAATACTATAATTGTTTTCGACCCTCTTGCGAGCTCAATACTTAAGCCAAATCTCTATGCCATCTTAATCTCGATGATAATCGAACATTTCCATAAAAAAGTGTCAGCAAATCTTGATCAGTGAAAATGACCACTATGATGCCCTGGAAATAAGACAAACCCATTGCAAAATTTTAAAACGATTTTTTGGTCTTATCACGAATAAGATCTCCTAAAATTTCATCGTTTAATTTCTTTATCGGTTAAACCATAAGCAAATCGATTCTACGAGGCTTTAAAAAAAAGGAGTTTACAAAATCCCTCTTTCAGAATTGTCATTTGACTCGTTTTTTTGGATATCGCCTCATGACAATTATGAAGTTTCTCTGGCTTAACTTTTTCTAGGTAATGACACACGCATTATTCCCAATGTTCCTTATCGAAAAAGCTCCAATATTTAGTCTAAATTAATGAATTTAACAAAGTTTTCTAATACTACCGATATTCATCAATTACAGCCATGGAGAGGGAGTTCTAATTACTGGTCTGTTACTCAGCTATCATTATCTATGAGTCAATAGATTCTCTAATTCTCTTAAATCTAAATAATTATTTGAGGTATTTTCGATACTCTAAAGCTTCTCCAAATTCTCCCAACGTCACTAATGTTCCAATGAGGTTCTTTAATACTTCGCTATTCGCAGGATGGTCAATAGGGTTATATTTCATGGAGATTTCTAAAGATTTCTTGAAATTAGCTTTGGCTTCGGGATATCTCTGCAAATAAGAGAGAGTCAGTCCAATGTGGTTCAGACATTTCGCAGTTTCAGGGTGATCTTTCTGATAGAGCTTTTGTCTCATTTCAAGTGATTGATTGAAGTAATAAAGGGCTTCTTCATATCTTCCGAGGTCTAATAAGATAACGCCCATCGAGCCCAAGGCGACTATGACGCTAGGATGAGTATCTTGGCCTGCATTTTTCAGTATATCCAGAGATTGCTTGAACATATCAAGTCCCTCTTGTAATTTTTCGAGAGAGAACAATGCACTCCCCATAGTATTCAGAGCTTTTGGGATCTCAGGATGGTAGCCTTGAGTGAGCCTTCGAACCATTTCTAAGGCTTGCTTTGAATAATCCAAGGCGCTTTCGAACTTCCCTTGCTTCATGAAGACAGAACCTATATCATTTAAGAGTTCAGCAATCATTAGATTATCGCCCTGGGCTATTCTTTTTTTCATTTGAAGACCTTTTATGAGATATTCAACACCTTCTTGTGATCTTCGAAGGTGATGCAAAGTCGTACCGACATTAATTAACGAGTTTGCGAGATCAGCATGATCATCCTTATAGAGTTTGCTCCGCACTGTAAGAGCTTGGATGTAATTCTCGAGAGCTTCTTGCAATTTCCCGTGCCTGGCGAAACATAGTCCGATCCTATTGATGTATGATGCAAGAGCAACATTGTCTTCTTTTGACAATTGCTTATTTGTTTCAAGAGCTTCGGTATAGTACTTTAGAGCCTCTTGTGGTTGACCAAGGTTTAGCAATATGTCACCACAATTTGCTAAAGTTGTCTCTATGAATGGATTATTCCCCTTGTACACCCTCCTTCCTATTTCAATAGATAGCTTAAACTTCTCGAGAGCTTCCTGGGATCGTCCGAGTTTATGGAGGGCAGCGCCCATATTATTCAAATACGCTGCACGATCCCTATTCTCTTCATGAGATAAACTCTTATTCATTTCATAAGCTTCCTTAAAGTGATTTAAAGCCTCTTGTGGTTTATCAAGACTCAATAATATGCTGCCTATATTGTATAAAGACGTCTCAATGTCTGGATGACTCTCTTTGTATATTTTTCTGCCTATTGCAAGAGCTCGGTTGAGACAATCGAGAGCTTCTTGTGACCGTCCGAGCTGATAGAGAGCAGCGCCTATACTACTCAATAATCTCGGGTGATCCGCACCTTCATCATTACACAAACTTATATTCATTTCGAGAGCCTCTTGAAAGCGATCTAATGCCTCTTGTGGCTTTCCAATGCTCAATAAGACGCTGCCGACGTTGAAAAGAGATCTCACAACGGCTGGATGATTGCCCTGATATGCTCTTCTGACTCTTTCCAGATCATCTCTGAAATAATCAAGTGTTTCTCCTAGCTTTCCTTTTGCTGTTAAGGACTGCCCTTCATGAACCAAATTCTCTATGATGTCGAAATCATTATCTTGGCCATATCCCTCCTTGGAGTTGGAGGAGAAATTAAAAGTAGCGGTTTGATAGATGGTGATTCTTCGTTGGAGCAAATTTATTACTTTTTTCGGTGTGATTTTAGAAGGTATCTCTAAGCCATGCTGGATCGGAGAGAGAGTAAAATAAAAGGGCGCGTTGTTTCTAATTTCATGTGAAGAGATCGTCCTAAACACTTGTGAAAGCTTTTGAAGATGACTCATCCTGACAAAATATTTTGGTATTGAATAAATTTTATTTAAAGATTTCATCGGTTAAACCAGAGGCTAAAAAATAACGCATGAGTCTTTCAAAAAAAGAGAGTACTTTGATCAGATTACTTTGTTAGAATAGCATCTATGCTCCGGTAACATTTCAGAAAACCCTCGATCATATCCCCTAATGAGAGTGTATCACATAATAAACAATTTACTCGCAACGTTTCAAACAATCACCGCAATAGACGGCTGATTGGAGTATCTTATCTTTATACTAAGCTCTCTAATCATAAAAGTTTATACGAAATGTCTGTAATTTTAATCACATTCAGAGATATATATATCACGTCAAATATCGTTTTGCCAAATATGCTTTTTTGATAAAGGAACTTGTAAGTTTTCCTATTCAATCAAAAGAGGCCGATATTTGTTAGCTTCTTCGACTTCTCCAAGTAGTTCCAATGTATCAATGAGGTTTGCTAAAGCAGACTGACTCTCAGGATGATCAATTGAAACACATTTTGTGTAGATATCCAGAGATTGCTTGTAATGAGCCTTGGCTTCTTGGTATCTTTGTAGACAAACAAACGCCAGGCCAAGTCTGTTCAAGGAGTCTGCAACTAAAGGGTGTTCTTTTGGATATAATTTCAGCCTTATTTCATGAGCTTGCTTGAAGCATTCAAAGGCCTCTTCATATCTTTTGAGTTCAATTAAGGCTATACCTAGTGAGCACAATGTTAACGCGATATTTGGATGGGGATCTTGAAAGAACTGTTTCTGTATTTCCAGAGCTTGCTTTATCAAATCATATGCCTCTTGTGGTTTTCCAAGATGAGATAATATGAGACCCATATTATTCAAAGTTGCCGCAATGTAAGGGTGATTTCCTTGATACCGTCTTTGCTGAATTTCTAAAGCTTGCTTCTCATAATAAAGGGCACTCTCAAGGTCACCTTGTTCTTTTAAAACATAACCAATATTAAGGTAAATATCTTCTATCAGTGGAGGTTCAGCCATGCCTTCTGGACTTATTCTTTCTTTCATTCTTAGAGCTTGCATCATATATTCTACACCTTCTTGTGATTTTCCGGATTTATGCAATGTACTTCCAATACTAAATAAAGAGGATACAATCTGGTTATTCTCTCTTTGAAAGATTTTTTGTCTTATGGCAAGTCCTTGCTTCAAATAATCAAGAGCTTCTTGTGATCGTCCCAGTATTAGAAGAGTACCCCCTATATTATTGATCAGAGTTGCGCGATCAGCATTGTCTTCTTTAAACAAATTTTTATTCATTTCAAGAGCTTCCTTATAGTAATCCAGTGCCTTTTGTGAATTGCCTAGAGCCTTGAGAGTGCTACCTACATTGAATAAAGCTTCCATTATCTTTTCATGATTCCCCTTATAAATCCTTTTT
>ENA-UOTZ01001767-UOTZ01001767.1-compost-metagenome-genome-assembly--contig:-NODE-1767-length-13494-cov-8.669300_pt1 | contig 13494 bp, 9 predicted proteins | sample MGYA00238144_ERZ746983 | MGnify/ENA primary metagenome ERZ746983 (study PRJEB28759, sample SAMN06268863) | compost metagenome | isolation source: single cell | place: USA: California, Emeryville, Joint...
CAGTCGGAAGTACTACTATCCAACCACATGTCAGAACCTACGAACAGCATTTAAGCAGATGCTCACAAACAAATATCCTGAGGAGAGGAACCTATCCTTAAGCCGCATCAGTCGACGTCATAATGAATACATCCCGTTTGTAAATGAACGTGACCAAATGGGCAGACTAATCCTATCAACAGTAACATTCCAATGAAAATGATCAATATCAATAATGAATATAAAATAGAAAGAACCCTCGCGAGGAACACCCCTGCCTATTACTAATCAAGAGCATTCGCAGATGGAAATCCCAATCGTAAAGGAATCGGAAGTCGGAGCAGAAAGCAGCGGGATCACTTCACCATCGAAGCTCTCAAGGAAGCGGCAGTCTCGCAGTTTCGCTAATTTCAAAGGCTTCAGCTCAGCGAAAGGCCAAAAGGGTCCATCACAGCCGGACAGCCTCGCAAACTCACAGGCGAATTTCAGTCAAATAATCAAACAGCAAACTATTCTTCCGCTGCTAATAAATGAGTCCATGGTTGATATGAACACATCTCAGGCGATTGAATTCGGTGGGAAATTGAAATATAGACAAACGATAGGGGAACGACAATTTAGCATGCCGACTGTCAACGCAAGTTATCTCAGAGAAGAACCCAAGGAGAAGCTATCGAGCTATTTCATTGGTCCTCCAAGAAAAGATATCCAGGCTGAGTTAATGGTAATATAAGCAATATGTTAGCAATTCTAATTTTTATGGAAGAAGCGAAACAGTAATCCAAGCGTAGGGCATTACGAGCCGAAGGATGATTTCATGAGGAGTAGGATCAGAAATGTTTCCTTTGGAAGTCTTCCGAAGTTTTATCAGCCTGGTGGCGATAAGAAACCGCTTGAGTACGATTTAGATTTTCAAAAATCCTTTGAACATACCCAAGAAAAATCGCAGCTTGTGCCAAATTTTGCCAAACAAAGCGAGAGTAAGTCCATCTTTATTGATCGCAGTGAAAGTAATATATAATGCTAGGAGTCAGTGTGTTCGAGGCCAAGAGGAGGAACGCTGATGAGGGATCGAGTTTGAAAGAATTGGCAAAAACTTTGAAAATGGACAAGTTTGGGCAAGGCAGAAAAAATGAGTCGTCTAATAAAGAATTGGAAGAGGTTAAAAAAAGTAATTGCATTATTCCTCAATATTTGAAACGTTAAATTTCAAAATATCATAGGGAGGAACCTATCGTATCAGTTCAATGAGAAGTATACTCCGTTAGATCAACGTGGAGTTGAAGAAACGGTAAAAATGCTGAAGTAAACTCATTGTTATAGTCAAGCAACGGCGCTAATGATTAATTGTAGGAACAAGTATGGTTTGAAAAGCAGGTTCAACGTTCGATAGAAATTTTTTTCAGCTTGTGATGTTTTTGTGTTTTTCACAAATGTAATATTGTAAGTTGTTTTTGTGTTTGGAATCCAAAAGAAAGCGGGTTATTTCCCTCCCGTTTATATCCATTTATATGTATATAGCAAAAGAAAAATCCTCATCACTCAAAATTTTTGATGCTGAGTTGGGAGAACCATTTAGTACGCAATCCAGTTCCCCTCATAATTTTCTTTTCCTCGTTTTCATTCTAGGATTCTAATGAGTTAAAGCAAGCAAAGGTAAGTTTGAAATGTGTAGTTTTCCTTTGTAAATATTTATTTTAGTTTGTTTAACCACATAAATGTAAGTAAGAACGCAATTTATACACGAGAAGATATTAATTCATAATAAACAATATAAACTCTGCTTAAATTGCAACAATGCCACTGAAAGTAGTCAACTCCAGGGGATTTGATTCATCAGTCGTCATTTTGAAATCTGCATAGGCTATTTGGTTTGTGAGAACCAATCTGAGCCCCTCAAGAGAATCCAATTCTGTCATCCTTATGGAATAAGCGTCTTCTATCCGCTTAATATTTTCTATCTCATCTGGGTCTGTCAGCACATTTAATACAATCCCTGAATCCCCAAATCTTCCTGTCCTTCCAGCTCGATGAAGATACATACCTACGTCGAGATTCGTTGGATTCGCCTTCTCATGCGTCACTGGTAGATGGTAGTTAATAACTAACCCAACTTGACGAAAATCGAGTCCTCTTGCTGCAATATCCGTTGTCACGAGAGTTCTAATTTCATTTTCTTTGAAAGCGGAGATGACACGTTCTCTCTCCAGCGGGGACATTTTCACTTCGCTGGGAGTAGGCTCATGCTCCCCCACTAAGAATTTAACACTGTGCCGTTTCCTAGCCAACCAGCCAGATAATCCCTTCGCAGAATCCCTCGAGTTAACGAAAATGAGGGTCTGCCTCCAGAAGTCTGCCATATACATTTTCAATATTTCGTGAATTGAATCACTGCCGCTGCTCACCATATAGTAATGAGATATTCCTGGAGGCATTCGTAGAATACTCGGCAATAACGATTCGTAAACTTTATTGTCCGCACGATTCAACGATTTGATGATCTCAAGTGATTTTTTCGTGAAATCTGCTGCGAAGAAGAACAGTTGCTGATCAGGATGGACAAGAGTCTGAGCCATTTTGAAAAGTGACTCAGACCCAGGAGGATTGGTTAATAGGTACTCTGCTTCATCAACGACCAATACTTTCAGCTTATTGAGGTAAAGAATTTCGTGGTGAAGCCCCCAATCAATGGTGCTGGGAGTCCCGATTAGCACCTGGCACTTGGTTATCGTTTTCTTCGTGTCTCTAGTCGTCAGCAACCCAAATTTGATTTTAGGGAATATATCTTCAAGGAGCTTTGCTGACTCGAGAACTTGCCTGCCAGCGTCGAGTGAATGTGCAACTATTATAGCCTGTGGCGGATAGAGATACGTGTCCTGTTTGTACTCCATCGGCCCGATTTTTTCGATTCGTAGCGCAGTAAGGAGCAAGAAAGCCAGTGTTTTTCCAGTTCCATTTTGAGATTGTAAGATCGCGATTCGGTTAGCGGGGTCCAAGGACGCGGTGATCGCCTTTGCTTGGATTTTCGTAGGTGAGAGAATTCCTTCTTTCATGAGGCTTTTGGCGACTGCTTCCGGGACTAAGTCTTCCCAGGACTCTTTGGTCCTCAGATATGCAATGCTTCGATGAAGTGATTGCATTGTAGTGCTTGATTCGAAAAATAATTCTTGGCGATTATCCATGTGTTTTGTTTTTTTGGGATTTGATTCTATTGAGTAGTTGCTCGCTGCGAGCTTATATATCCTATTTTCTCTCTACTAGACAGTAGAGAGTTTTAGACTGAGCCAATCAGAAAATTAATAGTTAAACTTGAGAAGTTTGATACTGGCTTCGTTCTAAGGAGATAAAAATTATTTACTAAACAGATTTCCGAATTGTCGGAAAAGGCCGCTGTTGTCATATTTTCCTCGATAGAATAGCTTGGAAAGAATGAGAAGAGATGTGTTAGTCCAATGCAATGCTTGGAGTAATATGATTTCATTTGTAATTGTTGAAGAGATCAAATTTCTGTTGAAAAATATATGAGGCATAATAAACTTTGAAAACGCTGGGCACGTTTCAAGAAGTAATTCGATCAATGCGTTGGAAGAGAGCCAAAAGATACCAATAAATCTAAATAATATTGAAGGATATTTAATTTTGTGATTAGAATGAGAGTTCTTTTTGACTCATATCAATGAGAACAAAGATCTGTGGGATCATTTTGGTAGAAAAACGTGTCAGAGACTTTGGAGTGAGCGATAATTTAATAGAAGTTCGAGACATAATGAATCTTTTTTCACTTAATGGCATTTGAAGTTAGATTCAATCGGAGATTGAGATATTTGTACATTTTTCCTCAAGAAAATTACAAAAAAATGATGCATTCTGTTCACTGCAACAGACAGGGTGCTCATTCCAAACAACTGCAAAAGTTCTCAGCTATATCAGATCTATCTAGAAAAATGATTTCTAATGCTCAATTTCTTGGTCTGTGTTCTGAAAAAATATTAGGGATAAACAACTTTCTTTCTTTTATATTTATTTACATTTTCTATTTCTATAGGTGGGTCAGCTCTGTCATCTGTTGTTGTGTGTAAAAAATGAAACAAACTTTGTTTGTGTTTGCGAATTTCGTGTTATAATTAATTGACTTTCATCGATTTACGAGTAAAGCAAGAGAATTCAACTAATAGTGAGAGAAATTCAACAGCATAGCAATCATCATATTGAATTGCGCGAGTATACATACATAGTTATCTAATTCATTGAAATAACGCTCATAAACTCATCATAATTCAAATTACTTTTGAGAACAGATCCGAGCGTATCAAGAGACTCCAATTCTGTTACCCTTATGGAAAAAGCATCTTCTATGCGCTGAATATTTTCTATCTCATCTGGGTCTGTCAGAACATTTAATACAATCCCTGAATCCCCAAACCTTCCTGTCCTTCCAGCTCGATGAAGATATACATCTTCATCTAGATTCCTTGGGTTTAGCTTCTCATACGTTATTGGCAAGTGGAAGTTAATTACTAACCCAACTCTTCTAAAATCAAAGCCCCTTGCTAAAACATCCGTTGTGACTAAAACTCCAATTTCATTTTTGTCAAAAGCTGAGATAATTTTGTCCCTTTCAGAGGCTGTGAGGTTCACGTCGCTGTGAGAAGACACTTGATCTCCTCCTACTAAGAATTCAACATTGTGGTACTTTTGCCATAACCGTTTAGATAGTCCTTTTGCAGAATTCCTCGAGTTAACAAAGATGAGAGTCTGTCCCGAATTATACATCTTCAACGCCTTATCAATTATATTACCACCGTTATCCAGAATATAATAATGAGATATCCCCGGAGGCATTCTCAAAATCGCTGGCAATAAAGATTTGTAGATTTTATCTTTCGGGCGATTCAGTGAATTGATCAGTTCCATTGATTTTTTAGTGAAATCAGCCGAAAAGAAAAGCATTTGTCGTTCAGGCAGAGCCATTCTTTTAATTATATCCATAAAAGCTTCAGTTCCATGGGTATAGTTTAAAACGAACTCAGCTTCATCAATCACCAAAAGCTCCAGCTTTTTGGTGTAAATTATCTCATGATGCACGGCCCAAGCTAATGAGCAGGGGGTTCCAATCAATATATGCTTCTTGGGTATTGGCTTATCTCTGTTTTGCTGTGTCAATAGACCAACTTTGATTGAAGGGAATATTTCTTGTAGTGTTTTCGCTGCTGAGAGTATTTGCGTGCCTATTTCTTGCGAATGAACGAAAATCATAGCTTGTGGCGTAAAGGCTGTTGCGCCTTTTTTATATTCGATCGGTCCGATTTTGTTAATTCTCAAGAAAATAGGGATCAGATATGCCAGTGTTTTCCCAGATCCATTTTGTGATTGGAAAATTGAAATGCGGTTGTTAAGGTTAAAGGAGGCGGAGATTGCCTTTGATTGGATTCTTGTAGGAGAAAGAATTCCTTGTTTCATGAGGCCTTTAGCGACTCCTTTTGGGACGAGGTCTTCCCAGATGAACTCTGACTTCAAATAAGCAGTGCTTCGGCGAACTGGTTGCATACTGATGCTTGATCGAAAAATAAATCTTTGTGATTATACATGTATTCGGTTTTTTTTAGAATTTGATTATATTGAGTTGTTCGCTGCGAATTTAGATTTCCTAATTTCTCTCTACTGCGTAGTAGAGAGTTTTGGAATGAGCCAATCAGAAAATTAATAATTAGACTTGAGAAATTTGATACTGGTTTTGTTCATAAGGAGATTAAAATTATTTACTAGACAGTCTTCGACTTGTCGTAAAGAACAGCTTCTAGCATATTGTTGTCGAGATAAATAGCTCCGAAAGAATGAGAAAAAGATGTGTTAGTTCGATGTAACACTCGGAGCAATACATTTTCATTTGTGAATGTTGAAGAGATCAAATTTCTGTTGAAAAATATATGAAGCATAATAAACTGTGAAAACGCTGGGCACATTTCAAGAAGTACTTCGATCAGTGCGTTGGAAGAGAGCCAAAGATAAAAATAACTCATAATAGTAGAACTTTGTCAGAGACTTTGAAATGAGCAATAATTTAATAGAAGTTCAAGACATAGTGAATCTTTTTTCAATTAATGACATTTGAAGTTAGGTTCAGGCGGAAATTGAGATATTTGAACTTTTTTCCTCAAGAAAATTACAAATAAATGATGCATTCTGTTCACTGCATTATACATGGTGCGGATTCCAAGCAACCGCAAAGTTCTCAGCTATATCTGATCTATCTAGAAAAATGATTCTAACGTTCAATTTCTTGGATTCTGCGTTCTGAAAAAATATTAGGGATAAACAACTTTCTTTCTTTTATATTTATTTACATTTTCTATTTCTAGAGGTGGGTCAGCTCTGTCATCTGTTGTTGTGTGTAAAAAATGAAACAAACTTTGTTTGTGTTTGCGAATTTCGTGTTATAATTAATTGACTTTCATCGATTTACGAGTAAAGCAAGAGAATTCAACTAATAGTGAGAGAAATTCAACAGCATAGCAATCATCATATTGAATTGCGCGAGTATACATACATAGTTATCTAATTCATTGAAATAACGCTCATAAACTCATCATAATTCAAATTACTTTTGAGAACAGATCTGAGCGCATCAAGAGAAGAATCTAATCCCGTTATCTTTATGGAATAGCCATCTTCTATGCGCTGAATATTTTCTTTCTCTTTAGGATCTGTCAGAACATTCAATACAATCCCTGGATCTCCAAACCTTCCTGTCCTTCCAGCCCGATGGAGATATAGACCTACATCCAGATTCATTGGATTTTCCTTCTCATGCGTTATTGGCAAGTGAAAGTTAATCACTAACCCAACCCTTCTAAAATCAAAACCCCTCGCTAAAGCATCCGTTGTGACTAAAATTCGAGTTTCATTTTTGTCAAAAGCCGAGATAACTGTGTTCCTTTCAAACTCTGACAATTGTACTTCATTAGGAGCCTCTTGTTCTCCTCCCACGAAAAATTCAACGTTATGATACTTTTGCCATAATCGTTCAGCTAGCCCCTGCGCGGAGTTTCTTCCATTAACGAAGATGAGAACCTGTCCTGTATTATACATCCTCAACGCTTTATCAATCACACTCTCGCCTCTATTCACAATATAATAATGAGATATCCCGAGAGGCATCTTTAATATCCCTGGCAATAAAGATTCGTAAATTTTATCCTTGGGTCGATTGAGTGAATAGATCAGCTCAATCGATTGTTTCGTGAAATCCGCAGAAAAGAAAAACATTTGGCGGTCTGGAAGAGCCATCCTTTGAATTATATCACAGAAGGAGTCAGCTCCTCGGGAATAATTTAAAACGAACTCAGCTTCATCAATCACCAAAATCTGCAGCTTATGGGTAAGAATGATCTTGTTACGTACGCCCCAATCAAGCATTCGGGGAGTCCCAATCAATATATGCTTCTTGGGTAATCCCTTATCTCTGTCTTGCTGTGTCAATAAGCCAATTTTCATTGAAGGGAATATTTCTTGTAGTGGTTTGGCAGCTGAGAGAATTTGCGAGCCTATTTCTTGCGAATGAACGAAAATCATAGCTTGTGGTGTAAAGTGCTTATCGCTTTTCTTGTATTCGATCGGTCCGATTTTGTTAATTCTCAAGAAAACAGGGATCAGATATGCCAATGTTTTCCCAGATCCATTTTGAGATTGTAAAATTGCGATTCGGGTGTTAAGGTCTAAAGCAGCCTTGATAGTTTTGGATTGGATTCTTGTGGGTGAAAGAAACCCTTGTTTCATTAAGCAATTAGCTACACCTTTAGGGACGAGGTCTTCCCAAGTGTCTTCTGACTTCAGATAGCCAGTACTTAAATGAATGGGTTCGGAATCGTCGCTCTCTTCGAAAATTAAAGTCTGTCTAGCTTCCATGGGGATTTGGTTGACTTTTTGTTTTTGTAGAGCTGATTGATTATATCAAGTAAATATTTTGTTGGCTTCTTATGTCCTGGGTTATCTCTACTGACTAGCAAGGAAGTATTATGCTGATTCAATGAAATCATATTAATAGAAGCTGACATTGAGTATTACTGTCTGTTCTGAGAAGGATTGAAATATATTTTCGAGGAAGTCAAAAATAAAAAAACAAACAAAAAGAGGTAAATGAGATGCTTCAACCTTCTGTGCTAGAAAGTCACAAGCGTCGGTGGCTAATTAGTTGAAAGAAGCAGGAATTGGAAAATTAAAAATTTGGGACAAAATTCGTAAACCCAGTCCATTAGCTTGAGATATAGTTAGCATGAAAAACAAGGCAATATTTTGGGGAATAGTAAGACAAGAAATGTAGATGATCGAGTTATTCTCTTTTTGATAATCGATTTCAGAAGAGCTATTGAAATTATATTCTGAAAGAAAATGATTATGGAGTATCGATGGCTTAGAATAAGGCTGTTCTAGTTTTCCTATAATTGGAATGTCTCGTAGAAGTTTTCAGCTGCCTAAGTGCTGACTTGTTGGGTGCGATGAATCTTTGATCAGACATGAAGAGCAGTAATAAGCTCCACTTTATGTTATGACCCAGGACTCTCCTGAAATATCTATCCATCTAGTTGATTGTAGTAAATCTCAAACGCTAAACTAAATTGAACTATCTTAGTAATATCATCAGGATAATACTACTGAAACTAGTTCAGCAAGCAGTATTCTTATGGAATTAAAATTACTGGTAATTAGTTTGTTTTTTTCCAGATAAATTGATTGTAATCTACTGAATTTATTTATTCAAATTAAGCATTCGAGTAATGAATGATTGAGTATTTCGTGATGTTTTAATACAACATGGCGCTTCGATAGTTTCTAAAAGATAATTACTTTTGCTGAAAATTGGGCTAATTGTTAATTGGTTCTTGCTACTTGATTCGCATTTCATGAGTTTCTATGTAAGTGTTATTGAACGTCTATTGAGGCTCAAAGTAGTTTTGAAGAACTTCTCGTTTAAGTTTGAATATAAATGAATTAAATATAATTTCACTTCATTCTACTGTACTCTTTTCCAATCTAATTCAAGATTTCATTTTTCTCAATAAATTAACATAATTTGAGAGTAAATTTTTTGAATTTTTTGAATTTCAATATCTTTTTTCATACTTTTACATAATTTTATTTGCTTATGCTAATAGCATCGACTTCCTTCTTAGATTCTTTCATCTCTGATGTTCCTTTCTAATTCTCCCCATTAAAGAGAATTATCTGGTTTCAGTGCTATATGAATCAATATTTCGGACACATCAGAGCAAAGAATCATTGCATGAAGTAAGCTGATGATGAGACGCAATAAGCTGTAATTCATGATAATGACAAGTAAAAGATTCAAATTTTGCTATCAGATTTTTAATTATAATTCCTATATTAAATTTTCAAGAAATAATAAGATATGAAACGAATTCCCTTGGCAGCCTATATATAATTTTTTTTCCTCAACGAAGATGGATAATCGATAGCCAAATGAAATTTCTCTTGCTATTCCTATTGTTGAATTCAACTATAGTTTCACACAGCTTCGAAACTCAATTGTTATATTATAATTCTATTGATTTCTGGTTTAACTGGAACTATAAGACTCACTATTAGACTTATAAACCAAACCAAACCAAATCTAAAGTTTAATGTTTCAGTATGACTGTACTTATTCACTAATTTTTAAAAAGTAATCTCTCAAATAATTTTATTGCACGCTTGCAAAACCTTGCACCAAAAAATCAAGCTCCGGTGTCTTAATTCGTGGATCTGAAATGTTTCATCAAGGTGAGGTTTCCTCTCAATCCGAGCCTATTATTTTAATTACGCAAGCAACAGGCTTGATAAATACCCCAATCTTTCAGCGTTTTTCCTTGCGCTGTATCTCGCATCGTAATGAGGTCTTGGATGCAGTTTACGAGTTCCCAGCTCCATTTGATTCAAAATCTATCATGATATGTTTCAGATGCGTTCAAAAGGAGTGGGTTACAATCTGTCTTTGATTATTTGTCAACACGAGCGCTCTCTCATCCGAGGGAACTCCAAAGCGGTCTAGTCTGGTCTGGGCCTGCTCTCTATAAAATTGCTTGTAGTACTTCTTGAACTCTCTGTTTCCGACTCTATTCGCGTTAGATAAGCAACAATGTCATGTTTGGCTTGAGTACATAGTCCCATTGGGAAGCTTGATCTCTCCGGTCGGCAGAAATTGGATTTTCTTTCGTTTCCAATCTCTCATATGTCCCAGCAGTCTTGTGGCGCGGAATTCCTGCTTAAGGCGCTCTGCCTCGCTCATTTTTCCTTCTTCCTCATCAGAGTCCCACTCGCCAAGCTCCTCTTGGATCTCATCGTCCTCCCATTCGTCCTCAGAATCTCCACCCAAGATGTTATTGGCTTCTTTCATTTTCTCGCTGAGAATGAATGTATAATCGTCCGCGTCGGTTTTCATCTTCTTCATACTGAAATCGTAATAGCTTCTGTATTCTCCAAAATGATCAGTATTCATAAAGCAATGTCCCTTGTCCAGCTATTGTTTGAAAACATGAGCATTCCAATAACAAAATTTCCTTTACCATATGCGCCTGGACAGCCGCTCCGGTTTTGAAATCCCTACCGACATTCTCGCAATAAATGCAAAGGCAACCCACATGCACCTTCTTTCCGAGATAACTCAGCAGGCCTTGGACATTCGTCACGTACTTTGCTTCACTGATGAAAAAGCTATGGACGCTTTTCATGTGTTCCAAGTTACTAAAAGGAAAAAAATTAGGAATAATTCGTTAAGAGAGACGAATTCTCCTACGTTTCAATAGTCGAGCTTTTCTTATTGCAGAATAAACAAACGCTCTGGTCATCTACTGTGGTAAAGCGCCTGCCTGATGTGCTGTGAAGACTGCTATCCAACGAGATAAGATCTTTGCTGGTGTCAGATTTCGCTGGACCAGGGATCTCGCGGGGTTTGAAGCCTTTCTTTTCGGCGTCTTTGTGTTTCTTAGAGGCTTTGTGTTGATTATACGTGGCTTCGGAAGCGAACTCCTTGCTAGAGAGGCAAATGGCGTTCAAAATTTGTTAAATCTGATTAGGATGGTACTTGCAAAGCTTGCATCTGTATTCCTCTGTCTTGGAGGCCTGCTTCTCTTGGAGTTCTATTAAGAGGGTTAGCGTTCAATCGACAAAATGCATTGAAAAAAGGAAAATAGAAGAAAATTGAAAATAATAGCGGTTCTTACGAGCTTTCTTCACTTCAAAAGTGTCTTTGTCGACTGGGCCGAGCCCGACCAGTGATCTCTTGATGTTGTATTGATGGAAATCAGATTTATAGTGCGAACGAAGCTCTGTGTCGGTCAGAAGGCTGAGCTTGCAGTTGCTGCAAACAATCGATGACATCGGGAAATATTTTTTTAATTTTGTAATATTCGAAATTATATTCGATCGGAATTGAACCAATTTCAATTCAACAAAACATTTCTCAGTCAGCAGAGTCAGCAGGATGAAAAGAATCCTTTATCAGCTGCAATAAACTAATTCATGAGATTAATGCAATATAGACGCGGAATGACCGATTCGTGAAACGAGTTTGTTATGGTATGATAAAATTCAACGTAACGAGAATTAATATAATTGGTCGATGGGATAGATTAAGACTGCAGCTAATAGGCCGAGTAAGAGGAAAAGAAGAGCGCCTATAAGCGCTTTGATGCCGAGATTGCTGCCTTTGCCTTGGACTTTGCCAGAATTTTTCTTGTCGACAGTCTGATTCTTTGTATGGGGCTCAGACTTGGATTCTTCCTCATTCTAAGGATCAATGGTCAATAAAGTAGAGCGTTGTATCATATTACCTGATGGGTTGGCTCAGAGGCTGGCTCTTGGCTTGGCTTTGAGTTATTTTTTTGTTCCTAATAAGAGGAATTGAGGGTTAGAGAGCTCGAATTAATATAGGCTACTTGAGGAATCTTTGTTGCATTCGAGGTAATTTTATTTAGAGGAACTTTCTCCTCTTCGACAAGGATTTCCTGTTTATTCGGCAAAACAGCTTTGGTTGAGTTCTGTGGTTCTATGTGTATCTCTTTCGGGGTCATGTTCTTCTTCTCTTCGGTTTGGACGGGCTGGCTTTTGAGTCCTGGTGTTACGAGGTCTGGGTTTTCTGTCGCAAATTCATTTAAGCGATGGAGATCGTGATTTCGTTCTGCTTCACCCTTCTCGCTTCTACGCGAAGATTGAGATACAGATATCTCTGCACTTGAGGTCCTTGAGTGTCGTGAACTCGGCTTCTGAGCGTTTAGATCTGAAATCGGTTTTTGCTCGAAATGACTTTGACTTTGAGGATGGCTACTGTTTGCTTTATTCGATCTTGTTTCTATTGAGTCGGAATAGCCTTGGGCCGGACCATCTTTATAGGGTGGTTGATTATGATTAGTGGGCTCGAGACGAGGGGTTTGTTTGTAAGAGTCTTGCTGTTTTGTTCTCTGTGAGTCTTCTTTGTAGGGGAGATCTTGGTATTTTCGAGTAAATTCTTCTTGAGGTTTTACAGGCCTATCTTCTAGCCTTCCGAAGCTTCCGAAGGACTGAGTTGAAGGCACTTGCGTGTTTATTTTGTATTTATTTAAAATAGCTTCAAGATCAAAATCCCTGAGAGAATCTTTCTTCGCTTGAGGGGCAGAGGACTGATGGGTCTCTCTTTGATTCTCTTGAACAGGCATATGGAATGACTGAGATCCAAACTGCTTGGCGCCTTGACTAAGGGTCAAGTCTTTTCTTGGGACCGCTTCTTCTTCGGCTGCGTTATAAGCAGGCAGCTTACATTTATCAGCATTAGAGCATACTGGAATCGTAAAGAATTTGTATTTACATTGGTTTTATATGATGCTTGCGGCTCTCTTGTTTGATGTGTCTGCGCTTCTGGTGTTCTTGGATTATATGGGACCTGGTTAATCAAGTTGATAATTCCCTCTGAAGCAAAGATTTACATTTTGGCTGTGTTCATAGATTCTTCCTCCAGTTTTCGGTGTAAATAATTTTTCCGAGTACTCTTGTCTCTCACTAGGATTTTTAATGGAAGACTGCTTGATTGGTTGTTCTCTGTAAGCATAGTCGTAATTTTGCTCAGGGTATCGAGGGAGGACTTCACTCTCATTCTCCTTTTGATGATGTGTATCAAAATAATATGGCAAATCGATCCTATGAAGGGTTTCAGCCTTTTCAGAGTATTGGGAAGGCTTCGTTGGAAAATCTTCGAGAAAATTTCCAAACGAATCCGCGTTTCGAAAATGACCAGACTCAAAATTCAATAAAAATGTAAATGATTTTAACGTATGATTTGGTGGCTAATAAGCAGGAAATTAGCACGCGTCAAATTTCTCAAGAGGACGTGAATTCTCAGGAAGCAGAAGGCTCTACAGGGAGGACTCTACCTCGAAAATTGGAGTATAATTCGAATTATCAGCTGAACCAGAGCGCTGGTCCAGGATACAGCAGTGCCTCAAAACCAAGAGTACCAGAATTGAATCAGTATAGTCTGGAACAAAGCCA
>ENA-UOTZ01001768-UOTZ01001768.1-compost-metagenome-genome-assembly--contig:-NODE-1768-length-13490-cov-12.587341_pt1 | contig 13490 bp, 10 predicted proteins | sample MGYA00238144_ERZ746983 | MGnify/ENA primary metagenome ERZ746983 (study PRJEB28759, sample SAMN06268863) | compost metagenome | isolation source: single cell | place: USA: California, Emeryville, Joint...
ACTAACGTTTCAGGCTCTTTAATTTGTTTCGATTCTTCAGCGACTACATCCACTTTCTTATCTGGATTGTGCAGCATGGCTTTTTCAAACTTATTGATAGCAGAGCAGAGATGCTAAATAAATTTTATTTGATCATCAAAATCGATCTTGATTAAAAAGCTGAGAATTAATTGAATAAAGAAGTTTTCGCAAATGATAAAAAGATATAGCCATCAAATTGCAACCTCATTATGACCCTCCGGCTACTTTCACTGTGTGACCTTATGAGAGTTTCTCATACTTTCTTCATGGAAATAAGTTTGTTTGTCTTTAACATCTTTATTTTTTCTCCAAAAGCTGACTTGAAATCACTCTAAACCCCCACGAGTTCCACCCACCCTCAAGCATTTTTGCACTTGAACCATCGGAACCAAGAATGAGATTTTCAAAGAATATGTATGTTCTTATCAAGGAAAATACACAAATAGAAAGACTCTGAGGCAGTTACGAAGTAAATTTGAAAATAAATGTAAGTTCCAAGGCATGACGGCTGTGAATCTTGAACTTGAATTATGTTGAGCATTACCTTGTCTATAATGATTTTGATGGTCACTATATAATGGAGCTAGGTATTTTCTTCTGAATCGCCTTTTAGCTCCATAGCGAAGTGTGTTTTTTTTTTCGAAAGGTTGAGCTAGATCTTTCACCTAATCCAATGGACTTTTCTGAATCAAGGAAATTTCACCCAATTAAAGAAGAATAAATTTGATATTACCATAGTGCTAAGTTAATGATTTTATAAAATCTGTTTTGTGAGAGGAAGCATTTCAAACACTTTTAACGGAAAATGATTAGGCTTTGTTGTAATATCCTAATTTACATGTCACCAAAGAATGAGCTGAAAGTTGAAAAACTTTAACTAAGGAAGAAGCTTGTTGTGGTCTATAAGCACTTATGGTTTTGTTGACGAACAAGAATTCCCTAATTAGAGAACTAAGCTTGACTTTAATAGCTTGTTTCTCAAGAATGGTCTGCTGGTAGACCCTTCTTCTGAAAGAAAACATTTTCTTTTTCTAAAATTTTCTATAAAAATTTTCTCAGATTGTCAAAGGAATTCATATTTTATTTATAAGATAGATCATTCTGTACAAATTTCTGATGGAGGAGAAAAAGAAAGAAATCAATAAGGGAGACTCACCATCAAAATCGGACACAATCACCAATTATACTGGCACTGGGGTATGGTATTGGCAAAATCTCGAAGATCCAACTGGTCCCAAATGGGTAAAATACCCTCAAGATATACAAGAAAAAATTGAAAAAACGTTTTCATTGTTTCATGACTCTTACACTGTTAAGTTTGTTCATGATGGGAAGAACTACACGATTTTCCCATTGGGTTGTCTGCAAGTGAACGGGATAACCGGAGTCGCCAGACCAATAATGCAGATGATCTCTGGAAATTCAAGCGAACCTCGTTGGCACTGGCAGGAACATACCACTGAGAAATGGGTAGCCTATCCAGATGAAATATCGTACATGATTGAGGATGTGCGGAAGCAGCTTCAGAAAATTCGGGTTGTTGAATATGAAAAAGAAGGCAACATTCATTTGATTGATCTGTATAGTTTGATAGATACGAATACCGTCACGAATCGCTATTGCGAGATCATAAGGAAGGAAAATTAAGTCTTATTGTTTTCTAAAGAAGTAGGAATCATGCTATAACAAAGAGAGTGGTTTAATTTTACATACTTGGGAAAATGTCGTTCTATTAGATCTCATTCCTTTCATTCATTACCTTTATCTCTCAAAACAATTTACAAAAGCAACTCCCTGTGTGGTGGTAATGTAACTCAGCTTTCAAATAAGTGCGATATGATGAATTCATAAGGCCACATTTTCTTCAAAATATATATCTACCTCCATTGAATTATGGAGAAATGACTCCGAAAGGATAAGAAGGGAGAGAATATAATGCCTTGAAGCTAAAATTCAAATATTTAAAGAGTTTATGCCAAGCTTGACTTTTAGTTTATTATTTGATTTCATACTTCAAACCTGATGATTTAATAATTATTATTTAGAATGAATTTTCAAAGATAATTTTTTTATCATACATTCAATAACGATATTCTGGTAAGAGGTAAAGATGAGATGTAATAGGTAGACAGATTGAACCATTCGGTAAGCGGTAAGCAGTAGAGGAATTCTGTAGTGTGTGTAAGTTTGGTTTGAGATATGATAAGTCCAGAGGTAAATGCATTAGGTATTTGAGTAAGTCAGAAAACTCTATGTATCTATTTCAGAGACATCAAACCTTCTTTTGAGCTAATGTCCAGCCCAATGAATGCTCACTATCCTATTAAATCCATTTCTGAATCATCATATGTGATTGTGAGAATATGATTTAGCGATAGTTGAAATCACCAATAATTAGTTGCAAGAAGGTTATACAAAGACTTCTTTGTCTTATCTTAGAGAAATGATTATCATTGGATAGTCAAAATGACTATTTAATCACTAATATTTACTAAATAACCTTGCAACGCATATAGTCATTATCAATATTGATGAATAATAATCATTTTCCAATAACACTACACTATAGTATGCTTGCTGTATTAATACTTTGAATTCTCCAACTCAACCACACATCACTAAATACTCCTAGCTACGAGAAAAAATTACTAATTAGCACAAGATTCTTCTTGAGACGACACAGAGCATCAAAGTCATGTCTTAATAATAAAAACTAAAGACCCATTTCCTTTTGAAAAACTTTTAGATTTAAGATTTTTTCGTAAACATTTAGCATATACACAGGCTGAACTTCAAAGGACATACATAGGCTTTTATTACATGGCTTGCAATATTGAAATGTTTAACATTAACCCTGCTATTTTGCCTTCAACGGATTCACCAGCATCTCATAGATTTCTTGATCTAATGCTTTCGCCATTCTTGCAATCTGTAAATTCATTATTTTAATACATGAGGAAATAACGAGTTACATCTCGGTCTTTGTGCTTCGTCAACCCTTGAAGAATCGGCCCTTTTGAAAGCTTCTCAAAGTGACACATCATATCGTCTAATTTTTTGCTCCTTCCAGGATCAGCGGGCCTCTTTTTCAGCGTCCTTTTCCCCGCAAGCATTTCCTACACAAATATTACTGAAAAAGCTAGATGAGATCGTCCAACCTCTTTAAAAAGCGTCAAAATATCTTTATTAAACTCTAATCCGAACTTGATATGATCCTAACAAAATTAGTAAACATGCCCGAAGGCCCGTGTAATATGGTTTACAGCAGTCCGACTTTCAAGAATTGTCTCAGATTTCTGAAGAAGCGCGTTCCAAATACTGACGTTCTGTTGGCTGCTCTTTAACTTTCTGTTTATACTTGACAAAAGGAAGAGTATCTCGGCGGTATCAGTCATTCTTGTATTTATTATTAATAGTGTTCAACATTTATTTGTCTTTACTTTTTGATTCTATCAGCAGCATATCGAGGCTCCCCAGGCTGCCAAATGGGCTTTGTATTGGCAACGAGATTCGAAAGAGATGATAATTTTTCAAGAAAGTCCATGTGACCAGTTCGGATCTAAAATAGTCATTATATTCTCTCCTACATCAAGAGCATTACTTCAAAAATGGCATCGGTCTCAACTCTATCATATTTATCCCTCGACCCGATAAACGATTCGAATCCTCGATTTGAATATTCCGGGATCGAAATGATGCTTGTGCCTCTAAACACACTGTTATCTGGATTAAACTGCGATTTCTTCTCCTCGATCTTGGATACGGTTCCAGATTCATCAATAATTTTCATAATGCCACCATCCGTCGAATTTGAATACGCTAGCGAGTCTTGCCGATATTGATGACCCTGGTAGCTCGTGTTTTCTTTCAAACCGGTGTCTGCCGATTTTGTATCGGATAACAGATCATCCGGATTGATGGTCTGCTCGTCAGTTTGATTTCGGGCATGTCGTCTGACGATGATCGACGTTCTCCAAGGGATATCATTCTCACTTGGTTTTCGCTTAATAGTATCTGAGTCAATTTCGTTCTCCGGATCGATTTTTGGTGTGGCATCGACTTCGTCGTTAGATGAGACTCCTGCGTCCTCGATCTCGCCTGCCTGCGCATTGTGATCAGGGTTCTGTTGCTCTTCAGAGTCCTTGCCGAAAGTTGCATGCATATTATTCGCGGGTTTATTCTCCAATTCGTCGTTAATCTCAGGCGGTTGCTCTTTCACAGTGAGATTATTGATCGCAACCGCGACTAAGCTAACAGATTTCATGCCAAGAGAGAGTCCAAGAATTGAAATCTTCGAAAGGAATTTCTTGCAGATATCCCTGATTCCCCACCACTCAACTTCTTTCTCTCCTTGCAACAGCAATTGATTATCTCTGACGTCCCACACCTAAACTCAACATTGTTAAATGAAATATCTCTCTAGTAGCTACCTTTAAGTTGTCTTGCGCTGCTGAATACAAGGTATTTCCTTCCAAGTCAAAGAATAAACTCTCCAATGAATTGCCGTATAATCGAACGCTTGACACCTATGCTGACTGATGAAAAAACGTTGATATTTTCATTGTGTTATTACTCTTTCGAGTTCTTGCAAATCGTAGTATGAGAGCACTTTGTCTGAAGAAACGCTCGCCATTGTTAAATTGCAAGGGTTAAATTCAAGAAAAGTGATCGCTCCTTTGCTCCCTTCGAATTTTTTTAAAAGCTTATCAGTTTCGATATCCCACACTAAAACAGTCGAGTCGTGAGACCCGCTGGCAAACCATAATCCATCAGGACTGGCTCTCACGCAATTCACGTAGGATGTATGTCCTTCGTAAACCTTCACGCAGTTCTGCTCTCTCGAATCCCACCTTCTCACCGTGCCGTCCTCTGATGCTGTTAGGAAAGCCGTTTCGTTCAGAGCGTAGATATCCGTCACTCCTGCCGAATGTCCTTGTATATGTCTAAACCCTAAATTCAATACTAATCTCTTTTGTGACAAAGAGGGGAGATACGCGTTTCTTTTGCTATGTCCCACATGCTGACATTTCCTCTACTGTCACCAGAATATAGATGATCTTCTCTATTTTTAAAGCAAACGGACGAGTATATCGTTGTTTCAGGGTTCTTATCCTTCAGTATCTGCAAGCATAAAGGATGATTATCTTCAATGCGAATTAAACATACCACAAGTGGAGTTTTTTTGGAAAGTGCATACAAATATATGGCCGATGAGTCCGTTCCGACAGCAAATACCGAATACGACTGCTTGCCAAACCTGCCGCAAGTCGTCCTGGCATCTTCCGTAAACTCAAAAGGTTCTATGACTGTATTAGCATGGAATTTATCTAAACGTGTTACTTTTTACAATGTTCGAGTTCATTTATTGATTTATTTCTGTGTCTATCAGCTAATTTCTTTTTTTTGAAAAAATTTTAGTTATTTTTGAGGAGTTCTTTGTCACAAAGATTCCATTCAACAGCAAATACAATTTTTAATGAAACCTCTTAAACCTCACGAAATATCACGAAATTAGGTATTCATTAATAGTTATGTTTTAACAGTTGAACAAAGGTTTTGCTTTCAAGGTAATTATTTAGCAACCTTTTGTTCCTTAATTGTAATAACAGTACCGAACACGTAATCCCAAAACTTTGTGGAGATACCATATCCCAGGTCTACCTCGAAAAAGTGGTGCAGGTTGTGGTATCTTTTTAATCCCTTAAAGTATTCGAGCCCTCCATTTCCGTGATGAAGCCACCAGTGAATTATGTCATAGAAGACATAGCCCAACATGGTTCCGAAATACAAAATCCTTGACAAATTCCCTCCGAAAACGAAGTTCTGGATCGCAAAGATGCACAGACCGATGAGGAAGCCAAGAGGAGGTGGGAAGACGAGTCTCTCAGGATCCATAGGAATCAAATGGTGGATACCGTGGATCATGAAGTGGAACCAACGGATAACTGGATGAAGCATGAGGCCCTCAGGCAAATGGAACAAATATCGATGAAGCATGTACTCAGAAAGAGTCCAAAGGAACACTCCGAACATAACAACCAAAGAGAGCGCTAGAAGGCTGAAATCTGGGCTGCTGATCTTGATGTATGGATCCATAAATGATCTATCTGAGCCATAGTCTGAGGTGATACCGACAATGAAGAAATATAGCATCATTGGCGACCAAGCGATAGGGATGTACCACCATTTGTTTCTGGTGAAAAATTCGAAAAATTTCCAGGTGAACAGCTTACACTCATCGAGATGCAGAGGGTGGTGGATGAAGTCAAGGTATTGTTCCTTCGAAAGTCCGAAAATTTGAGGGATAAAGCCGTGTTTTCGGGACATTCTGAAGTCTTTGTACTGGATATAGTCAGTCATTACCACAGGGTAAGCTTGAGACTCTTTGGAGCTACCCTTGAGGCTGCCAGAGTTATCGCCGTCGTTGCCATCGTTTTCGCCTTCGATATATCCGATTTTGTACTTTGCAAGCATTCTGATGGCTGCGGTGGAGTGAGTGTGAGGGTAAGAGTTGTGCATCAAGTCTGAGACGTCGCGTCCATTACAGTCCTTAATGATTTCGTCACCTCCTGGGTGGCTCTCGAGGAAATCAGTCACGTCGTAAACACCACCATGGTAGGTGATGACGACGCGATCTGCACGGTTATTGATGTAGTTCTGATACTCTTCGTTGGATTTGAAGGCCAGAAGCTCTGAGGAGGTCGTCTTTGTTTTTTGATCGACTTGGCTGGTCATGACTGTGAAATTTTTTGTTATCAAAATGATTATGAAATCACAACGAATTTCAAATTATGAGAGCTGCGCTTTCAAAAATTCTAAAAATAAATTACGGAATTAAGTTAGTTCCACTAAACTAAATAAAGCATTTGCCTCAAGAATCAAGGTCGTTCTTCTAGAGAGGGTATTATTCAAATCTTTTGGTATGAAGGTTCATGAAAAACGTGGGTTGAATGTTTTTATTTGTCTATCAACGCTTCAATTTCTAAAAAAAAAATATGTTATAACTAGCTGTCCAAAATTAGGCACGGATGTCGGCTTTGAAGCCTTTACAAAAAAATCGCGTATGAACATGACATAAACTCGTATTTATAAATGAAAAAATTTGGATTTCTAAGTTCTCAATCGCGTTCCTGAGAATAATTCCATTGGAAGTTTCCTAAAAAATTGTCATTATCTCTGTTCAATGGTCTTCCTTTCTGTTCTATCAGAGGTTCCCTCACATTAGCTTCATTAATCCATCAATAACAGACAGATATTAAGCTAAGCTATATACAAATTCTAAATGAAGAAATTATTAGTTTCCGGAAAAATAAACCTTTTTCTTTCTGAATTTAATAAACTGACACTATCAATGTTTATTCTAGTTGCTTACAATGAAATATACGTTGCTACTTCTTCCTCGCTACATCACTATGGGGGTATATTCGGTTAAAAAAAATTGATAGTATAAATCAATAAAATATCAAAAACTGACTGTTTCATTTCGTGATTTATTTTCTACAATGACGTATTTCTCGTCACACTGAGGCATTGAGATTTGTATCGAATATCGTTCGTTTTACGCAGAGTACGATATTCAAAAGCATTTAACTCTATTTTCATCAACTCGGACCCATAGAGCATGCATCAAGACGAAAAACAAGCATTTTCTAAGCAACACACTACTCACATGAACCAAAACTAAAAAAAACTCCTTTCTAATCACTTTAGAAATCATGATCCCTTACTGAAAATCACCTTGGGGCTCTTCATTACCTACATTCATTTCTAATTCGCCGACACGCTTTGCCATTCCTAAAAGGTTCGCGTTAACAAATCACAATTCTAATGATTAATCGTGGTACCGTTCATTTGTGTTCTCAATCCGACTGTTTCACCTTTAAGCTGGTTTATTTGCTGCTGAAGGCGAGAATTTTCTGCCTTCTGATGCGCGACATGGCTTTTCATTTCATCTTCTATATCCATGAGCTGCTTTCCCATGTTTTTCTTCAGTTCGTTAATGGTATTGGTTAATAGATTTTCTAATTCGCTCTTCTCTGCTCTCAAATTGTCCAGTTCTTGCTTCTGGATGCGGAAAGCGTCATCCATCATGATTCTAACATTTTCCTATTTTATTCAAAGAAATTGGTTTGCACATAAGAGAGAGAGTAAAGGGACTGACCTCCAAACTGGTCACTTTGCCTTTGAAGGTTGCATAGTTGATTGGGCCGGCTGTCTTTTGTGTCATTTGAGTCATCTGTGTGTTTGTGAGGTTCCTTGTTTGGGTCATACCAAGGGAATCTTCCTCACGGACAACAGAGCGGGTTCCGGAGGTCTTTAATGTGACAGGGCTCGCTGTTTGGTACATGATGAAAAATACTTTTGGTAAGGTAGTTCAGTTATTATTTATTAGTTTATAGATAAATATTTCGGAGGCTGTTTTAATTTTTTAAAAGGATTTTGCTCAAATATTGTGAATAAGCACATAGAATTGCTTGAATTTGTCTGGAGATAAACAGTTATCAGGCCTGATTAGGCTTGTGGGTATGGTTATCTAATCTTGTTCAATTATTATTAAACAGAGCCGCAAGGTTGCTTAGAGTTTTTCGAGGGTTATTGCTTAAAATCGCGTCCGGTTTCGTCATCAAAAGGCGATACATATCTCAGTTACTAATGGAGATTAGTTATTATTATTTCGAAGACATCGCATGGGTTCGGGCTTAAGGGTTATCAAGATATCAGTCTGCGTTTTAACCTCAATGAATCATGACAATTTAACTTTTAGGCTGTAATTAAAGAAAAACCACCAGAGTTCGTTCAATTCGCCTTCTGATTTCTCTCATTGAAATGCTTCATGCAAATTTAACTTGAGAGGTGAACAACTGATAAAAATTTGACATTCAGTTTGATTCTGTATTTTTGGCAAGTTCTTAAAATTAAACACAATTCGCTATTTTGAAACTACGATTCCACAATTATGGATAGCAATACTCCTGATGGAAAAGACGCAACTCAAAACCACAATGATAACAAAGAGTTAGATGGAACAGACCTAAAACATGATACCGGTGAACATTCAAAGCATCAAAGCGACTCACACCAAGGTATATCAATTTTCCTTGCAAAATTTAGCGAAGATTTCCTAGTAGCCGAACAAGAGCAAGACAAAGACCTTAATGAACCTGTTCAAACTGAAGAAAAACAGGACTCTCATCGTATACACTCAGTTATATCAATTGCTCATCTGTGTGTGTAAAGTAAATGGTGAAGAAGAGGCAAAGCTCGAAGAACATCAGCACACCAAAACAGAAAATGTGCAGCAAGAAGGTGAATAATTACTATTGGGTAGAATATAATACCATTTAATATTCAGAATTCCAAGGGACTGAAAACTTGCGATCGCCTGATAAATCAACGTCGGAATCAAAAATGCATGGAACTGATAAATTGATATCTGAAGAACAACAGCTGCAGCAAGATGCTTCCCAAAACGACAAACTAGAAATTCACTCTGAAAATAAAGACCAAGTAGATAATCAACAGCAGCAGGAGCAAAATGAAGTTATGCAGTCAGGCGAAAGCGACCAGAAGGACGCTGCTAAAAGGGAGGAAGAAGGAATTGAAAAAGTCTCTTTACAGAATGAACAAAATCGACAACAAGAGCAACCATTAGAACCAGATACAATATATCAACCCGCCGCAGAATCTGAATTAATTAAAAATGAAGAAAAACAAGAAAATCGGAATGAAAATAATGCTGATATTGAGCACAGTCACGCTAATCAAGGTGATCATAGAGTAGAAAACCGTGAAAATGATGAGGATGATGATAATGAACAGAAAAATTCAGTAACCCAACAGCACAAGCAAGGACAAGAGCAAGTCCAAAATCATATTCCTGATTCACTTGTCAACCAGCAAGAGCAAGAAAATGAAAATAATGAGCTTCAAGAGCAAAATGAAGGATTCGTGCAAGAAAACGATTCTGCTGAGAGGAAAAATTTGGCTAAACACGTTGACGAACCTGGAAAGAGCACACGTCGCCGTAAATTTCGTTACCCTAAATGTTCAGATAAGAAAACAATTTTAGATCTCATAACGGAACTCGAAGACCAAAACAATATGAGAGAAAGAAAAAATACTGACGCAGACGCCAGAGACAGCTTTTTGGAAGGAGTGAACAGCCACAATCTAGAATGGAACAAAAACCCTCTCAATGACACTTCTGATGGTACCAATATCTTTTTAGAGCCCGATCCTATAATTCGATTGCTAGATCGTGGGCGTCCTTTTCAAAACTCAAATACATCAGAAATAAATCGCGAATTCGATGTAGAAGATGAGCATGATTATAACGAGTACGAACTTCAGCTTGATGAAAATATCCTCAACGAAGGAGGTTGCTTCTATTTGATCTGACTCTAAACACTAATGATTATCATATTTAGATCAAGAAGATGACTTCCTACAAAACTCCGAAATGAACACTTCAGATCATGCTAACAAAAAGAAATTCCTGTTGGAATCAGCCATTCCCCAACCATCAAAAAATAAAGCAGTATTTTTTGAATATAAACACAGAGCTAATTGATATCATTTAGTCCCAGAAGAGAGAACAAAAGCAGCAAAGATCAACCGAGCTACACGATCGCAAAGAAATCGAGGAAAATATTCGAAAGCACCGGCTTCAGGAGGTGCTCAAGCAGAAGAAGGAGCTTGAAGAAAAACTCCAAGGGATTTCAGACCAGATCATAGATTTAAGCCATTCAGTAGATATCGTCCATAAAGTTTCACCAAAAACCATCAAAAAAGTTTCTCAAAGCAAGGAAGAAGAAGAATTTTTGAAGCTCAAAGCCCAACAGCTTGTCAAAAAACTTGAGGCTGAGCGCCGGTTAAGAGAGCAGCGCGAGCAGCAAAGACTCAAGCAGTTAGGAAAATTAGTTGACCGGGAATTCCTCGAGATGCACGAAACTCGTGAGGAAAGAAAGCTTCGAGAGGCCGAGGAAAGACAGGAGGAAATATTAAGAAGAATGGAACAAAGAGAGCGACTTCGAGAAGAACGCGAGGCTCGGCTCTACGGAGTCGAAGCAAGCTATCATGCAAGGGCTCTTCCGCTCTACAGGCAATTAGAACAGCAGAAAACCGAAGCTCAGCTACAAGAACTTGAGCGTCGAAAACAATATCTTGCTGAGAGAAGAGAGCTATATAAACCCTTCCAGGAAGGAGAGCTCGAGGAACATGAGAAGAAATGGCGAGAAAATCACAAATATTCGGAATTAGAGAAGAGAAAGCAGAGCTCAGATCATGTGAGACGAAAGGTGTTTGCCCCAAAGCAGTACCAATCTATTCTAATGAGAAAGGTGCAGCAGTATGACAAGGAACTAAGAGAAAGTGAAGAAAGAAAGGACCAAGAGCGGAAAGTATTGAATGAGAAAAGATTCCAATACGCCAAGGCGGTGAAGGAAGTCTACCTCCCGGATATCAGAGAAAAGGAGTCTCTGCTTCAAAACAACATAAAGAACATAGTTCAAAGGACAGAGACACTCGAAAGCTACGAGAACTATTGGAAAATGCGCAGGTTTAATCCGAATAAAGTTGTCAGGAGTCCAAAAATACAAGTGGATTTTGAAGAAGAGTATTCAAAAGAATACTATGGTATTAAAACGGGAACTAACAAATCAACTAACTTGAGTCGATCTCCTCATCCCAATAACCCTCCGCTGCGGAGTGGTAATGATTACAGAACACCTAAAGCTCATAGTGTCAAGTCGACGAAGCATAAGGTAGGAGTGCCGCGGATTTCGCAGCAATTGGATCAGAGAGTGGATAAAAGTGTCGATGGAGAGGTATCCGTACACCATGGACCAGAGGAGGGCCACGAAGCTCCCAGCAAAAAGCTGTATCCGAATTATATCGAAGAGCTGAAGAAGAAAAGACAAGAGTATGAGGATAAAGGGTTGAAATATCGAAAGCAAACATGGGAAAAACATTTGAAGGATAATAAGCTGTCGTATGCAGAAAAGGTGAATTTTGTGTTAGAAGACGTAAAGTCGATTGAAGAGAAAGCGAAAGAGAGAGAGGCAAGACTGAGAGAAAGCGAAAAATATGGGACGAAGGATCCAAAAGAGCAGAGACAGGAGATAGATAATATGTATGCGGATTCTATTAGAGCGAAAATAGCGCTGTTAGGAGGCAACAACCGACGCTAATGTTTGATATCCTTAATAAGTTGTATGTATGTACGAGCTTCTACGAAAAATTATCTATAACCAATTTAAATCTTTGAAAGTCTAAGACCCATAAAAGTTGGTTTAATTTGCTTCTCAGTTATTTAGATTGATTGCATTTGTTATATGTCCAACCTTTTTCTCTATGGAATTTAGAGACACCCTACTTGCAAAGTATTTGTATGCCTCACACATATAGATCATGAAGCAGAGAAAGCAGAGCAGGAGAGTTGGTACTCGGATCAAAATATAAATGCGAGTTCTAGAAATTCTAATCTACTTCTATTGAAAAGCTCCCTCTTTGATATCGTGAATAAGTAGCATTCGTGATTATTTTAGGATGGTAATTGCCAAGTATATAAAGACTTTTACTAAGAAATCTGATTCTATCTATTATTGGTCAACCAATTAATTGAACGAGAAAAAAATATAGACTAGAATTGAAAATATTCATTTTTGCTTTTTGAAACAAATCCAAAAAGCCCAGAAGATCTGTCAGATTTTGAGGACTCTTGACCTTGGCTTAGTATCGCCTGATCAAGATAGTCCTTCACATTTTTAGCACCGTCCTGAGGTTCACCAGCTTTCGACACAAGAGCACTCAGATATTGTCGTTTTGGCATGAGGCTCAGAGCCAGCTTTGCAGCCTTTCTTTCAGAACTTAGTTCATTCGACCTCTTTTGAGCCGTCACACTGGTATTAGGACCCTCACTACTATCAAAATAATCATCGTTTTTTCTCTCTGTCGAAAGTCTCCCATCTCTTTTGAAAGAAAGGCTGACCGGGCTCAGAAGCGAATATGAGACGCCTTTCGAAAATTAAGAACGTGATGTTATTTTGCGAAATTTGTTTTAGCATTACCTGCTGATTTCAACGTAGAATGAGTCGCGTTTAAACCTGAGTTGACTTTTCTCTTTTCTTCCCGTGTGGTTTGCAGATTATCTCGATAGCTCTTTGGATTACTGAATTTGTACGTTCTATTCGTAGTCAATGGTTTTTCGTTGCTAAAACTGACGTTATCATTTTGAGAAAAATCTCCACTAGAATTGCTGATCTCGGATGCAAGTTGACTGTCTCTCTGAGAGGATAATCCCCTTCGTTCATTAATGTCGCTCACCTGAACCGAAAGACATTAATTCCTGATGAACAATATCTCTTAATTACCTCTTCAGCCATCTGTGAGGTATGTAATCGAGTTGACAATTTTCTAGAGGACTGCAGTGGTCGAATCGTTTCAAAGCTCGTGGACCGAATCTGCGTTAA
>ENA-UOTZ01001773-UOTZ01001773.1-compost-metagenome-genome-assembly--contig:-NODE-1773-length-13450-cov-17.628505_pt1 | contig 13450 bp, 12 predicted proteins | sample MGYA00238144_ERZ746983 | MGnify/ENA primary metagenome ERZ746983 (study PRJEB28759, sample SAMN06268863) | compost metagenome | isolation source: single cell | place: USA: California, Emeryville, Joint...
TAAGGGCAAAAATCTGAAGATGAGATTAAATACGAGGAAGCCATGGCTAAGTTATGGCCAATGGGTCAGAGAGGTGTAGCTGAGATATTCGCTTCTCTGTTTCGAAGTGGATCAGGTGGCGGTTTCGGTGTTGGAGGCGGTGCTGCTGCTGGTGGAGCTGAAGAGACGGCTTCTTCAGAAGAAACAAAGGCTGCTCCAACACAAGAGGTAATAAAATTTGAATGAGGAATTGAAAAATGCTAATTTTCCCATTCTGTCTAGAAAGCTGCTTTTGATCTTCAGTTAACTTCATTCGATGCTGCACAAAAGATCAAGATCATTAAAGAAGTCCGTGAGATTCTCAAGCTCGGCCTGAAGGAGGTAAGCAATGGATATTGTAAAGAGTTTAAAATTGAATGCTTTGTTTTGTAGGCTAAGGAAATGGTTGAAAAGACTCCAGTTACTTTGCTGAAGGATGTTAAGAAGGAGGAAGCTGAGAGCTTGAAAGAAAAACTCGAAGCAACAGGATGTGTTATTACTCTTCTTTAAATCGCTTGGGCTTCGCATTTGTAACTTTCCTGTACCTAGTCTCGAAATCTTTGAGTCGTTTTTGTTAAATTTACTCGAAGAAATTTTAAATCGAACCTTCCTTTCATGCAAACTTCTCCTCTCCTGGTGAGAGCTGCTATTTGATGTCACAAACAACCCCGGATTTTTTAGAGATTAATAAAGAATATTCTACTATTCTCATCGTTATTATTTATAGATCATCCCCATAGGGGACTTGAGGCAGAGTCTGTGTAAATGAAGATAATTTTATTCTTTTTGTGAAAGATCCACAGTAATTCTAATATCATCGTGGTGATTATCCTGTTAATCAAGCACTCATGTAGAGGCAAAAAAGCAAATCAAGTTAGTTCTCATACAAATAAAATTATTCCAAGATGCAAGCTCTTACGAAGTGGATTTCCAAGCCAACCGCCTCTCAATTCAGAAGAGGTCTCTACCACACCGAGCTGAGATTCTATCACCTTAACCCTCTGAAATTCGGAGAGGTCCAAGAGAACGTACTTTAAATAATCGATACTTTTCCTAACAATTTATTCGCTCAGCCTGGACTTACCGCAAAAAGATGTATCAAAGCCATTGGAGAACGCCTTCGCAAGATTGACCCTGCCCGTTGGGATCCTGTGCCAATTACTTTCAAAACTCACTTCAGAGACGGTGAAGGTTATGCAGATATCGCCACCAGTATTCATGTTCACGAAGCCTTGGAGAAGGAATTCAACATCGATATTAAAGACAGACACATCTTGATCACTGACGTCGAAACTGCTTTCCATATTGTCATGAAATCCCACGACGCAATTTAAAGTTTTGAAAGCTGATATTTCTCCATTCTTTGCATTAATAAATGAATACAATCATGGACTAGAGACTAGATGAGACATTTATCTCTAAGAGCAATCGTCACGAAATTCAGAGGATTAGTCTTTCATGAGAATTTAGTTTTCATGCGTAATCACATTTGATTGTATTCAAAAAAAACAGAGGAAATGTCTTTCAAAGAAATGGCAAATTATTTGAAATATATTAAACATGCCGAAGGATCTAGCGTAGGATAATTCTGCTGATGTTTACCACTAGACATAGCATGAGCTAGAGAGTATTTTTGTGTATAATTTGCACATATCTTTTTCAATATAAGAGCTGTTTTTTTCCTGTGTTGTGGTGTTTAGGCATAGATTTATCAATATTAAATGAAATTTAATCAGCAGCTTCAATTATAATTTATCAAAATGCCTACTAGAAGCCACAGAACTAGAGTAGGGAAGGATGGGACTGAGGCCAGTGTAGAAGCTTTTGATAAATTTTGCATCGGCTAATCCAAAAAAAAGAGAGATATGCAATCATATGAGAATGTATTGTAATTAATCAATTGCTATTAGCATTATGATTTGCTTACTAAAGGAGCAAGAACAGGGAAAATCTCTTCATAAAGCTTCAAATAACTCTTGAGAGAGCCCTTGTAAAAATTTAAGTGGAAAGATATAAACGTAACGGTTTACTTGCTCTCCTTTCGCACAGTGAATTAAATACATTCCGCAGCTGATATCAAAAATCTCCCCAGTAATCGTCACTTGCTCCTTTCCAATCTGATAAGTTCCTTTCAACTAATCGAAACATTTTCAGCGATTCAAAATCAGGCGAGTTTTTTACCTTTAACCCAGTAGCAGGCTCGAGTCGATAGAGGTTAATTGGTCTTACTTTCTCAAACGCTTTCTTGACCTACCATCACTTGAGCTCTCTGACAATTTATCAGTTATTTTACTGTTTCAACGACCTCTGCGAATGGTTTCGCTGTCACAAAATTCTCTAATATTTCTCCTGAAGCTGATTTTGCGCTTTTCTTTCTTCCTGGAGACGATTTAGATTCCTCCAGATTCTTGACTATTTCGATATCAAAGATTCTATTGATGAGAACCCCTGAAAAATAGTTCGCAAGCTCAAATGCGTTCATTCTGAAACAATATTATTGATGATATCGAATTTTGTTTAATGTGGAATTTAATACTTTCTTGGGAGAGCAGGGTAGTTTTGGTAATTACTCGTGATAATATGAGTCTCGCCAGCCACATTGGTTGATAAAATGGGAATATTGAGCGTCAAGGCAGCAGCCTTGTCAACAGTAACTTCCTCTACAGCACCACTCTCAACGCTCTCAAGATAGCCGACAGGGCCGTTGTTCTGCTGAGAGGCTTGGTTTTGTTTCTCTGCAAGCAGTTTTTTCTGATCCTCTTCAAATGCAGCGAGTTCTTGTGGCGTTATTTTCCTGAGGAAAAGTAATTAGCAAATAAACTTTGCTTTGCAATTACTCAAGAAACCACGGATGCTTTTTGATTTGCTCAAGTGTAAAGCGCTTTTTCGGATTCGGATTCAAGATACCAGTCAACAAATCTAATACGCCTTTAATTTTGAATGCGATCGCAACGATGATCACCTTTAGCGTTTTTTGAGAATGTCTTTGGGCATTGATAGTTCGCACTCACGATTTTTTCCAGCAAGCTTGGGACGCTGTTATCTTCAAAAGGAAGCTCTATTTTGCACATTAATACGTCAGCCTAGGTCATAATAACACAGCTCTATTTACCTCCTGACAGCAAGAAATACAGGATAACTCCACAAGACCACAGATCGGCTAAATGACCATCATATCCTACATTTTGTATGACCTATATAAATTATTTCCACATTATTTCAATCGAAAGCCAAGCATGTTACCTCCGGAGCAAGGTAGTTAAGAGTGCCGCAGGTTGTATGAAGCAACTGAGTGAAATTGCTGTGATCCTTGCACAGTTCAGATAAACCAAAATCAGAGACTTTCAGATCGCCTTTCTCATCCAGTAGAATATTTTCGGGTTTGAGATCTCTGTGTGCAATATTCTTATGCTTGCAGTATTCGATTGCTCGGATGATCTGTCTGAAGTACTTTCGCGCAACGTCCTCATCAAGTTTTCCTTTTGTCTCTAATAGAAGCCGTCATTTAGCTCGAATTATTCACGAGATGTCCTTTCTTACTAACAAAATCCCAGAGCTCGCCACCGGAGATATACTCTAAAACTAAATAGATTTTCGTTTTGCTGGCTAGGACTTCGATCAGTTTCGTAATATTTGGATGATCAATCATCATTAAAAATTGCACTTCCTTCTTCAAATGGTGAAGCAGGTCTTCACGTTTAATCTTCTCTTTCTCAATGATCTTCTCATGTTATAACACCAGCAGCCTAATAATCAAACTACCTTCATCGCTACCGTCTCCTTCGTTTTAGTATTCGTCGCCAAACGCACCCTAATCGAGAAAGAAGGAAATATTACTTCAAAACATCATGAAAGGGCTTACAGGCCAAAGGACCCTTCTCCAATGGTCTTTCCGATTTCGTAGATGCCAACTTTTTTGGTCATGTTAGATATTCTTGAACAAATAAATAGTTTTATCGGGCTCCTTAAAAGCGGGTGTAATATCGGGCTTCTAATAAGAAATATTCCACCGGGCAAATTACACCAGAAATATTACGGATCGCCGCCGCTCTCGTGACCAATATGGCCATTGAGTTAAATGACTGCTGGGGTGATTCGCCAAAAGAGAGTGATGTTGCCTTAAAATTGAGAGTTATGAAAACGTCGAACTGAATTGCAGGCAAAATTGAACTGTTCAAAATATATATGGTTTCTCAGTTAAATGTTAGTCGATAAAATTTATTCAATTCAAGTTGTGAATAATGGAGAAGTTTCAGCGTTTATATAAATTGGGCGAGGGTGGATTCGGTGGTGTTTGGCTCGTGGAAAGAAAGGAGGACAAGAAAGTAAGCTCTCTGACTCTAAAGGCTGTTTTTACAACGCATTTTCGATTTTGTTATCAAGAGTTTTGCATTGAAGCGAGTAGCACTTTCTAATGAGGAAATACCAACAAAGAATACAGCAAACGATGTCTTGCTTGCAGCTCTGGAGCACCCGAACATTATCAAATGCTATGATACATTTATTGAGAATAAGAAGCTTTATATTGTCATGGAATATGCAGATAATGGTAGATAATTCTTTTTACCGAATTTCTCATCGCTCATCTGAAAATTCAAAGGCGATCTACAAAAACAAGTTGCAGAGGCAAAGAAAAATGGTACGTACCTTCCAGAGAACCAGGTAGACTTTCATTTCAGGAGTGAATGAGTTGAAATTTTGTTGAAATAGATCTGGAATTGGTTTACGCAGCTCTGTCTGGCTCTGAAATATTTGAATGACAATAAAATCCTGCACAGAGATATCAAATTGCAGAATACTTTCCTCACGAAGACCGGAATGGTAAGCTGCTTGCTTGTGAAATGAGCAAATGGTTAATTTGATTTGTAGATTAAGCTGGGGGATTTTGGAATATCAAAGAAACTTGAGACTACAGATGAATTGTCAACATCAAGCGTAGGAACGCCCTACTATCTATCACCAGAAATGTGGATTTCCTCTACTTTCAATCATAAATCTGACATGTGGATGCTTGGGTGCCTGCTGCATGAGTTATGCTCTTTGGAAAAACCGTTTAGTGGAGCTACTTACCCTGTATGATGAGAAAAAATTGTGTATCGTGCTTAATTTTGTTAATCCAAACAGGAAGTGATGAATAAGGTCATTAACGAACCGTATTCTAAAGTCCCGGATCATTACAGCAAGAAGATTCGGCAGTTGATTGATGTGCTTCTGAGCAAAGATCCTCAAAAACGACCAAGTATTTCGAATTTAATACATATCCCAGACATAATCGAGGAGGTATCCAGTGTTTATTCTGTCACTTGAGGTTAATGGTGCTTTCTCCTTAGATCAAACAATTAAAGCTGCAGTTTCCTGAAGTGTATGGGGCTTGCTCAAGCGTGCAAGAAATTGATACCCAAAGAAAATACTCATTAGATGAAATTCAATTTCAGCCTCCAACACCCACTAGCACTGAAATTTTGTACGAGAAGAAAATGGACGCTCAGAAAATGATAAGCCCAAAGGTAAATTTACAACTGAGATCATCATCATCCTTATGCATTATTTTATAAATATTTTAGGAAAATTCTAAGCCTCCTATTCAAGATTCGAACTCGCTTAAGAAAGGCAAATTCCACCAGAACAGCCTTCACTATATTCTCCAGCAAAAAGCCAAACAAACTCCATCGCCTTCAAATGCTGAAAAGCCAATAATTACTACTACTACCCCACAATCCACTTCAACAAAGCAGCCAAATTCATTAACAGAATTAGAGAGCAATAGTAACAATACAAATAATCCTGAACCTGAAAAAAATCAAGCTGCTGCTGAAGAAAAATTCACCAAATCAGACTCAACAACACCTTCCGAATCAAAAGAACAGCAATCTCAACAAACCAAAAAGAACTCCCTGCTGCAGCTAGAAACAGATCTGACCGATAGCCACAGATTCAAGCAGGCTACTGAAAACAAAAAGCTTTCATATCAAAGAGATATCTCTATCAATACAGCCCTTGAGCCAATGTACGGCAATTCCAACTCTAGCAGCAATAAGAAACAGATGATCAGTGAATACAAATCTCCTAACAGCGATAGCACGCAGAAATCTCCGAACTCAATACCGACCAGCAAGGTCACCAAGCGAAACTTTTTCTTTTCAGACCAAATCTTCGATCCGAAATCTCCGGCGTCCCCTCATCGCTCAGTGATGTTTGGCCATTTTGTAAAGGAACGCATTGGAGAGGAGAAATTCGAAAAACTGAAAATTTTATTTTCCAATAACGCCGACCCGATGAAACTACTTGAAGGTCAAGCCAAGCCAATTATCGAAATTATTGGAGAAGAGCATCGAGAATGTATTGTGTTTTTGAAGTTTATGATCAGCAGCTCGTGTACGCCAAAAACAGCAGAGAATAAATTCAGCGTGTTTGATCAAGTCAAATCACCGCTCTCTATCAAAAGCATGTCGACTCCCAGTCACCAGGACAACACTCCTTCGAATATAAGTATCCGCAGCACTTTCTCTAATCCACCCTCTTTTTCGGAGCTTAAACTGAAAGCTGTCGAAATGGAGGAGGAAAAGTCTGAGTAATCGAACTTTGTTGGGCCTGATGTTTGGTTTTCTTTTGGAGAGGGTTCAAAGGAAAATAAAAATTTTGGCTATTCAGGCTTTTGATCGTCGATTTTAACAAACAAACCATCGAGTGGTAGAGAAAGTTAATAAACTGTGTAGAACTTCCATTTCTCTCAGGGCTTTTTTAAAAAAGTATAGAGAGGTTAGTCGAGGGGGATTACTGTGATGCATACATACATATAAATATGAATTTTAGATATTTTCACTATATATTTTGGCGAGCTGTTACCATTTGTATTTAATTATTCGAAAAGTTATATCACAAAACACTGTTAATTATTGCTTCTCTTTCTTACAATTAGAAAATTGGAGTCGGTGTAAAGCCATAAAACTAACTGAATAGATTCATATTCATACAAACTTTGCTTGTGAAGGAGAGAGAAAAGGGTCAAATTGTTTGAAAAAAGCTTATAATATAAATAAACATGCAACTAATTTACACGAGTTACTTTGAATGTAGAAAAGTTCATGCGGGCTTCAAAATGGAAAGCAAAAAAAAAAGAAAAGAAACAAATTAGATGATAGGATACCTATAAATTTCTTCGATTCCAAGCTGTGCTAGAATTCATCATGCTTGTATTCGTCGTATTTTGCATTTTGCTTGCTAGAGTCCCTCCACTCGGTCTAATAAGCGAAGGAGTTTTGGCTCTATTGATTGTTTTAGAAAGCGATCCGTAATTCGCCGCATGAGTAGCTGCCGCGTATTGTGGCTGAGGTTTCAAATTTGACTTATTTCGTATATTTTTTGAAAAGTTTTCAATGGCTTCTCCCAACGAGCTCTTATTCAACTTGGCGCTTTGATCCTCTATTGAGGCACGTTGATGAAGCGGCGAGCGATTATCCCTGTAGTTAAGATATGAAAGATACTGCACTGGTGCCGACCTCTGTGAAGTATTAATGAGCTGGTTGCTGTATTGTCCTCCCAGCGAACTAATTACACTGATATTATTTGCCGTTTGGTTGGCGGTTACATTCAGCAGACTCGTATTCTCAAGCGAGGGCCTTCTTTTGAAATTCTGCTGACTGTTTGAAAAGGCATCTTCATTCTGCTTTTCTAACTTATTCTTGGTTTGCAGAAGTTTATTGATGAGGAATTTAATCTCGTTTTTCAGCGCCATTTCCTTGTCGTCTCTTTTCTCTCCTCCCAGCGCGCTTGTGTCCAATTTCGCCTGGTTTAGCTCGAGCAGAAGTTTTTCAAATTCAGTTTGGGTTTTGCTTTTTTCGTTGAACCCTTGGTTGCGCACTTCCATATCGCTTAACTTTTGCTCCAATATTTTCAATCTCTCTTCGATCTGAGTCCTTGGGTCACTGTTGATCTGCTGGGGCATATATAGGTTCGGTTTCCCCTGTTGTAATAGAATCTCAATGGATGAGGTATGCGAATTGTATGCGTTGTTGTACATTCGACCATCGCCATTGCTCTGGTAAAGAGGCGGGTTCATGTTTTCTTCCTCGCCTTCTATGTACTGGCGCTCGTCATAGAGTTCATCTGTGGATTTTATCGAGCCCACGACCTTAGCACACTGATGATTTTCTGTGGCTCCTTGACTGAATCTGGGGTCAGGACTTTTTGTTCTTTCGTTGTAGTGGATATTTGATTTATTTCTCAAGACACCTGCGTCTGCAGCTTGCAGATTTGAATAAGCGTTATAATGGTCAAGGACGTTATTGGGTCCGCCTTCTAAAAATTCAGTCATGTTCCCAAAGAGCTGCTGTTTATTCGTTTCAGTTCTACTTCTGACATGTTTTTGCTTCGCTTCCATTACTTCTAGATGCTCGCCTACCGTGCTCCTGCCAGGCATAGAAATTGGCTGCATTATATTTGAATTTTCCATTTGAACACTCGAGTAGTTATCGATTCCTCTACTGGATTTATGAGTGAGAGATTGATCACCTTGATTGGCAGTGATTCTTTGAAGAGCGAGCTGCTGCTCAGTGACACTCAGATTTTGCTTGTCTCCTCCTTCCAGAGCTTCAGAGCGACCTTGTGGTTGTACTTTGAGAGGGGTATGGGTTCTAGTGCCATCATGAGAACTCTGATTCATTATTGACATGTAATTAGTTGCTGAGGGTCTAGCTCCATCTTCGGCGTTCAAGATATTTGAAAAGTCCAATATATTTGCAGAAAATCTTGTTGGCGTTTCTCTTGCCTAATAAAATTCATGAGATAATCTTCAACAAAAAACTAATATATACGTTTTTCAGCTCATAGTCGTCTTTTGGCTGGTCAATTCTCAAAATTGCACTTTTGTTGTGATAGTTGGCTTCCGCTTGTCGAGTCGGAGAAGGTTGTTGCAGAAAACTCCTGGATAATTGGCTCTGCGATTTGCTGGAAGTTAACGCAGGGTTCCTCTTATACCCCTTATGGTCTAAGCTGAGAAGCTTCTTGAGCTCGGATCTCTCCTCATCCATTTTAGAGTCTTTATCCATTAATAAATCTTTCAGGCGCTTTTCTGAGCTCTCCAATTTTTTAATCTGCGCTCTGGTCAACATGCATTAGTGACGAGAATTACGAAAATTAGTATTACTTAAGCTCTAATATTTTCTGCTTTTGTCTCCTGTTCTCTTCGAGCACTCCTCCTCCCTGCTCCATCACATTTCTAACAAGCAAAATAGCTTCTCACGAATTGAATTTGAGAAATTAATTACTTCGCTTTATCTAATTTTTCTTTCAATATTTTGTTATTTTGCTCTTGAAGGGATTGATTCGATTTAAGCTGCACTTTGAGTTTCTTCAAACTCGCATCAAGCTTCTCAGCTCTGTCCAAGGCTTCGTCTCTTTGAGTGGTCAAGGTCTCGATCTAGACATTATTAGTTAATGGATGGATAGAGTCAGTATTCTCCTCACCTGTTCCGAATGCTGTTGTTTCAAGTCTTCTAATATCTTATTCATCTGCTCCATCTCAGCCTGATGTAAATTTTGCATCTCGACAATTATCGCTTTATTTTCACTCTCCTCTTGCGTCTTTTTGAGAAGATTAGAAGTTTTCTCAAGCCTAGATTCCAATAATTTCCTCTCCTGCAGAAAAGAATTAATCCCTTTTGATGAATTTTATTTCGCGTTACGCTTTCATAGATCGCTTTCAAGTCTTTTAGCGATTTGTCGTATTCTGCATTCACATGTTCCAGCTCTCGTCTATGCTCTTCTTTAAGTTTGTCATTGAGGTTCTTCAGCTCGTTCATCTTCAAGTGCATTTCGTAATCATACAGCTCCTTATTTTGCTTCTTTTCATCCTCATACTTTTTGATCAGCTCTTCTAAATTGGATTTTTCAGCTTGCCAGTCTTTATAGTTGTGTGTCGCATCCAAATTCGCTTTCTCGAATTTAATAAGAAGCTCTTTGTACAAAAAATCGGTTTCTGCCAACTTATCACGGAGATTTTTATTCTTGTCAAAGCATGAGCAACAACCAAAGCAAATTTCTTACCTCGTTTTCAAGTTGATTAATGTGATCAGTTGTCCGCGTTTTAAATTCTAGCATTTCCTTTTGGTGCTGTTCCGTAGCAGCCTCAAGCTCACGGATTGTTTTATTCTATGGTGTGAGCATAAGCGCTTTCCAAGGTTGAGAATTCGTATTTACCATTTTTGCGTCTTTGGCTCCATTATTCATTTCATTTAAAGCAACCATTATTGTTTCATTCATTTGAGTTAGGTTCTGTTCTCTTCGCTTTGTTTCAGCGATTTGACTTTCCAAGATTTCGATTTGTTGCTCGAGGATTGCTTGGTTTTTCTTTGCTTCGCCTTCTACCATCCGCAACTGGAGAGATAAACTGAGTTTCGGTGTTCTAGACATGTTTTTACCTGCTTTTTAAGAAGAAGGTTTTCTTCTTCTAAGCTGTTTGAGATCTGGGGAGAGGATTGCATGCCGGTTTGCTGATAATTTCCTTCAGTCATTCCTACCTTTGATTGAAATAATCAAAATTTAACGATTAAATCATTAAAATTTTATGCGAAGAAATTGCACAAGTATAACGAGATTGTAAAGAGATTTAACATTTACAAAAGTATTGATGTCTAAACAATTAGTGGACAGTCATCTGCGTTGAATAATAAGTATCAAGAGTCTTTCGTTCAAAGGATTTATTAGGGTATGGCGCTCAACTGCATCCCAAATAGGGGATGCTTTAAAACGTCATTAGCGGTTGACTCCACATTCACAAACGGAAAGGAACAATTTGGTCATGAAATATCGAAGCCTAATGAAAGTTAAATTCAGGCAATTGGAGAAAATGCTAATTTAACCACTCGGAAAACAAAGACTTGCCTGAGAGTTTACAGATTCCCTGTTGATTAGCATTATTGAACTTTGTTATTCACTAAAATAGATGACACAACTTAAAAATCCATCTTAAAATTGGTCATTGTCAGCTCTACTATAAATATGTATGTAATCAATCTATTTCTTTTATTTTGGAGGCTCGCTTTATCCAAGAAGGCCTTCAGAAAAAGTTTATGAATATCGGGAGCCCAGACGAATTCTATTGAGTCTAATTGTTTCTTTGCTTGATATTTAGCGGCAAAATCCAGATATTCTGTTCTCACGATGTGGATATCTTAATCAGCTAGCAAGTACTAAATTCGAAAATTCTATAAAATTTCGAAAAATATCGAAAGCTCGGTAACGGTATCGATATTTCTTCAAAGTAGTCGTCAACACATTAGACTTTATTTTGAACATGCTCTCTCTTCGAAGAATGATTTGCAAATGAAGGATTTTATGCCCACTCAAGCTGTTGTTCAATTATGTCTCTCTTTTTTTTGTGTGTTTGTTCGTTTGTTGATCTCTTTTTGATAAATCTTTCGATCAATCTATTCGAATCGAGCTTTTTGTCTTCGTTAGATGACATAACACAAAGTGCACTCAACAATAGCTCAGATGGAGTATGAATTGGGAACCTTGATTAAATTTACTAACTGTATCTAACTTTCCGTTTTTCGCTTTGAAACTGCTACCAACGCGTACTACTACATCATCCATTAGCTTCACTTTACATAAAAATCCTTTCAATAGCCAATTCACCTATAAAATTCTTTGCGAAGATTGCAAAAAGCTCATATAATTCAAAAAGATGTGAGATCTTCGAGTTTCAACGTTCAACTAACATTTCTTCCTGAAATTCATTGGGTTTTCCATTCACAGACATATGCTCTTATGATATCCACTCTAATCACTTACAATGCATGCTTGAATCTAAAGGGCAAATGGATTTCTTGCACCTATGAACCGATTTTAGCCAATCTTTAAATTCTCATATTAGATTTTGTCTCCAAAAATCTGCCCAAACCTCATCTGTTGTGCATTCAATCAATGCTCGAAACCTTTCTGACCCTGATTCGAGGCTAACCTTTTGTTTTTTCGATTTGGTCATTGTGTTCCTTGCTCATTACGCTTATCCATAGGAAAATTGGCCCACCATACTTCTCTTGATGAATAAAAATTACACATTCCGAATCTCTGCAATTCTCAGACTCGATATCTGGCGGAAATGGCCATCATTTCTAGTCTCTTAGCCCCTTTTTATGGAGAAAAAATCTGATTCGTGCATTAAAATAGCTTTTCTGATGGCCCTCAGATCCGGTCGATAATTAAAACTTATTAACTTTCATAACCGAATTTGAATTAACAAAAATCAACAAATTCGCAACACTACTCCCGATTCCTAGCTTCTTTTTCGTCATATTTCAAAATAACTTACTTTATTTAATATTCTTATGGATAAGGTTGATCGGATAAGGGGAAAAAAAATGCAATTTTCTATTCAGAGAAGCTGAGAGAAATTTAAAATTGGAATAAAAGCACCTATACTGACAATTAATTTCGAAAGGCGTATAGAACCTTCGGGGGATGGTTTCTCAGCTGTCTGATAGCCGTTTGAAGGAAATTCCTCCAATCACTGATTCCCACATGAGAGAATTTAAACTCCATAGTACAAATCTGATCGGATCAAATGATTCTATATATGAACTTATTGCATGCAAATTAATAATTCTTTTCTAAAAAAATCTTAGGAAAGGGAAAACAATCTATCAGATATGCTAAAAGAAGCTATTGATATGCTTGGTGCTTTCAAAGACATCCATGACGGAGATTGCTACTCCGTATCGAACAGCACCATTTCCAACGAATTTGGGTTAGGCTCAATTGAAAATTCACCAAAGCGAATTAGCGAAGAGAATTTTTTCGAACCGAATTTCGTTCAAGAAAATCCTTTTGCGAGCAATTTAACCCTCAATTTGATGAGAAATACTAGCACTGAGTTTCCTTTCGGCCAACTGCTTGGCGCAGAAATTACTAGTAGCAGCAGTCACGAAAGAGATACTCTCTTCAATGCATTTGAGGGCTTCAACTCACCTGACCTCACTTGTAACCGTCAAAATTCCTCCCACCAGCATTCAGAGAGCTGTACTGGAAAGTTTGCTCCAGTAGAAAATGATGAGCTGCTTCAATTTGATCTAAAACACCAGAAAATTGAAAGAAAGCGCATCCAGCGAGCTCCAAGACAGCAACCAAAAAGAAAATCTCGAATAAAGACCTCACTTATCAGCCTGAAAACGGACTTGAACCTCAGTTCTTGAGGGGTATCGTTTTCAGGATCAGGGCAAAGGAGATCTCGAAGGCTTCCAATGCTATCAATGGTTTCTTTGCGGTTGATCATGAAGGATCTGAATTCTTCCAAGCTGACTCCATGATCGACAAGAAACACTTCCAGATAAGGGGTAGCAATGTCATTCAACGAGAACGCTGCCATGGCTTTGCCATAGTTTTTAACAACATTTTTAGACTCGCGCTTGAAATCATTCACTGGGTTTTTCTT
>ENA-UOTZ01001775-UOTZ01001775.1-compost-metagenome-genome-assembly--contig:-NODE-1775-length-13425-cov-20.341100_pt1 | contig 13425 bp, 2 predicted proteins | sample MGYA00238144_ERZ746983 | MGnify/ENA primary metagenome ERZ746983 (study PRJEB28759, sample SAMN06268863) | compost metagenome | isolation source: single cell | place: USA: California, Emeryville, Joint...
AGAACACCGATTAAGTTGCGGACTAAATTCAGTGCTTTTAAATTTGTCCATTGCTTGTTCTTACACAAGCTAATCACACCTTGATCTCCCAGAGAGCAGTTGTAAAGTACAAGATTCTCTAACTTAACAAAACTTGTATGCTTTGCCATGCTGTTCATTCCAGCCGCAGTAAATTGATTCTGGCTTAAATCCAACGTTTTCAGATTATTCCAGTTCGAGTTTTTTACCAAGTTCTCCAAGGCTTTATCGTATGTTTTCGCTTCCTTCAGAAACAGCGTTCCTAAATTCTTCCAACTTGTATTGGCACTGAGGGCTTCTACTTCGGTGATGTTAAATTCAATCTTGGAGATTCTTAAAGAACTCAGTTTTTTCCATGTCGTGTTTGCCGCAAGACTCGCGAGTCCTTTATCTGAGATGAGAACAGAATCCAAGGAAAGGTTTCGCAGCTTCACCCACGTCGTGTTTTTGCTTAGCTCTATTATCCCTTCATCAGGAACTTTATTGCCTGCTAAATTGAGCGATTCAAGCTGTTTCCACGTGGTATTCTTAGCTAGTGCCATTGCTCCATCTAAATGAATTTGGTTTGACGCAAGGTCAAGTTCTTTCATGTTGGTCCAGGTAGTATTCTTGCACAGTCCAATGACACCCTTATCACTCGCATTGTTGGAGGCGATGTGTAGCTTTTCTAAGCCAACCCAGCTTGAATTCAGTGCTAGGCCTGCAACTCCTTCGTTCCATAAATTATTCTTGTTCAGATAGAGATTTTTTAGTTTCTTCCAGCTAATATTCTTTCCCAAACTTTCTGCTCCTCCCTGCTCGATCCGATTGTTTGTAAGATCCAACTCTTCTAAAGCTGTCCAAGTAGTATTTGCACCAAGCGCAATCGCTCCTTCAGCAAGGATAGAGTTTGATGACAAATCGAGTTTCTTCAAATTAATCCACGTGTGGTTCTCTGCTATCATCCTGACTCCTTCGCATGCCAACTTATTCTCTCTTAACGAGAGTATTTCTAGATTTATCCACGTTCTGCTCCTTCCGAGGACCATCGCACTCTGTTTCGTTAGGCCGCGCTTATTTAACTCGATTATTGTAATTTCATCATGCTTAGATGTATTAAGAATTGATTTTTCAACGAAATCCTCATCTAATTCGTTATATTCTCCATAATCCAAAAATACCTTCATTAGTTCTTTACTTAGGCCATTCGCGGAGTCAATTCTCGTGCCTGTGACCTCTAACCCGGCCTCGTTCCTTCCACCGATAGCGTTACTCTTCCAATTGCAGATAGTGGGTATATCTACGAAGGTTATCTGGGTTTTCCTGGCTACTAATTCAGCGATAATTTTGTTATTGGGACTCATAATGTAGTGATTTGAATAATCTCTGCGCGCATATCCGCGACTCATACGTTCTTCAAACCATATTGAGTTTCTTTCAAGCAGTGTGCGGAGCTGCCCATTCGCAGTGTCTTGGATCATTAGTTGGTTGTCTCGGAGAATGATTTCCTGTTTCGCATCCGGATAAAAAGGTATCACGTCCTCACAGTAATAAAGGCTTTTTATCTGGTGATTCCTTATCACATCACTATAAAATTGAACATTGAATCTTTTTCTCGCTGCTATCATTCTGCCACCTAAAATGAACTTGCAAAGGGCAATTTCTTCGTGGTATGGTTGTGCGTCTGGTGGTAGTTCAAAGCAAAAAGAGTATTTTCTAAGCAAACGACCAGTCGTGCTGTCTCGGAGATAGAGATTTTTATTAGTATGATCAATGTAGAGAATCTCTTTTCCGTTCGGACTGAATTCGCATGTGAGATGAGTCTCAGAGCTTCCCTTGATTTTAAGGATATGCTCGGATGTTGCGACGTCCCAGATATTAACGAATTTATCTGAGCAGGCCGCTGCAACCTTGCTATCATCTGGACTGAATGTGCTGCGCTTTAGAGATCTTTGAGAACTTTCAAACTTTTGAATGCAGTCTCCAGTGAAAATATCCCAGACGTATATCGATTTGTCTTGGCTCGCTGACATTATTTTTCCCCCGTCTGAGCTGAATGATATGCTATCTATAGCATTGTTATGGCCTCGTATCGTTCGGGTTTCTCTGAAAAATGTTTCAGCCGGATTTTTTTCAAAAATGACTATTTCCCTGCCAAGAGCAACAGCAAGTCTTTGGCCATTTTGAGAAAACTCGCAGCATCTTATGGTTTTGTCGAATTTCAAGTCTGGTAAGACTCCAAATTTGGTATCAGATAGATTGGCTCGTGTGAAATCTGTATCCTTCAACCAAGCTTTAGTGAAGTTGACTCCAGCGAGGTTGGCGCCAGAGAAATTTGTACTTTCGAACTTTCCATGACTTAAATACGCTTCGGGAATGCTAACTTCTGAGAAATTTAGCTCTCTAAAATCAAATTTAGAGATATTTAAGATCGTTATAGCGTTAGCAGCCGCGAGACTGAAATCTGAGACTAATGCGGTCTTCTCTTCATGGTGAGAGTCTGGCTGAAGTGGTTTGTTTTGGACTTTGTTGCTACATATTTTAGTCTTCTCTTCCTTAAGATTTCTTATAATCTTCTCTTCTTCAAGTTGAGGAGGTTTTGTTACTTTTGATGCTTTGACCAATCTTAGCAAGGCCTGAGCATCAAATTTCGAGCTGCGATAAGCATCTTGTATAAATTCTATAACTTGTGAGTGGTGCGCCAGCAATTTTCGATTTAACACGCAGTTTTGTGGTTGAGGAAATTCAGTTTCCGGAAAATTCGTAATTTCGTTGACAATCACTTGCGCAATTAAATATTCTTGCACTGATCGGTGAAAGAATTTTAACTGGGCGTCAGAGTCTCTATCCATAAGAGAACTTGAAACAAGCAATTCATCTAATTTACCCTCAAATGCTTCTTTCTGGCTATCATTAGTGGCTGCAACATATTTCGCTGAGGTCAAAGCATGGAAATGCAGTCGTCGGTGAAGCAAGTCTAAGTGGGCTTCCCCTTTATCTATGATAGTTTGCAGGTCTTCGGTGAACTTGTTTGCTGTCAAGGTAAGCAAGCGATTAATATGTGATTCATAATAAAACCACCGATCAAAGCAGAACTCAACATTATCTTTGGTACTGAGAGTACTCTTCTTCAGGTAAGGTACTTTTTCAAAGCTGCTTTCATTGATATCGTTAAGTATCTCAACGGCAATGGACAATAGAAGAGGATTTCTTAAAGGTACTGAGTGGTACCGATTCATGATTTTTTCATATTCTTTAACCAGACCCCATGAAGACAGCGCGTTAGTCCTAAGTGAATTAGGATAATGTGAGCCACTGTCGACGTTGCACTCTTCATTCGTATTCGGAAATTTGTTAATTACATACTTTCTCATATATGCAGTAATTTCTAGACGAGAAAAAGGCTGTATAATGTATTCCAAATAAGACCCAGGAATTGCTACGCCTCTTTTTTCATCGATGGGTGCAAAGACGAGATCTCTTTGAGTGATATCAACAAGACTCTCTTCTCTGCAAGTGATAATAATTTTCGCATTCGTCCAGTCCCGACCAAAACCATTTGAACTGTAGAAATTTTTCTGAATAGAATTTTGATATCCTTGCAGTTCTCTGGTGTCTTGAATGGCATCATAGCCGTCGAGAATGAACAATAATCGAGGCAAGATGCTATTTGAGTTGGAATTTTGGAAGAGTTTGATCTCACTTTCAGTTAAGTGGAGTTCTCGAGCCAGAGCTTCAGAGGCAGCAGCTGTTTTCGCGTTTTTCAGAGTAGAGAGATCTATGTATACAGGAAGCCACTCTTTTTCGCTCGATTCTTGTTGGGCTTCAGGATTCCAGTTCATCAGGACTGACCTTTGAAAATATCTGCAAAAAAGAGACTTTCCTACTCCAGTCCCTCCTGTAATGAGGAGAACTTTCGCAGAATTATCGTCAGCGAGAAAGCACATCTTTATCTTGAAATCTAATTCAAATGATTCGATGTTATATTCGTCGATATCTTCCAAAAGGTTGTCTTTTGCTCGGGTTTCGATATATAATTTCAAGTCACGGTCTAAAATCTTGTTGTTTTTCACTCTTTCTTTAAATAGATTGATTTTAGAAGACAGTTCTGATAAATCCGCCGCAGCTTCAGGTGTGCTTTTTCCTTTGCCTCCTCTTCGAGAACTTTCAGGAGTCAAAAAGAATGAGTTCATTGAATTATGGACAATTTGCTTCGAGTAATGAGTGTTATTTGAAACTCCTGAAACCAAAGCTTTGCAGTCCTTCCAGTATTTATTCCTCTTTATAAATTTCAAGGCGTTCGGTTTCACTCCACAATTACGAATCGAGAGCTTCTGTAGAAAAATCCAGGTCTTATTATATGTCAAAGCCAGCAACCCGTGATCCCCTAGTTCAGGATTATCATTCAAGTAAAGTTCCTGCAATTTTTCCCAACTCTCGTTAGCTGCCAAAGCTTTCACTCCACTGTAATCAAGACCAATGTTATTTAAAACTAACACTTGAAGATCAGTCCAAGCGGGATTTTGAGCAAGGAATTTGATTCCTTCGTTTCGAATTGGATTACCGCTCAAATTCAGCAGCTTTAATTTCACCCAAATGATGTTCAAACCCAAGCTTTTTGACCCCTCATGACCAAATTGATTCTCTGAGAGGTTAAGCTGCTCTAAGAGAACCAATTGTTTATTTTGGTTGCTTGAAAGAAGTGCTATTCCTCTGTCTCCAAGATAATTGGAGCTCAAATCTAGTGAAATAAGGGTCTGGAAGCAAGAAAGAGCTTCAATTACGATGGGGAAATTTTGAGGAGAGGTCTTTCTAAAACTCAGGTTTAATACATTAACTTGATCAGACTTTTCAGAAGCCATCTGAATTGGATTTTGATTGTGATGTTCAAAATCTAAAACTTCCTCATCTCTACCGTACTGGCTGATATTTCTCTGGTTCTCTCGTACTGAACTACGGAATGGTGGGCTTGAATTGTCATAGTAAACTGTTAAAGTAAATTGTTTTCGATTATCCATTGTCAGTATGTCAGAGAAGTGATTTAGGATATTGGTATTGATCCTTTGAGCTTTTTGGCTTGAAGAATATAACGCAGCCGCTTGACTTATGCTTTAAAGTATCTTTTTTGTGTTTGTTAAATAATCTTATTTGAAATTAAAATAAACACAATTCAAGATTGATTGTCTCAAAAATGAATTAATCTATTATAAGAGGGTTTTATTATAACAGAAACGAATTTCCATGATTAAAAACGTGGAAAGGTGCGAACCTTGAAGAGAATGCAAGAGCTGAGACAATAATTGATTTGATAAATTTCCATGTGAGCTTTATTTGACTCAACTTTCCAAATTTCTTCTTCATATATAAAAAAAAATCGAATTATTCTCAGACTGGCAAGTGAATGATCTCATCTCCCAGCTCTTATAATGATTGGAGCCGACCACACCTTTGTCTATTCCGAAGAGGTTGCTTACTTAAATGAGTATTCCCACGAACCCTTTTACCTCTTTGACCTCTTGAGTCTTCACCACAAAACAGCACCTTTTCTCCATACGCATTCCTCAAATAAATGTGTTATGTATCTAAGTATATATGCCGAACTGCTTGCTAAGTATTTTTTTATCTCTATTTTTTCCCTGTGAGTCTCCTTTCAGAAGATATAGAATATATATATGAGAAGATATCCATTTTTGACAAATATAACATGATTCATTCTTTTTCTTGCAACATAGTGAAATAGGCTCAAGGATAATGATTGAAATTGATTTGTAATATAAATATCAAATGCACCTTATGAATTGGTTCCATTACTTCGCTTTCTTAAGGTTTATTGCTACTGCCCTCTTCTTCAGATAAATTTTCGTTGTGAAATGAACTGCTCCATTTTGCATTTTCTTGTGTGATAACAGCTCTCTTCATTTCTTCAAGACTCGTTGAGGGTTTATCTTCTGTGATTCTTTTCCTCTGAATTTTCTAGTTTTGATATAACAATGATGAGTCTAAACGGCCATCATCATTAAGTGTTGAACCTTTTTCTTTTTCTTCTTCTTTTTTGTGTTCAGCTTAACATTATTTTTCTGTTCAAAGGAAAACATATCAGTCTGCGGAACCCAGTCTTCCGTATTCAGATTCAATTGCTGTTGTTCTCTCTCGTCATGCTTCTCTTCTTCTCCTCCTTCTTCTATGTCATTTCTTTCTTCAGATTGCTTGTGTTGCTCCACTGCAATTTCTTGAATATCATTTGTAATTTCCTCTTTACATTTTGGGAGTTCCGTTTGCGCCGCTTCTTCTTGATGGTTAGAAAATTGGATCACAATTCCATCTATTCTCTCAGGATCAGGAATTTCTAATTGAATAGCGTCCCTTGTCTCTTGGCGTATTTTTCTTTTTCGCTTTTCCGAAAGAAGATAATCCCATCGAGAAAAAGTGGAATAGTACCTTTTTCATTTTGAGTTTCGATCCTTGATTTATCAGTCTTTCAGCACTCTATAACAATCATGAATAAGATGCTGAAATAAGAAAAAATAGCTACCTGTAATATAGGACTTCGAGGCGTCAAAACTTCATCTTCATTTCTCTGTTTTGCTGGACGGTTGTTCGAAAAACTTTGATAGGACTCCTTATAATATTCATACGTCAGTGTTGCAATTAGCACCAATCTTATACCTTAGGGAAACTCATTGATCCCGATATTTCAATAAGATTCGGTCTCTCACTGAGTGGACTCTTCCCATGGTCGGTAGTAGCTCTGTGAGAGGGTGAAGCAACGTCAATCACTGACGCTTTCTGTGATTGCTCTTCGTCTTCTTTGAACGGTGTCTCAGAAAACTTTGAAAAACAAGTAAATTTCAATGGTTCCTAATAGTTTTACTTGGACTGTATTGGCTTGAATACTTACAACTTCAAAGCTTTTTGGAACCTCTTTCCCATTCAGGACTGATTGAATGTCGATCAGACTCTCATCAAGCAATTTCTTTGCGTATGTTTGTATATCTTTAGATATTTTCTTGTTTCTTCTCGTCAACAAGAGCAGAAGATAATTCCACAGCAAATAGACCGTAGGAGCTAGCAGCAAATCTTGCAACAGCAGGTTAATCCAATTGGCTGCCCATTGGATACGGTAGTGACTAAGATTGTATTTAAAGCACATGATAAAAGCAAAAACGAGCTCAGAGACCGTAATTCCCAAAAATACTAGCAATTTGGTTCTTGTTTTAAATTTCAGAGAACGTGTTCTATTTTGGTTCCTATGGAAACAGAAAAATGAGGCTTTCAGATCCTAAAATTAAATTGTTACGTCGCAGCTTCACTATCAGTTATTGCACCCATCCTTTTCCCAGCTCGGAGAACTTTCTCAAGGAATTTATAGAACGGTATCAAAACTAAGAGCGGTATTATAAAAAGAACCCCATCAATGTATTTATTCTCTGGATTTAAACCTTCAGTCTCGATCACCTAATTTTAATGTGAATAAGGATTCATTTTTAAAAATAATACCTCGCGTTGATTTATTCCGCCAGCAATATCGTAAAGTAATAGCATTCGGAGGAAAAATAATATTGCTTTCTGGCTCTTGGTGATGATAGTGTCTTTATAAAGAAAAATTGACAAGAGAGGGTGTGTGGCAAGCCAAGATATCACGAACTTGTAAGACCAATGAGGCTTAATTATGATATTTTGTGCTTGTTTTGTTATCAACCGATTCAATATGCTGTAATTTTTATTGCAAGTTCGTACTAGTAGCAATGTGACGAAAAATAAAAGTCCATGAAGCATCACCATCCAAGGCGGCCATTTGTTGAAAGGAGAACAAATTTGGCAACTATTAGTGGAGGAATCACCACAAAAATCACTTCCTGAGCAAGAGCCTAAGCATGTTGTATTAGAAGGTGAGAGTTGCAGGAAATATCCTGGCTGGCAAGTTTGACAATTCGTATTGTTGGAGTCGAAACATGAGGCGCAAGCCCCATGGCAAGGGAAGCACGTATTGGTCGTATTATCGGGATAATATCCTTCTTGAGGACAGGACGGACTGCAAAGGCCCGAATCTGTATGAAGATAGAACCCTTTATTGCAACTGAAGCACGAATCGCTTCTTGGGCCTGAACATGTCTCGCACTCCGTACTACAAGGTAAACACTTCCTCGACAAAGAATCTTCCCACCCAGAAGAGCATGATTCAAGACATGATCTGGAGTCTAGCTGGAGAAAATATCTCGAGTTACAGCTTGAACAGTCTTGGTTGGAAGGCCCAATGCACGCTGTGCAAGATTTATCACAAGGGCTACACCGCCTGGTGGCGTTGTTTGGATAATACCCCAAAGGACAGGATGTTACACACTTACCAGAGAATGGATGCAAGTAATCGCCTTGACCACATGAAGCGCAGTCTGAAGAAGTCGGTCCGACACAGTAATTGCAAGTAGAAGCACAAGGTGAGCAGATATTTCCTGTAGGGTTCCCCCAATACCCGTTCTCACACGTGCTTGAACATGTTGTTGAGTTTGGTTGTAAGTAGTACTGCGGAGAGCAGGCAGAACACTGGCCATTTCCTGGTCCAATACAGGTTGAACACGATTGATGGCAAGGTATGCAGCTGTTTTTGGACGTCTCACTCCAATAGCCAGCTGGACAAGAGCTCAAGCAGGCCGTTGATGATTGTAGGAAGAAATATCCTGATCGACAACTCAAGCATTGGGTGGTGTCCGCTCCGAAGCACGTAAGACACGCTGAGTGACAAGGACCACATGTGTTTGATACGGTATTTTTGTAGAATCCTGTCGGGCAAGTAGATAAGCATTGTTTTGAGCTTGGTTGTAAAAAGTACCCCGATTTACAAGATGTACAGTCGAGGTTTGTAGTTCCGCTGCAATTTCGGCAAGTATGAAAGCAGGATATGCACTGATTAACACCGAAAGATCCGAAAAAACCTTCAGGACATTCCGAAAGACAAGTCAATGATGATGAGTTTAGGTAGAGATAGTATCCATTGTTGCAGCTTGAGCATGGAGTGTTCAACGGACCAGAACAAACAGAGCATGCTTCGTTGCAAAGAGTGCAGTTGTTAGTCGTTGAATCTTGATAATAACCGTCTGGACAACCCAATTGGCATGTTTTACCCGGCTGTAGGAAATAAGGTACAAAGCACGAATTGCAAAGAACAGCATATTTCTCTCTCTCATATCTATTCATCTCGCAAGTTTTGCAAATGTCAGGACACCGCATACAAACTCCTCCATAAATATATCCATAGTAACCATCTGGGCATGTTTGAGCACAAACTGTTGAGTTAGGCTGTAAAAAGTATTGCGTAGAATTATCATCTTTGCAGGCGGTACAGTTTTGAGTACCAGCTGCAGTGCAACTAGAACAACCAGGAGCACAAGGGAGGCATTTTCTAGTTAAGATGTCTGGATAATATCCGTTGTAACACTGTGCCACACAATAGTCACCCGGTGGCTGCAAGAAATAATTGTCGATGCAAGTCAAGCAGACTCCGTTGCTGGCTTGATTGCATGTTGCACATGTAATGGCACAGGGTATGCATTTATTTCCTTCAGGGCCATAGCTATCAGGGCAAGTATCGAGACAAATAGTTGCATTTGGATGCAAATATTTTCTTCCCGTACAAGACAGACATTCCGAGGGTGAGGGACCAGAGCAGGTAAAGCAAGATGAGTCGCATTTATCACAAGTCCTATTCAATGTATTTGCAAAGTAGTCAGAAGGGCAACCGCTGATGCAAGTGAGCTGCACTGGATCCAGAAACGTTCCAGTTGGACATGAAGAGCACAAATAAGGCCCAGGCCCAAAGCATGTTTCACAACTGCAATCACAAGGAGAGCATGAATAATTGTGGCAACTGGATAATGTTGTAGAATTTCCTGCATAAGGACAAATTTCAAAGAGGTAGCCATCATCACCGATTCCAAAGCACACCGGGCTGCTATCGAATGTCACACTCACGATACAGACTTTATCATTGCAAATATTTCCAAAAGCAGATACTTCTTTATTTAGGTCAGTAGATACAGTATTTCCAGTGACTTTATAATCAGAAGTTGTAGAAAAACCGAGCTGAGATGCTGAAGATGAGAATGTTACTGTGCCAGGTCCCATGAAACGTACACGTAGATACTTAGCAGGCCATGGACTGTAATAACCTCTGAAGCCACTGTGTTCGCCGATTTTTTCGAAATACATTCGGAAATTGCTGGGACTATAGTAAAATTTCCAGGTTACATCTTGTTCAGGACCGAGAGACGGGCAAGCAAGACTCTTAAACGTCAGGGTCAAAACGAATAAGGTTATAGAACTCAGAGATCTCATGCTCATTTCCAATAGCTGTCTTAACGAGTTAGTTGAATAATTTATGTTTAGCTGCGAACTCCAATTTCAATTTAAAACCAATCGAATATATGTATGAAAATTAGGTAGGATAATCGATAAATGCATTTTTGGTAAAGCGCAAGAGAATTTCTTTCTTTCAACAACAAAAGATTTCGTTCTTTCCGTATTTCGAGAGGAAGTACTATTCATGACGGAAACTAACTTCTCATTAACTCATACAAATTCTCTGTAATTGGAACATAGAATGTTAACAATTATGAAATCCATCGCTAGAACGGAATTCGACGAAAATTCGTCGGCTCGAGCTTGTTCCCATTATTTGAATTGAAAAGTTTCAAGATTTGACAAAAGGGAGAATCCAAATTCAATCTTTGTGCTTGGAAAAAAATTGAAATCGACCGGACTAGCCTGAATCTACGAAATAGAGTAGTAGCGCTAAAGGCTCAGTTTTCAAAGCAAGGATTCAGACTTGAAGGGCTCTAAGTTCAAATATTTCGTGGAAGACGCTCATTTGCAATTAAATAAAATGGGGGAATCGTTCTATTCACAAGAGCCAATCGAATTAATAAAAATTTATATCCATTAAAAAATCATTTCGATTGTCTGTATTTTAGCTCAGAGTTCTGAGGTAGTTAAGAAAATAAACAAAAAATTTAACGATTTTACTTTAAATTAATTGTCAGTCAAATTAACATGTTTTTGGAAGCTGCTCCTACTCAAGTCAAAGTAAGATGAAAATGAGCAGAAAGAGGATCACTAGAAGCAGGGGCACGAGAAGTATCTCTGAGGGCCCTATAGTAGCAATGATAATAACACTAAACTCAATCTGTCAACGCGTGCAAATAATTTTTCTCTGAACTTAGAAATCCGAATGAGAAGTAATTGAAAAGGAGAAAGCTTCTTCGTTTCTTGAGTTTTACTGGGTATTTGCATTAAACGTCTCGAAAAATTAAATAATTGTGTCGTATTATTAGTGTTCTTTTGGTTTAGAACGGTAATTGTATTGAATGATACTAATTTAGAAAACAATTGAGGTTGCTCTTGTGCAAATTAGTTCTCGTTGTTTTTGCTGCGATTTCAAAAGGCTCTAGAGAGATTTGAAAGAATAAAAATCGATATTTGCAGTTCTTTATCGCGAAGGAAAAATGAAATATTCAGCATAATTCTGAATTTCATTTGTTTGGATCAATATAACTGTTGATCTCATTGTTAACCAAATACAGAGACCAACTGAGGATTTCAGAAATTGTGTATCTCGAACAACAAACAAAGAAACTTATTTCTTTTGGTATCCTTTATTTAGGTTTAGTGCTATGACTTATTTCACTCTTATTTTTCATTCTGGTCTCACAAGTGCTGATAACTTTGGGTTTTGTTGTTGCTGTTGTGTATTTTTATATTTTTTTTTACTTAGTATCAAACTATCATATTCACTTCGGAGCAGGAGTTTATGTTTTTACGATAAATCACGTATTCTATAAAATCACAGTCTACTCTTTAATTTGAAGTATCAGATCTTAATAGAGTTCCTTGATTATGTAAAGATATTCTGTATTTTAACCCAAGTGGCCTGCTTTGCCAACGCTTCATCTCCCTCTCCAGTGATACCATTACCATGCAGGTATAACGTTTCTAAATTCACCCAAGACTGATTATTGCATAGCTCGAGGGCTCCGGCGTCTTCTAGATTACAATTTTCCAAATGCAATTTCTTTAAATTTACCCAGCTCTGGTTGCTGCTCAGGACCCCGACTTCAGTTGGGATCAATTGATTGTTGCTTAGTGACAACACCTCTAATTTTTTCCAAGCAGAATTCTTCGCAAATCCCTCAAGTCCTGGTTCAATTAGCTTACACTTCTCTAAATAGAGGCATTGTAGGTTCGTCCAAGTCTCATTCGCTCCCAACGATGCAGCTCCTGCGCTTGTGATAGGATTATGGTTTAGGTTCAATACACGCAGTTTTGGCCAGCTGGGACATTCACTGATCAGACGAGTTCCTTTAGCCTGGATTTTGTTACGGCTTAAGTTCAACTCTTCGAGGTTAGTCCATGCATTTTTCTTGACTAAGCTTTTTATTCCAGCAAATCCAATTCCATTCTCCATCAAATTGAGTGACTTGAGATTTTTCCATTGCTTATTTTTGCTTAGGCTAGTGATTCCATCATCGCCTAACTTGTTGTTGTTGAGATCTAGGATTTCTAAATTTTCCCATAGTGTGTTTTTGGTGATGAATTCTATTCCGACGGGAGTTAGGAAATTTCTTTCAAGATTCAGGCTCGTCAAGTTGTTCCATTGAGCTTTGGTTGCAATGTGCTCAAACCCTTTGTCGCCCATTTGGAGGAAAGTGAGATTGATTATCTGTAAGTCCTTCCACGCAGCAGCGAGGCACAAGGCGATTATGCCTTCTTCTTTTAATGGAGTATATTCTAAACTCAGCGATTTCAGTTGTTTCCATGTTGGGTTCTTTGCGAGCTCAATAATTCCTTTTTCGGTGAGAGGATTTGAATCTAAATAGAGTGTTTGCAAGTTTTCCCAAGTCGTGTTCTTGGCTAACTCCGCAACGCCCTCATCGTCAATCTTATTACGGTTCAAATTGAGAAATTCAAGTTTCTTCCAAATTACATTTAGTGTCGACAGTGCGGCGGCTCCTTTGGAAGAGATAGAGCAATAAGCCAAGTTCAGCTTCTTTAAATTCGTCCAGGTAGTATTCAAGCTTAATCCCGTCGCACCTTCGTCCTCACAGTAAGTATACCCCAGATTTAAATCCTCCAGAGCAACCCAAGCGATATTTTTGCCCAAGGCAGACACTCCTATAGGTCCCAACCCATTGCTATACAAATCGAGTGTTTTCAGCTTTTTCCAGCTGGTGTTCTTCGCCAACGCCTCCCCCGCCTTCGCATCAAGCTGCGCTGAAGACAGGATCAACTCTTCTAGATCACTCCAGGCGCTGTTTTCTGCTAGTGCGCGTGCTCCTTCAGCACCGATCGGATTTCCAGACAAATTCAGCAACTTCAAATGTGTCCAGGTCACATTTTTTCCTATTGCAGCGGCACCCGGCCCTTTTATTTGATTATTCT